>Ga0181520_10001443_pt1 | contig 48321 bp, 41 predicted proteins | sample PEATcosm2014_Bin_29_FD_132451 | JGI IMG/M metagenome (GOLD analysis project Ga0181520, IMG submission 132451) | Peatland microbial communities from MTU Mesocosm Facility, Houghton, MI, USA - PEATcosm2014_Bin02_30_metaG | ecosystem: Environmental > Terrestrial > Soil > Wetlands > Peat | place... | reverse complement strand
ACGCCCATGGGCTTGTGCAGTGTCAACCATGCCCCCGGTCCAATCTGTCAGGAATGCGCCCGGTCCGTACCACTGTGTACCCCCTACCCCCCCTTTTTTCCGTGAAACTGTGAAACTGTGAAGAAATTGCATCTGTTTTTTAGACGTTTGCCCAGCAATTTATGGCCTTCGCTTGCGGTAACTGCCTCCAACACGTCACACTCAATATCAGAATGATCTCTCCCATCGCTTCCGAAATCTCTGGCGGAATGTGCGCGGCTGCCGGGCTGGGCCTGATAGCGGGCGGAGTCGCATACGCGGCGCTGTGGCCCGGCTCTCGGCTCTTCGGCTCGGCGCTTACGGCTCCGGCGCGGCCCCGCGAGCTGGCTCTGACCTTCGATGACGGACCCAACCCGGCATGGACGCCGCGACTGCTCGATATGCTCGCCAGCCGCGAAGTACGCGCCAGTTTTTTTCTGCTGGGCAGCCGCGCGGAGGCGCAGCCGGAGTTGGTGCGGCAGATCGCCGCCGCCGGTCACCTCATCGGCAACCACTCCTGGAGCCATTGCAATCTAGCGCTGGCTTCGGTCCGCCGCATTGATGAGGAACTGACCCGCGCGAACCAAACCCTCCAGCAGATTACCGGCGCGTCCATCGGATACTTTCGTCCGCCCTTCGGCGCGCGACGGCCCGAGGTGCTGCGCGCGGCCAGAAGGCTGGGCATGATTCCGGTGTTGTGGAACGCAATGACCTCTGATTGGAAGAATCCATCGGCTTCTGCGATTGCCAATCGGTTAATCAACAGGATCGACTGCCTGGAGCGGCAAGGCCAGGCGGCCAACATCGTGCTACATGATGGCGGCCATCGCGAGCCAACGGCAAACCGCGCCGCATCTGTAGCCGCCGCCGCGCAATTGATTACGCATTACAAAGAGAGCCGCAGTTTTGTGACCCTGGATGCGTGGAGCTGACGATAGCTTCAACGGCCAGTTTTCTCAGAGCCGGTTGTCCTGCTGGCTGCCGACCAGCTCTCCGGCGGCAACGTGCTGCCCGGCGAGAACCAGCGCGTGGCTGGCGATGCGCGCGGCGGGTCCGATCACGGTAGGCGCGAGCGTGACCTCGCCGAAATCATGTATGGCGTGGCTGTGCGAGTAGATGCGCGCGAAGGAGCCAATCACGGCGCCCTTGCCAATGGTGATGCCGCCGCGGTCGTTCAGCACCGCGTGCTGGCGGATGGTGGCGCCCTCCTCGATGGACAGGTTGTAACCGAAAGTCAGTTCGACGCCGTGAAAAATTTTTACGCCCGCGCCGATACGTGCAAAGATGTGGCGTCCCAGCATCGCGCGGAAACGCAGTCCCAGCCAATGGTTAGTGCCGACCGGCGAGCGGTCGAACATCTGCCAGAACCAGAGCAACGGCTTGCGCGGCGGATAAAGCTCTGGGTTGGCGTCCGCAAAGTGCTCGGCCTCCAGGGTCACGTTCTGCGGGTCCAGCGAGAGGCTGACGACGTTGCCCGGCAGCTCGCTGCTCAGCGTCAAATTGAGCTTGCCGCCGTGCGGACGGCCCAGATAGAGCTGGCAAAGCTGATCGCGCACAATCTCGGCGCGCAACTCGGGCGCTTGGTGGCGCGTGAACTCCTCATCGAGAAACTGAATCCAGCGGCGATAGACCTCTTCGGCTTCGGGGGCGGGTCGGGGGGCATTGGTCTGCATATGATCCATACGAGTTGAACATACAACATCAGGCCGGGGTGCGGCGAGTGGGAATCACTTCTCGCCCTCGTCTCCTGCTTCTTTCGGCCCAATCAGAATTTGCACGCCGAAGTACGCAATCCAACTTGGCTCACTGTTCTGCCGCGTCACTGCCTGAATTCCGCGGCCGCCCATAAAGAGCAATCGCAGGTGCCCCGCGCGGTCGAGCGTCTGCCGCCCGCCAAAGTCCGCGGTCAGCTCGCGCTGCTTGGGAGTAAGGCCGATGCGATTGGCGTCTTGCAGGTCGTAGATTTCGCCGTATAGCTCCAGCCGCTCGCTGAATTCGTGGCCCACGATCAGCCCGCGCCCCCAGCGGCTGGGCGTGAGCTTGTTGCCGAACCAGTGGCCCACCTCGCCGTTGAAGCCGATAGGGCCGAGTCTGGCAGTGAACTCCACCGGCAGATAATACTGCGGCCCGTTTTCGACAATGCCGCGACGCACGGCACTCGTGGGATTGTTGATCGAGGCCTGCGGATAGGTGCCAAGCGAGAAGTTCATATTCTCGTCGGTCTTCGGCTCGCCCGCGGTGTGATGCTCGTAGGGTCGCCACTTGATGCCCAGCAGCGATTCGCCGAGGCCGGCGCGCGTGGTGTTATTTTCATCGGTGGCGGCGGCCAGCGGCAGCTCGTACTTGAGCTGGATGCGGTCGCCCCAACCATAGTTCATGTCAATGTCGGGCAACTGATAGTAGGCATTGCCGGGATTGTGATCGGCAATCCAGCCCAGGTTGATCTCCCAGTGGTGATTGCCGGGCGTGCCAGGATCGTCAGTGATGAAGGGCGGACCTCCCTGCGCGCGCGCAAACAATGCCGTCGCGGCCAGCGCAAACAAAAGAATATATCGCGGAAATCTACTCATTCAAGAGACCAGCATTCGGAGTGGAGATGAAAACTGCAATAGAACGATTAGTTTGAAGATAACATTCCACTGTCTCTCGCAAAATAACTACAGATTAAACAGCTCCCTGAGCCGCTTGGTCTGGGCGCGGCTGACGGGAACCTCCGTCTGTTTTTTATCGTTCATGCGCAACTGATAACTGGACTTGAACCACGGCACCACCTCGCGGATGTGGTTGATGTTCACCACAAAGCCGCGATGAGCGCGCCAGAAGAGCGCCGGATCGAGTTGGTCGAGAAGCTCTTCCAGCGTGCGGCACTTGGAGCAGCCTTCGAAGCTCTGAGTCACCACGCGAATTACGCCCTCGTCGATGGCCGCGTAGCAGATCTCCGCCTGATCGATGAGCAGCAGCCGGCTCTGCGCCTGGACGATGAGTTTCGCCGGCTGCGGCGCGCGGCTCGCTCCTTGCGAGTGATTGAGCAGACGCAGCAGCGACTCAATTTGCGATTCCGGCAGAGAGGCCGGCGAGTTACCGGCAACGCGGCCTCGCACGCGCTCAACGGCCTGCTCGACGCGCGCGCGATCAAATGGCTTGAGCAGATAATCAACCGCATTCACATTAAAGGCGCGCACCGCATACTGATCGTAGGCCGTGGCGAAGACAATCTGCGGCAGCGGCTCAGCCTCCGCGCCCGCCTTACTACGAAGGGCCATCAGCCGCTCGATCACCGCGAAGCCGTCCAGCCCCGGCATCTGCACATCGAGAAAGACCAGATCAGGATGATGCTCCTCGATCAGCTCGACTGCCTCGATGCCGTTCGCGCCTTCGGCCACAACCTCCACGCCGCCCACTTCTGCGAGCAGATAGGAAAGCTCCTCGCGAGCCAGTTGTTCGTCGTCGATGATGAGCGCGGAGAGAGTCATGCGAACCGGAAGTAGAAGACTGATTGATTGTAGAAAGGCCGCACGAGGAGGTCAATTGCGGCAATTCAGTGAATCAGTGAAGAAGTGAAATAGTGAATCAGAGAACACCAGCGGCAGGAAATAAAATGCAAAGCAATCATCAGCGGAATTTCTTGAATCTCATAAGCTGGGACGGTACTGTGTGTATGTTATTGAAAAAGTGCTTTAATCTCGCGATTGTTTTAATTATGTGCAAGGAAAGAGGGCCGAAAATAAATATAGGAGGGGGGGTAGGGGGTACACCTCCAGTTCTCAGTTGTCAGTTATCAGTTATCAGTAAAAGAACCCGTGGGTGTTGGTTAGTGGTCATGGATTGATTGTGCGCGTTGAATAGGAAATAATCGGCAAAAAAGCAGTGAACAAGTGAAGAAGTTAACAAGTGAAGAAGAGTCAACAAGTCAGCAAGTCGGCGAGTGAGTTGGCATGAATCAGCGCGTCGGCGGCCTGGTACATCTGCCATGCCGACGCCCAGTGCAGCTCGATACGTCTCCGCTGCGCTTCTTCAGCAATCCAGTTAAAAAGGCTGGCAAGCCCGCCGTTCAAAAGGTGCTCCAGATTTCTCTCCTGTGCGCCGTGCGTGTAGAGCTTGAGAAAAATATCGTTGCCTATCGCGGGAGCGAGAGCAAGCCACCGGCGAACACGCGCGGGTGTCGGCAGATCGTATCCGGCAAGCTCGCCAGTCTCCAGACGCGGCATCAGCCGCTCGCCGAAGCGCAATCCCAGCGGCCCGGTGATCATCAGCAGGTCGCCGCGACGACCTCCGCCGACTGTGGCTTCGACACCGCAGTCGAAAGAGCGCGGACGATTATCGGAATTGTTTGTGCACCAGTAGATTTGATTCACTCTGCGCGCCTGAGTCTCAGAAGGAGCGGAGGGCATGGTGAAATCGGCGTAGCAGCCGAGATCGCGCAGCAGCGCAATCTCGCCGCCGAGTCCGCACCACTTGCCATCGAGACGCGAGTTGTCCAGCGCCCAGTTGCCATGAATGAAACCGAAGACAGTCTGGCCGTTTTGCCGGCGAAGCAGACCGTGATCATCGGTGAGGCGGCGGCAGAACTCCGTCACCTTGCGAATGAAGGTCTCGCGCTGCTCGTTGTCATGGTGAAGATGGACCTCGACATCGGCGATACCGAGACGCGTAATCTCCGCGATATTGTTCAGCACTTCGCGCTGATACTCTTCCTGCGGATAAAAGAAGCTATATTGCGGGCGTTGGCCGGCTGCGTCGCGTGGAGCAGCCTCGGCGATGCGCGGCCACTGATCGCGCCAGCGCGCCACGCGACCGAGCGCGGTATGCAGCGAAGCCCCCATGCCCAGCGGCTCAAAGTGATCGGTAATCGCCACCCAGAGGCGTTTAGGCTCTGTGGGCCGCAGGCTTTTGCGCAGACGGTCTTTCAGATAAGGCGCAAGCCAAAGCTCCGCATGGCGGGGAAGATTCATGCGTCTATCTTACCTTTTGGCGTTTTGCCCTCCCGCATCCGCGCCCATCGCGTTGAGGCGCATCTGCGCCAGCCGCCAGGTGGATTCGGAGATCTGCATGGGATTTTTTGGCTTCTCCAGCTTGTGGTAGTCGGCGATGGCGATCTCGCGCTCGCCATACTGCTCGGCGATGCGGCCGAAGGCGTACCAGTAGTTGTCGTCCGGCTCGTCCAGGTCGAGATCGTCCATGGCGCGCAACAGAAGGTCGTGAGCCTCCTTTGTCTTGCCGGCCTCGGCGTAGAGGCAGGCCAGCGTATGCAGGATGGATGAATTATCCTTGGCAAGTTGCGTGGCTTTAATCGCCATCGCGATGTCGGCATCCTCAACCTTGCCGGTATAGAGCGCCATCCAAGCCGAAGTATTCAGGAGGTAGGCGCTTTCCTTTCCCTGATCGATGAGCTTTTGCGCCCAGCCGCGCGCCGCCGCAATGTTTCCGCGCTCGAACTCAACATATATCTTCCTGTCCAGGGCATCCGTGTCGCCGTCCAGCAGTTTGAGCCGCTCATCGGAGAGCGCGATGGCCTCGTCGTAACGCCCTAGCGCTGTGAGAGACTGCGAATTGTAGATAAAGGCCTGCCGCGACTCCGGCTCCTGCTTGAGGAGCGCCGAAGAAGTTTCCAGCAGCCCGGAGTAGTTGTCCATCAGAATGTAACCATCGGCCAGCGCCAGTTGGATATTGGTTCGTTCGCGGTCAGTTGCGGCACTCTTCAGAGCCTCTTGGAGAATCGCGATTCCCTGCTCCGCCGTGGGCTTGGTTCCCACCATGATTGCTGCCGCCGCCAGCTTCATCTTGCGCGCGTCGGCGGCCTCGCCCTTGGTCCAGAAGCGTGGGAAGGTCGCGCCTCCCAGCGGATCGTCACCGCCGTTCAGATGAATATCCTCGCGCAGCCAGTCGAGCAACGCTTTGGCCCCCTTCAGGTCGCCGGAGTTGATTCTGTCCACGATCTCCAACGCAATCGAGTTCGGCCTCTTGTCGGTGTCCAGCAGCTTGTACTGGCCATCTTCCTTCACCACAAAGAAGGTGATATTGATGCCGCCGGGAATCTGGATTTTTTCGCGGTACCCGATGTCGTCATTGCCTTCGCCTTTGGGGTCCAGCTCGTGCATCCTAAAGTCCACTTCCACATCCATCGAGGAATCGTCGCGCGCGAGCCAACTATTCATCTTCTTGCCGGCATTCAAGGTGGATTGCATCTCCTTCGCATCCTCGTTCTTCATCACCTTGAGCGCGTTGCGGCTGCAGACGGCCTCCAGCCTGGCCATGGTCAGTTCCGGGTCCATCGTCAGCAGATAGGCGCGCTTGACCAGATCGGCTGGAGTATTGTTGAAGCGCATATCCTCGTGGCGCTGGGCATCGCGCAGCACGCGCGCCAGTCCCATGGTCTGCGCTGCGTTGTCGCCGGCCGCGCCCGCCTCGAGGAAATCCGCAGCCAGCGGATACTGACGCATTTTCATCAGCATCTCGCCGGCTGTGTGCGCAGTTTGCTTGAAGGCTGCATCGTCGCTGGAGCGCTTGTTGGCCTCGGCCAGACCCGCCTTGCTCCCGTGCAGTACAGCTTCGCTGGCTGCCAGCAGCGCGGTTGGCACAGGGTTCAACGAGAGCGCCGCCTGGATGGCCTCGTTGTAGTCGCCGCCGTAAAAGAGAGCATAGGCGAGGTTATCTTTGATCTCCAGCTCATCCAGCTTCTCCTGCCCCAGCTTGCGATATTCGGCGATGGCCTCCTTCATTCGCGATTGGTCGCCATAGCGCCGCCCCGCCGGATCGTACTCGAGCAGAATGGCGAGATTGCCCACAGTTCCGTTGTCGTCCGGTTCCAGCTTGATGGCTGCGCGATAGGCCTCGACCGCTCCCTTCAGATCACTTCCCGGTCGCAGGTTGCGCCCCACCACATCATGCTTCAGGATGTAGGCCAGAACCCGCTCGGCCACTGCGGAGTTGGGATCGAGCTTGACAGCCTCTCGCGCCTCGGCGCGCGCCGCCTCGCCCATGCCCGCCTCCAGAAGCGCATTGGCCAATTGCAGGTGATGGACCGCTGCGTTCCGGTTCAGCGCGATCAAGCTGCGATAAGCGGCCAGCGCCTCGCCGACTTTGCCGTCATGCAGCAGCGCCGCGCCCTGCGACTCGAAGTTGACGAGAATCGCAGGGCCATCAATCAGCTCGACAGCCTTATCGCGCAGCGCGTTGGCCTCGGCCACTGTATAACGGCGCTTGACCGTATCGAAGGTGAGTTGCGCTACAACCGTGCCGCTCTTCTCCACGGAAAATTTTTCCGTCAGCACAGCCGGACCTATGGGAATCGTCGCGTCTTTAGGCAGTTCCTTGGCCACGAAGCCTGCCGGCGGCGCGATGCGGTAATCCCACTCGACAACCGACGGCTCGTTCAACCACCAGTCGGCCGTGCGCGGCTTTTTGGGTTTATCTTTATCGTCCTTATTCTTTTTATCGGCGTCCTCCCGTTCCTTCAACTCTTTGGGAAGCCGCTGGAAGAGCGCGTCGAGGATGATGGCTGCCTGCGCGTTGTCGAGGCCAGTGTAGCCTCGTTTTGCCTTCTCGCAGCTCAGCGTCAGTTCAAACTGCCGCGAGAGATCATCGGGATCGGAGCGCTTTACATCTGCCAGCTTCTCGGCGGCATACTGCCCTTTCACGTAATTGGTCAGGTTCTCCCGGGATTCCTTGTCCGGCTGGTCGGCAAAGGTGCCGCGATAGTTCGACTCGAAGATTCCCTGCGGCAGGTTTCTCTCGGTCACCGTCGCCGGACCATTCTCGCTCAACGTGAACTCGCGATACTCGCGCAGTAGATTGTCCCTCGATGCGGACTCCGGCGTCTTGACCAGCGCCGTCGTCTCCGCCCGCGCAATCAGCGCCAGCCGGCCCTGATCGTCCATCGGCAACTGCCCCAGCCGCGCATAGCGGTCGGTGGCATCGATCCACACAGTCGGCTCATTGTGTGCAGGATTCCCCGGCACGTAGACAATCGCGTGATCGAACTCGCCCATCCCCGGCATATCGGCAGGCACATCCATTCGCGAACCGGCGTTGAGCAGCGCCACGTAAGCCGGAATCCCAGCCGCGCGCAGCATCGTCACCATCAAGGTAGCCTTGTCCTTGCAGTCGCCGTACTTGTGGCTGAGAGTCTCCGCCGGATTGTGGGGCACTAGCGCGGCTTCGCCAAACTCAATGCCGGTGTAGCGCACCTCGCGGTCGAGATAGTCCAGAATCGCCGCTTCCTTCTCGGCTGCGCTCCTCTTGCCGGCAAGGAGCTTGTCGACAATCGGCTGCACCGCCGCCGTAGCTGCGTGGTCATCCACAATCTTTGCGAAAGAGGCGGCAATCGCCTGCCAGGAAACGCCGGTGGCATAGCGAATCTCCGGGAATCGCGCCACGTCCGGGGGAAGATTCGGCTCGCGCGGCTCGAAGCCCTCGAGCAGCCCCGGCTCAAAAGTGAGAGTCACGCGCCCATTGGCCTCCGTCCGCGTCGGCTTCAGATCCGGCAACAGAAGATTTCCATAGTGCAGCGGTAACGAGGCGGGCGCATCCAGAACCAGTCTGCTATGCGCTACAGGAATCTCTTCGCGGCCAAAGGAAACCTCGCCCACCCGGCCCGCCGTGAAGAACGGCTGCGTCTCGCTCGACGCATACTCCTCCTCGACCACTACGCCCGAAGCGATCGCCGGAAATGGCGCCCTCAGCGTTTTGCCGTCGCTGTACATTTTGTAGTCGCCGCCGCGCTCCGGCTCCTCGGAGATCGATTTAGGATCAAGCTCATGCACGGAAAAATCCGGCGCGATCACGCGCACACGAATCACAGGTCGCGCCTCGTGCCACGGCTCCCAGCCCACGGACAGCGAATCCCACTGCTCTGCGCCCTTTTCCGTGAGAACCTTGTAGACCACGTATCCGGTATGCGCGACGCGCCCTGCCTCGTCAAAGGTCAAGTAGTCCTCGTCAACGAGAATGGCTACATTTGTGCCTTGTGGCGCGGCCACCGCCGATGCGGCCTGATACAGCGCCTTGGGATCGACGGAAAAATGTGCCGCCTTCAAGGGTTCAACGGATTGCTGAGCGCGGCAAAGCCGTATAGAAGGCAGGAGGCATACGGCGCAGAAAAGCAGCACAAGATGGGAGCGGAAGGAAGATGAAGGCAAGTCGTCACCTGACCTATCGAGATGCAAACCATGTTAGACGGCGACGGCGGCTTATGCAAGCAAGCGAGAGCAGCTTGGTTAACAGAACCGTCATACCAAAGTTGCCGCTCGGGGTTTATCATCAGAAGTGTACGGGTGAGCGAGGTCGAAGCCATCAATCAGCAACTGACAGGGTGCGCACGCCCGCTCGTGAGCCGTCTCGACTGATTTACCCCTCTCAAAAGAAAGTGTTTATGGAACGGAAAACCATGCGAGCAAAGACCGCCGTAGTGTTGGGCGCCCAGTGGGGCGACGAAGGCAAGGGCAAAATTGTGGACGTTCTCAGCGAGCGCTTCAACGCCGTGGCTCGCTATGCGGGCGGACACAACGCCGGACACACGGTCATCATCGGCGATCAGAAGTTCGTGCTGCAACTGGTTCCCTGCGGCGTACTTCGCCCCGCCTGCAAAAACGTGATCGGCAATGGCGTTGTCATCGACCCTATCTTTTTTCTCAAGGAAGTGGACAAGGTGCGCGGTTTTGGCGTCGATTTAGACGGGCGGCTTTTTGTCTCCAACCGTGCCCACGTGATTCTGCCCTACCATCGCATGATCGAGCTGGCCGCCGAGAGCGCGCCAGGGCGCAAGAAGATCGGCACCACGCTGAAAGGCATTGGGCCGGCATACGAAGAGAAGATGGCGCGCAGCGGTCTGCGCGTGGTGGACCTGCTCAGGCCCGATCTCTTGAAGACGCACATCGAAGCAGCTTGCGCGGAAAAGAACGCAATCGTCAAGGCGCTCTTCGGAACCGCGCCGCTCGACCCCGCCAAGATGTACGACGAATATGCAGCAGCAGCCGAACTGGTGCGGCCTTTTGTCGCCGATACCGGACGCCTGCTCAACAAGATCATCACCGAGGGCGGCTGCGTGATGTTCGAGGGCGCGCAGGGAACGATGCTCGACATCGACCACGGAACCTACCCATTTGTGACCTCATCGTCCGCAGTTGCGGGCGGCGCGGCCATTGGCAGCGGCCTCGGTCCCACCGCCATCGGGACGGTGATCTCCGTGACCAAAGCCTATGTGACGCGCGTCGGCGAAGGCCCTTTTCCCACCGAGATTCATGATGCGCAGGGTGATTACCTGCAACAGCGCGGCAATGAATTCGGCGCGGTCACCGGGCGCAGACGGCGCTGCGGTTGGCTGGATATTCCTCTGCTGCGCTACTCCAATCAGGTCAACGGCGCGGAGTGGCTGGTCATCACCAAACTCGATGTACTCGACGAGTTGGAAGAGATTCCCATCTGCGTCGGCTATGAGATTGCAGGCAAAGTCACCGACGAGATTCCCGCCGACGTACATGGCATCGAAGAGATCAAGCCGGTCTATACCAAAATGAAGGGCTGGCGCGCCTCGACCGAAGGCATTACGGAGTTCGACAAGTTGCCTCAGGCCGCAAAGGATTATCTGCGCTTTCAGGAGCGGGAGAGCGGCGCTCGGATCGGAATGGTCTCCACCGGCCCGGACCGGGAACAAACGATGCTTCTGCCTGAGTTCGCGGCGGCGCTGGACAGCATTCATGCTTAACATTTGTCGGATATTTCAAGGGTGAGCCGGGTCGTTTACTGATTGTTGCGAATCTGCTATCATGATAGCAGTAGAGATTCGGAGGCAAACATGGCGCAGCTTTTGGTTCGCAACTTTGATGATTCGCTCAAAGCGCGCTTGCAACACCGCGCCAAGCGCCACGGCCAAAGCATGGAAGCAGAGGCGCGCGATATTCTCCGCAACGCGCTGCGGGAGCGCGAGAAGCCGCAGGGTGGATTGGGAACCGAGATAGTTGCCATGTTCAGCGGCAGCGGTGTTTATCTGGACGAGCCAATTGCTGAAATTCGCGGTATGCGCATGGAAATACCGGACTTTGAGTCATGATCGTGCTCGACACGAACGTGATTTCGGAATTGATGGGGCCTGCCCCAGAGCAGCGGGTCGCGCACTGGATGGACCTCCAATCGCGCTCTTCGGTTTGGACGACCTCGATCAATATATACGAGACTCGCTCCGGCCTCTTCGCCATGCCAACCGGGAAAAAACGCGCCGCGCTCGAGACGAAATTCGAGCAGCTTCTGCAAAGCGCATTTGATGGCAGGATACTGTATTTCGATGCCGATTCGGCCCTTCGAGCTGCGGAGTTGTGCGCTGAGCGCCGCAGGCGGGGCCGTCCCGTTGACACGCGCGACACCATGATCGCCGGAATCGTGCTCGCCTCTCATGCGAAGCTGGCGACGCGTAACGTCAAGCACTTCGAGGAGATTGCGCCGTCGCTGGTGAATCCCTGGGAGGCGTAAAAGCAGATACTATTCGAACTCGCGTCTTCTAGTCTTGCTTGACAACCTGTAATCGTTCAATTACACCTAACCCCTGTTTTCCGTCAGGCCGCTTCCATAATTCACAGCTTGGCTTGGTGAATTGAATGACAGCAGGGTGCGCGGCGCGGTAGCAGAACGAATCAAGCGCCTCGCTTTCGGCTTGCTGGACGACTTCAAAGCGGTTGGCGATGGCGTGATTGAGATACGCATCGACTTAGGCGCAGGCTGGCGTCTGTATTACACGAAGTGCGGAGCGCAGATCATCGTGTTGCTTGTGGGCGGCTCCAAACGCACCCAGAAGAAAGATATTCAACGGGCAAAGGCTTTGGCCGCATTGCTGAAAAGCGAAAGGGATTTGAGATGAGCAAAACCGTTCACGTGGACGACCTGCCAGAATTCGATCCCGCGCAGTACCTTGACGATGAAGAGAGCATAGCCGTTTATCTGACTGGAATTTTGGAAGCGAATAACGCAGCCCTGCTGGCCTCGGCGCTAGGCGACATTGCCCGCGCACGCGGCATGACGGAGATTGCCAGGGCCGCCGGAATCACCCGCGAAGCTCTCTACAAGGCCCTTCGTCCTGATAGCTCACCGCGCTTTGATACTATGAGCCGCGTCTGTGCGGCGCTCGGCGTACGATTAGTGGCTCAACCCATCACTAGCAAAGCAGCCGCTTGAGATAGTTGTAACCCCATTCCCGGTTTTGCTTCACTGCGTCCCACAAAGAAATCCACAGATTTCTCCGCCGCTGCACTTTCACACAGCGGCAGCAGTCTCACGGTACAATTTCACCATGATCAGCTTTATCGTACGGCTGAAGTTTGCCCCTGAAGATCGCGACGAAGTCACGGAAACGCTGCACGTGCTGGCCGCCGCCTCGCGCCAAGAGCCGGGATGCATCAGCTATATTCCTCATCATCTGGAGGGCGATCCCGACACCGTGGTCATCTACGAGCAGTACCGCGACACGCAGGCGCTGGCGGCTCATCGCGAGTCGGAGCACTTCAAAAAAACACGCCGTGAGCGGACTTTATCAGAAGATGCGGGAGCGGAGCGTGGAGAATCTGATCGCCGTCGTGTGATTCGTACCGGAATGCGAAATCATATCCCCTGATGCGATTTACAGGCACCCGCAAGATAGCGCATACTTATACACAGGCCGCATATTTGAGGAAAGCTCCCCCTTGGGCCTCCTCAACATCACTCCGGCCTTTACACTTGCAGAAGAATTCGGATCGGGTTGCGCCTGAAAGCGGCTCGATGAATCAAACAAACGAGTCGCGGCGCGGATTCGACGGGAGGACTCTCCCTTAAACGCGAACGCACAACTGCAAGGTGAAGGTCAAAACAGGAACGACATACTCAGAAAGGGATTCATGACGGTTGCTGCTCGCTATCCCGGCATTCGGGTCACTGCCAATGGAAATCAGCTTGTCTCATACCATACCGAGACGCGCGTCTGTGACGCCGGAGTTTTTTATCCGATTACGCCTTCCACCGAGGGCGGTGAACTCTTCCAGCAGGCCTACGCCGAAGGCCATCTGAATGTCTTCGGGCAGAATACGATCGCCATTGAAACAGAGGGCGAACACGCGGCCCAGGGCGGAGCGATTGCGCACTCAGTCTGCGGCAAGCGCGTGGTCAACTTCACCTCCGGTCAGGGCGTCGTCTATGGCGTGGAGCAGTATTATCATGCGCCGGGCAAGGCCTCGACGATGGTTCTCGAAGTCGGCGCACGCGCGCTCACCAAGCACGCGCTCAATGTCCACTGCGGCCATGACGACATTTACGGTGCTCTCGACACCGGCTGGATCATGCTCTTCGGCAAGGACGCGCAGCAGGCCGCCGATCAGGCGCTGATTCTGCGCCGCGTGACCGAACTCGCACTGACTCCCGGCATGAACATCATGGACGGATTCCTGACCACGCATCTGGAGCGCACCTTCTACAAGCACGAATCCGGCCTGATTCGCGAGTTCCTCGGCGCGCCCGACGAGATCATCGACTGCCCCACCGAGGCGCAGCGCATACTCTTTGGCCCAACGCGCCGCCGCGTACCCAAGATGATGGACCTCACCAATCCCGTGCTGCTTGGCCCCGTGCAAAATCAGGAACACTATATGAACGGCGTTGTTGCCCGCCGCAACAACTTCACCGAACCGATTCTTCAATTCCTCGAAGAGTCCTACGAAAAATTTGCCGAATTGACCGGCCGTAGCTACGGACTCATCAGTAAACACAAGACCGAAGACGCTGAGACGATCTTCGTCTCACTCGGCTCAGCCGGCGAAAACATCGAAGCCGCAGTCGATTATCTGCGCCAAACGCGTAACGCGAGCGTCGGCTCGATTCACGTCAACGTGATTCGCCCCTTCCCAGAGGCCGCTATGATCGCCGCGCTCAAGGGCAAAAAGAATGTCATCATTCTCGAGCGCACCGACGAAGCGATGGCCGGCGACAATCCGCTGGGCCGCGACATTCGCACCGCGCTCTCGAAAGCTGTTCAGTGCGTCGCCGGTTTGCCCGCGATTACGCTCGCCGAAGTTCCGAAGATTTTTGGCGGCAGCTACGGCCTCGGCTCGCGCGACTTCCGCCCCGAACACATCATCGGCGCTTATGAGTTTGTTACAGCAGGCCGCGCCCGCAAAGACGGCAAGCGCGCATCCGATGGCGTGAACTTTATTGTCCTCGGCATCGAACATCCATACGCTGTTGTCGCCGATGAGACGCCTTCGCTGCTTCCCGAGGGCGCGGTCGCGGTGCGCTTTCATTCCATCGGCGGCTGGGGCGCCATCACCACCGGCAAGAATCTCGGCGCAATTCTCGGCGACCTCAACGATCTGATCTATGAGCGCGACGGCCTCAAGGACTCGCTCGGAAACCCCAAGGAAGTCATTCACGTCAGCGCCAACCCCAAGTATGGCTCGGAGAAGAAGGGCGCGCCCACTTCGTATTTCATGGTCGCCGCCAAGGACCGCATCCGCGTCAACTGCGATCTCCGCCATGTGACGGTGGTTTTGTGTTGCGACCCCAAGGCCTTCACGCACACCAATCCTCTCGACGGCATGGCCGAAGGCGGCTCGCTGGTTTGGGAGTCCGATCAGCAGGGCCAGCAGGCCTGGGAGCAGTTGCCCATCTGGGCGCGCAAGCAGATCATCGAGAAAAAGATTCGCGTCTTCACGCTGCCCGGATTTGAGATCGCCAAAAAAGCTACCGACCGCGCCGATCTGCAACTGCGTATGCAGGGCAACGCCTTTCTGGGCGCATTCTTCCGCGTCAGCACGCTGCTCAACGAGTTCGGCATCACGCAGGATCAGTATCACCACGTCGTTGAAAAGCAGTACGTCAAAAAATTCGGCAAGCTGGGCGAAGCCGTCGTCCAGTCGAATATGGAAGTCATGCTGCAAGGCTTCAATCAGGTCACAGAGATCGAGATCGGCGAGTTGAGCGCCGCAGATCACTCCACGCTGCGCGGCCATGCGCTGCTGCCGATTCTTGAGACCGTTGCCGCTGGCGGCTCATGCGGCACCGGCTGCCGTTCTCATGCGCTGCCTGCGGGTCAATCCGCGCGCACGCCGCTGGCTCGCGTCGCTACCTTCGACGCCGAGTTCCGCTCCAACTTCGGTTACGACCAACCCGCTACGCCGCTCGCCGCGCTGGGCATGATTGCCGCCGCAACCGGCGATACCGCCTCCAAGTACGTTGCCCGCCGCGAGACGCCGCTCTTCATTGCAGAGAACTGCACGCAGTGCATGGAGTGCATCTCTGTCTGCCCGGACACGGCGCTGCCCAACACCGCGCAGGATCTCTCCACGCTGCTCTCGACCGCCGTCTCGCACTATGTCGCGAATCCCTCTGACCGCGCCAAGCTCATCGCCAAGCTGCCGGAGATTGATCGCCTTGCGCGTCAGCGCATGGTCGCCGAAACAAAAACCGGCACGCCGCTGCAAACCATCCTGCGCGAAGTTACCGATTCTGTAGACGGTTTCTCTGCTGCGTCGAAGGAGCAACTCTTCGCGATTCTCGACAAAGTTCCGATGGCGTATCAAAAGGTCAACGCAATCTTCTCATCGCCGGAGCGCAAAGTCTCCGGTTCCGGCGGAATTTTTTCGATTTTTGTCAGCGATCTCTGCAAGGGCTGCGCGGCCTGCGTCACCGCCTGCGGCGATCACAACGCTCTCAAGATGGTCGCCGAGACCGAAGATGTCAATGCCGTGCACATGACCGGCACGGGCTTCCTTGATCTGCTGCCCGACACTACGCAAAAATATCTCGGCCTTTACAACGCCGCCAATCCGGTTGACTCCAAGACAGCGACGCTGCGCAATATGTTGATGGTTCGCTCCACTTATGATGCGCTCGTCGCCGGCGACGGCGCCTGCGCTGGCTGCGGAGAGAAAAGTGTTCTGCGCTCCATCGCCGCTGTCACCGAGGCGTATATGCGTCCCGTCTTCCACTCCAAGAGCGACCGCTTCCTGGCCAAAGCCGGCGACCTTGAGAAGCTGGGCGTTGCTCGCCTCGCCGTTCTCAAATCGCGCAATTACTCAGAGTACGAACTTCTTCGTCAGGCCATACTTCATCTCGTCCTCGGCCTCGGCGGAGAAGACGAAAAGGATACCAAGGCTCGCATCGCCGCGTACGAGGCCAAGCACGGTCCCGTCAGCGACGCTGAACTGGTCGAGGCCATTGCCGCTGTTCTGCTCACAGAAGCCTTCAACCACAAAAATCTGCAAGCCGTCGATGGCCGTCTCGCCAACGGCATGAGCGTGATGGCGATGGCCGCGCACACAGGATGCAACACCGTTTACGGTTCAACCGCGCCCAACAATCCTCACCCCTACCCCTGGATGAACTCGCTCTTCCAGGACGGTGTCACCGTTGGCTGGCTGATGGGTGAGAGCTTCATCGTCGATCACGCCCGTCGCTCCGTTATCCCCGAGCGACTCGCCGACGCGCTGCTCACGCGCGATGAAAATGTCATCAACGCCGAGGAGTATTACCACCTCACGCATTTCACTGACGCGCTGATGACCGATCAGGAGATCGTCGAAATGCCCAAGGTCTGGGTTGTCGGCGGAGACGGCGGCATCGGCGACATCGGCTATCAGAACACCTCCAAGGTGATGCTCCAGAATCGTCCCAACGTCAAAGTCCTCATGCTCGACACGCAGGTCTACTCCAATACCGGCGGGCAGAACTCCGACTCCACTCCCATGCTCGGCGGCAACGACATGAACGTCTTCGGCTCCGCCACACAGGGCAAAAACACCGAGAAGAAAACGGTAGCGGAGACCTTCCTCGCCGGCCACGGCTCACCCTTCGTTGCGCAGGTTTCCATGGCCAACGCGCCCAAGCTCTACCGCGCGATTCTCGACGGCCTCGAGTATCGCGGCACGTTATTTATTCAGGCCTTCACCACCTGCCAACCCGAGCACGGCGTCGCCGACGACATGGCGCTCATGCAGGCGCAGCGCGTTCGCGACTCGCGTGGCGTGCCGGAGTTTGTCTTCAATCCCCGCCTCGGTGAAACCTATCAGGAGGCTCTCGATATCAAGGGCAATCCATCGATTGATCTGGATTGGTACGAGACCAAAAACAAACTCACCGGCGAAACCTCGCGCTACACCGTCGCTCACTGGTGCGTGACAGAGGCTCGTTTTCGCAATCACCTGAAGAAGATCAAGCCCGAAGCCGCGGCCAAGCTTCTTCCGCTCGATAATATGCTCGTCCGCATCACGCAGCAGGATGTCGTCTACCGCCGCTATCTCAACCCTGCGCACCGCGCCTTCATCCCCGACTTCGGCGTTTACATCACCGTCGAAGACGCGGGCAAGACAATTTACTACGCTCTCTCGCGCCAGTTAGTCATGTTCTGCGTGGAGCGCCGCAAGGCATGGCGTATGCTGCAATCCAAAGCCGGCATAGTGAACAAGGAGTACGCCGCCCAACGCGACTTACTCGCCGAAGTAGACTCCGGCAAACTTCCGCTCGAAGAATTTCTCGCCCACGCCCATGAGTTACTCGCCGAGCGCCTAACCGGCCAAGTGCTGGCAAAGGTATAGGTCAGTAGCTTTGAAAGGGCATGGCTTCAGCCGTGCCGCAAACACACCCCACCCTCCAAAGACGCAAACGCGGACCGCAAGGTCCGCGTTCGGTTGTTAAGGAGCTCAAAACCGGGGGGAAGGCTGTATAGCATTTTTACACACCGAACCGCGTGAAAAAATGGTATGCTGACGCAAACGAGGAAAGGCGGAACGAGGGGGCTAAAGATCACACGAAGACTGCCCGGAATCACCTTGGGAACTCTCTGAGTGATAATCAAGGCAATCCGACGCAGTCAAGCGCAATGCTACTAGTTCAAAGCGTTGTGTTGCATCGTCTGAGAGTCAACCTCAGAGAATCGATGGCCATTCTGTCGGATAGAGAAATTGCCACGCTGATCGATGAACCTAAGACGATCCCCGTTGGCCTGCGCCCCTTGGGAAGGCTAGTCGAGCGGAATCAACACCGACGCAAAGACTTCGAAGTCATTGGTGCGTCAGGGAGCGGCTTTGTGCTTGCAATTAGGCAGTCAATGCTGAATCCCTTCGACTTTTCAGTGATCCTCGGCTACAAGGTGCCGGGCTTTAATACAGTTTTTCGCCTGCGCCGCTACAATGGGAAACATCGCCACACAAATACTATCGAGAGACATCCGCTCTACGATTTTCATATACATACGGCCACAGAGCGTTATCAGAAACTTGGCGGTATGAAGGAGGATAGTTACGCTGAGGTAACCGATAGGTATCAGACCCTTGATACTGCGATCCAATGTCTGCTTGATGATTGCGGATTCATCTCCCCTCTAGGGGAATCCCCACTATTCACCGGGACTATCCAATGAACACGACAGAGATCCGACAAGAATTCAAGGGGCGTGTCTCCGAGCAGATCGACCTGGAGCCGGAGGGCGAAGCGCGCTTTGTGGTCAATACACCGTTTCGATTCGAAGATGGGGACCATTTTGCAATTTTCTTGAAGCGCGAAGCAGAAGGCTGGATTCTAAGCGATGAAGCCAGTACCCTGATGCATTTATCGTACTGGCTCGATGACAAGGTGATTGAGTCTGGCAACCGTCAGGAGATCGTGAATAATTCCTTGTCTTGCTTTTCTGTTGAAAATCGCAATGGAGAACTAGTCATTCCCATCGTGGAAGAGAGATTTGGGGATGCGCTCTTTAACTTTGTCCAAGCGCTCACAAAGGTTACAGATATTTCTTTCTTATCTCGGGAAATAGTACGATCCACATTTGTAGAAGACTTCAAGTCTTTCATCAAAGAGGTCGTTCCAGATGGCAGATACGAGTTCGAATGGAACGATCAAAGCCGCGATGCGAAAGGACATTACCCAGTTGATTGTCGCATCAACCACATGAAGCGCCCTCTTCTCGTCTATGCTTTGCCCAGTGCGGAAAAAGTGAGCGTTTCCACGATAAGTTTGCTTACATTTGAAAAATGGAACATACCGTTCCAGTCGCTTGGCATCTACGAAGATCAGGAGTCAATACATCCCAAAGCAGTTGCCCGCTTCAGCGACGTGGTAGACAAAGCATTCTCGAATCTGGAGGGGAACAAGGACCGCATCGCCTCATATTTGAAGAGGGCGTTGGAAGGGGAATTATCTTCATGAAATCAGAGGCGGCGCATACCCAGAGTATGACAACCCAAAACTGATTGGATGCCCCCGGCCCCGATTTTCAGACATGAGAGTAGAAATTCATTCAGACTCGCCCCTTCCAGTAACCGGGCCGCCGCTTGGTGTGGGCGACGGCAACGATATAAATCTCTTCCTGCCAGTCGAGAAACACTATGAAGAACGGAAATCTCTGGAGCACAACGCGACGGGTTCCATGCAAATAGGCGCGTGCCACGGGTCTGACAACCACAAACCCCACCCCGAAAATTCCTTCTGTCCTGATTATGCAAAATTCTGTATACTATCTCCGTGGATAGACCGGCAAGGCCAATCGAGTTTCGCGGCAGCGCCTTGGACGATCTGTCCCGGTTTCCGGCTACGGCACGGCGAAGAGCGGGCTTTCAACTCTTTCAGGTGCAAGAGGGTGACGATCCAGACGACTGGAAGCCTATGGTCGATATAGGCTCAGGCGTAAGGGAAATCAGGATTCGAGATGCGGATGGAGCGTTTCGCGTGATCTATGTAGCGGCGTTCGCACGAGCCGTTTTCGTTTTGCATTGCTTTCAAAAGAAGACGCGGAAAACGAGTGCCGGAGACATCGAACTAGCCAAGCGCCGCTACAAAGAACTGGTACGGGAGATTGGAAGATGACGAAAACGACGGTATACGAAAACGTATGGGACGCCATCGAAACTGATCCAATCGAAGCGGAAAACCTCAAGCTCCGCTCCACGCTCATGCTGGCCCTCACGCGCCACATCAAGCGCGAAGGCTTGACCCAAGCCCAGGCTGCCCGTCTCCTCGGCGTCACTCAGCCGCGCATCTCCAACCTCATCCACGGCAGAATCGACCTCTTCGGCCTGGACCTGTTGGTCAAAATGGCTTCTGCCGCTGGGTTGCAGATCACAATGCATATCAAAAAGGCCGCATAGCCGAATGCCCCAGCCCCAATCCTCAGACATGGAATCCCCTTTATAAACCCGCCGCGCCCTCTACTTCACAACATAAGTCACTCCGGCGGTGAACTGAATGGTATTGCGCTTGAAGCCCTCAGGCGGGTCGCCGATGTAGTTGTCGATGGATGCAAGCGTGAAGTTGAGTCTCTTGTAGGCGGGAAATAACAGGCTCGCTCCGGCGACGGCGGAGTAGGCCTGCGCGACATTGAACGTCGGCGTCAGCGTGAGGTATTCGTTGAACTTTACGTTATGGGGAAAGTTGTGCTTCCATGTTTCGTTGATTGCGCCCGCGATCAGATTTTTGTTGGGGCTGCCGCTTGGTCCGGTTTCGCTGCCGTAAAACTGCTGCTGCTCATAGAGCGCTGAGGCTTTGAGGTCGAGCGCGTTCTTCGGCTTGTTGAGCACGGTCCAGCCAATGCCGCCGCCGTAGGCCTGTTGCAACTGCAAGCCGCTGCCCAGGTTGTGATCGGCGCCCGCATTTACAAACGTGAAGACTGCCGGAGAAAAATACTTGTCGTACTCCAGGCCACCGTGCAGGATGTCGGTCTTGGTGACGGATGCGGGCTGGATAACAACGCTGTTCGACACTATCTGGGCATCTCTGGCAAGGCCGTAGGTGCTGCTGAGGTTGAGCGTCGTTTTACTTGAAGCGGGCAGCCAGCCGGTGGCGGGAATAGCGCGGACAAGATTCACAAGGCCGGTGTAAGTCTGGGCGCTGTTGGTGCTGTCCACCAGGCTCGCGCCGAGTGTGATGGCGCCGTTCCAGTTGTAAAGGAAGGATTGCTCACCGTGCAGTTCGCGATTGAAGCTGGCGGCGTCAATGAGGTGGTTCACATTCTTTGCCGGGAAGGTTTTCTCTTCGGCCTTGGGCGGCGATACATGGACGATACCGTCCTCAATCGCGATCGCGCCAACAGGGATTGCCTGCGCGGCTGTCTTGCGCGTGAAGTGCTGCTTCTTCTCGACGACAGCGAACTGAGCCGCGGCTTGGAGAGTTTTGACTTTTTCCAGCGGGACAGTGACGTCACCGAGGATATCACTGTGAAAGGTGACCGCGCCGGAGAGAACCTTGACCAGTTTGCCGATGAGTTGCTCGCCATCGGTGAGCGTAATGGTGTCGGGAGTTTCCGCGCGGGCTTGGCAGGTTACGAGCAGCAAAGCTAAGAGTAGAAAGTTGGCGATGGATCGAACTTGACGATTAGCGTTTGTAGCGCGAGTAATTTGGAGGAGTATTCCGTTTTGCATAACAATCAGATGACAGTTCGCTCACAGAAGATGCAAAGGCGATGCCCGCCAAGGATCCTGGCGCCTTACCCATTTCCTGGAATTTCACCGCAAGTAATCCGCGGGTACCCTGGGGATGACAACCTAAAACTGATTGGGTCTCCTATATCTAGATTCTCAGATATAACAACCAACATCCGCCGTTGACATTTGTTACATCACTATTCATCAAAAACAGATTGCCCGCTTTCAGTGGCAGCAGGTATGATCTCAGCCAGCCGCCTCTGCGGCTGTAGGAGATTTATTTCATGGTTTCAAAAGTTTCCCAAAAAACAGTCGCTGTGAGAGAAAAACAGACGGGCTTGGTGAACGCAACCACCAAAGCCGGTCAGAGCCTGCAAGACTTCGAACTTACCGACTTGCAACAGTTCAGTCTTGAAGGCGTTTACTCCAACACCGCCAGCAAGGACTTTCATCTCTTTTATGTTGGCCGCGACAATGTGCACGAGATTTTGAAGTATGTTCTCTCTCGCGTCAGAGTATCGCTCTATCTGAATATGTTCGGCTTCGACGACGATGAATTGAACGCCATCCTGATGGCCAAGGTGATGGACCCGACCGTGACCATGCTGATCACGCTGGATCAGAGCCAGGCCGGAGGCGTGCATGAGAAGGCACTGATTGCCGCCGATCAGAAAAGCAATCTGGCGGTCTTCAATACGCACTTCGTCATCGGCCAATCACTGACTGGCCAGATCAGCCATACCAAGGGCTTTGTCGCTGATGGCAAGGTGGGAGCGGAAGGCTCGACAAACTGGTCGGCCTCCGGCGAAGGAATCTTCGTAAACGGAACCTGGAATATCAGCGGGCCGAAGGCTCCAGCGGGGCCGGTGAATCCAGGCAAGGGCTACAAGGCGCAGAATAATACGCAGTCGATCATCATCGATCCAGACACCATCAGCCGCTTCCAGACCGAACTGATCGCAGAGCACATGATCGCCACCAAAGCTGCGGCAAGCAAGCCGACAAGCTCGCCCGCTGCCGCTAAAAAAACGATCCGATAAGCCATTGGAATCACGTGCGTCCAGCTCATGTTCCGAGAACGGCGGGCCCGCGTCTGACAACCCAAAATTGATTGGGTGGCCATGCCTGGATTTTCAGACATCGGCCACCACCATCGAGTAATACCATAAGCCTTACCGCAAGTTATCCGTGACCGGTTCGGGATGAATCGTTACACGATACACCTCCGGACACTCCAATCTGAAGCGGTCTTCGAGCGCCGTGATCGCTCCATGCACACGCTGCATTGAAAGCTCGTCGGGCAGAGTGCAATGGCAGGTCACGTGAATGTGTTCGCCCGAGCGGCCCACCAGAATCTCATGCACATCCACAATCTCCGGCAACTGCGCTGCCGTCTTCTGCATCGCCTCTTCAATCCTGCGGTCCACTTCGACCATCTCCTCCGGCTGCTCAATCGTCGCAGGTTCGCTCTCGATGTGCGTCAGCACGCCGTCAATCTCTGGAACCTCGCGCAGAATCTCCGCCTCCATCGCGCAGACAAAATCATGTGCCTTGAGCAGCGGCAGAGTCTCATCCAGCTCCATGTGCTGCTCCACGCGCAGGCGGCCCTGATGCGACTGAACACTGAGTTCGTGGACGCTCACATTGTGGCGCGCGGCCACGGCTCGCACTCGGTCGAAGATGCTCTCCGCCCGCGCCTGCCGCGGCACCGTATGAATCACCACATCGGCCTCGGGCAGCGCGCGATGCACTGCGTCCGTCGCCGCCTGCACCAGCTCGCCGGTGTGCTCGAATGTAAAGCGCCGCGGCAAGGCCAGCGTCAGGTCAGCGAAATAGGACGCCCCGGCCCGCCGCACCCGCGCCTGCTCCACGCTCAGAACGCCGGGAACCTGCGCCACATTTTCGATCAACTGCTGCCGCGTCTCCACGGGAATCTCATCCAGCAGTACGCTGACGGCTTCGCGCCCTAGCCGCACCGTCAACCGCAGAATCAGCAGCGAGACCACCATCGCTGCCAGCGGATCGGCGTAGCGCAGCGCGCCAACGCCAAAGTGCGTCCCAACCCAACTCGCGCCCAATCCGCAGAGCACCGCCAGCGAAGACCAGATGTCGCTGGCAAAGTGAAAGGCATCGGTCGCCAGCGCCGACGAGCCGGTTCGGAGAGCCACCGCCCGCAGCCGTCGCGAACGCCAAAAGTCCACAGCAATCGAGGTCAACACCACAGCAACCGGCCACACCAGACCTTGCAAATCTCTCGCCGGATGCAGTATCCGCTGAATCGCCTCCCAGATAATCCATCCGCTGGAGACGGCCATCAACAATACTTCGCCGAAGGAAGAGAAGTTCTCGAACTTGCCGTGGCCATAGGTGTGGTCCTCGTCGGCGGGCCGGTCGCTCACCTGCACGGAGAAGAAGGTCAGCGCCGAGCCGATCATGTCGAGGCCGGAGTGAGCCGCGTCCGACAGCACGCCCAGCGAGCCGGAGACGAGGCCCGCCGCGAGCTTCAGCAGCGTCATCGCCGCCGCCGCCAGCATCGAGTGCAGCGCCACGCGCCGCTTCTCCGCCGAGAACCCGGCCACTCTGGAGGCTTCCATAATCATCGCGTCTTTAGGCTACAGTGCCGCGCCGCGCCGTGTACAACCCGGCAATCCCAAAAGTATATGGCTGCCACGCGCACTGCTCATAACCAGCCGCTCGCATCAGCGTCAGCATCTCCGGCGGCGCGGGGAAATTGCCCACTGAAACCGGAAGATATTTGTACGCCCCTGCATTGCCACAGATCGCCCGCCCAATCGCCGGCAGCACCCGTCGAAAGTAAACCGTATAAGCCTTGCCGATCAATCCTCCCGGCTCGCTGAAGTCGAGAATGCCCAACTGCCCACCGGGTTTGAGCACGCGATGAAACTCGCGCAGGCCGGCTTCGTAGTTAGCCAGATTGCGAAAGCCGAAGGCAGTCACGATCAAATCCAGCGAGCCGGATTCAAACGGCAAGTGCAGCGCGTCGGCTTCAATGATCGTTGCGTTCGCCTTGCGCTGGGCAAACTTTCGCTCCGCTCGGCTCAACATTGCCCGCGAAAAATCCGCCGCCAAAATTGGCCGCGCGCCGCGTGGACGTTGCTTCAACAGAGCCATCGTCATATCGCCGGTGCCGCAGCAGATGTCGAGAATAGCCGCATCGGGATTGGCCAGGATTGTCTTGAAGCGCCGCGCCGTTCGCCGCCACCAGATCCGGTCCACATTTGCCGAGAGCAGATGATTCAGCAAATCGTATCGCGGAGCAATCGAGTCAAACATCTCCCGCACTGCCACAGCCGCGCTGGCTTCGTCGGTTGCTCCCTGCGGCTTGGCTCCGGTGGTGGTCATACCCCCGCCCGCGCCAGCATATAACTCACCGCGGCCTCCAACTCCGCAGCCGTCAAATCTTCCACCACGCCCGCGTCGCCGATGCCCACCGGCAATACGAAGCGCCGCACCCCGCCGACATTCTTCTTATCGCCGCCGGTGGCTGCAACCACTTTGCCAGTCCGCAACTTCAACTTCGGCAGCGGCCCGTAGAGATGAATCAGATTCTCCAGCCGCTCGAAGTGCGCCCGCGAGATTGTTCCACGCTCACGCGCCAGATAAAGCGCGGCCACCATCCCCCAGCCAACCGCTTCGCCGTGCAGCAAGTATTTATAGTTGGTCGCCTGCTCCAGCGCGTGGCCCACCGTGTGGCCAAAGTTGAGAATCATGCGCAGACCGCTCTCGCGCTCATCCAGATGCACCACGCCTGCCTTCATGCGAATGGATGCTGCAATCACCTTTTCCAAACTTTTCGCATCGCGCCGCAGGACATCGTCCGCGTGGCTTTCCATGAAGCGCACCAGCGCCCGGTCGCGGATGATCCCCGCCTTCACGCTCTCCATCAGCCCGGCGCGCAGCTCGCGGTCGGGCAGCGTGGCCAGCACACCGATGTCAGCAAAGACCGCACGCGGATGATGAAAGGCACCGACAAGATTTTTTCCTTCGGGCAGATTCACGCCAGTCTTGCCGCCCACGGACGAATCCACCTGCGCAAGAAAAGTCGTCGGAACCTGAATGTAAGGAATTCCGCGCATGAAGATCGACGCCACAAAGCCGCCCACGTCGCCGACAATCCCGCCGCCAAAGGCAATCAGCAAGCTGCCGCGATCTCCGCCGGCCTGCGTCATCTCGCGCAGCAGGCGGTCCACGCTCTTCATCGTCTTGTGTTCTTCGCCTGGTTCCAGGAACATCGTAATCGGAGCATCGGAAAAAGACTGCTGTACGCGATCTCCCCACAGTCCCCAGATCGGCGCTGATGTCAGCACAAAAACTCGTCGCGGCAATTTGCCCACGACCCGCTCGATGCGCCGCGCCAGCGACTCCACCAGCCCGCTGCCCGTCACCACGTTGTACTTTGCCGAAGGCGTCTCTACTCGTATCGTTTGCACAATACTTCTATCCTAAACGCAGAGCGGCGGAACCCATCAGGCTCCGCCGCTGCTTGCACTATCCGCATAATTTGCTCAGGAGCTTATCTGCGGTGCTCGTCCTCGTGGTGTGGCGCAGGTCCGCCATGTGCAGGCCCGCCATGATCAGGCCCGCCGCGATCTCCCCCGCGACCACCATGATCTCCTCCGCGATCGCCGTGATCGTCCCTGCGACCACCATGATCATCCCAGCGTCCGCCGTGCTCGTCCCTGTGGCCACGATCATCATAGCCGTGAGCATAATGGCCATGCTCGGCCTCATAGCCGGCGCGTCCGTGGTAGCGGCCTCTGCCATCGTCATGGAAGCGATGGCCGCCCCAGCCGTGCGCATAACCCCAGCCAGCCCATGGTCCAACGCCGAGGAAGACGCCGTTGTAGAAATATCCCGGTCCGTAGAAGCCCACTGGCGCGCATTCGTAGGGAGGGGCTTCGTAGTAACCGTACGGGCAAACCGGCGGTGGGGTGCCGATTTCAATCGAAATTTGTGCGCGAGCTGCTGGCGCCAACACCAGACCCGCAAGCAATGCTGTCGTGCTGAGTAGAGTCTTGAATCCGCGCATCGATGATCTCCTTTGAATTACCTGCCACACTTGAAATAGTAATACACGGAATCCGGGAAAGAGTTGCGGAAGGGTGGAAAATACCGATGTTCTGCCTCATCGTTACCCCAGCCAGAACAGCGGAACAAGTCCCATTGCGGCCAGGGTCAGCAGCATCACCAGAGCCTGTACGCCGGTCTTGCGGTCGGCAAGGCTAAATGCATAGATTCCCTTCACGATGTTATTGCTGGCGGCTGCGATCAGCACCGCGCCCGCCGCAACATTCAATGGTGTCAGTGTTCCCGCCGCCTGCGTCAAGCCCATGATGAATGGGTCCACGTCGCTGATGCCCATGAGCGCGGCCAAAGAATTGACTCCGGCTCGGCCGAGATAAGTGACCGCTAACTGCGTGGCCACCAGCATTACCAGAAAAAGTCCTGCAAAGAGAAGCGCCGTCATCAGGTCGAGCGGATTCTTCGGCTCCGACTCCCGCTGAATGTCTTGAGTGTTCGGATCGGCGCGGCGTGTCCAGAGCCAGCCGCAACCAACAGCCAGAGCGGCTATCGCAAGAAAAGGAATATAAAGCAGAAGCATAAGTTGCCGATTGAAGAGCGCCAGCAAAATCACCAAGCGCAAATACATCACTCCGCAGGCGATCAGTATGCCGCCAGCAAACAGATGTGGTCGCAACTCGCGCTTTGCGCGCCGCGCCATCACAACCGTAGTGACCGTGGATGAATAAGCTCCGCCGAGCAGCGCCGCCAGCACGATTCCTCCCTGCCCTTTAGTCAACTTCTGCAAAACATAACTGGCGTAAGAAACGGTGCTGATCGCGACGACGACGAGCCAGGTCTTGAATGGGTTGATATGAAAGGGACCAAACTCCTGATTGGGCAGGATAGGAAGAATCACTCCGCTCAGGAACAAAAACTTTGCGAAGGTAAGAATCTCGTTGGGAGCGATCCGCGCCGCCAGCTTTTCCAATGCGACCTTCAAGTCGAGCAACAGCAGGCAAGCAACGCCTAGCGCCGTGGCGATCCATAGGTGCCCATAGCAAACCAGCGCGCCCACCAAAAAAGTCGCCAGACCGGAGATCTCGGATGTAGCACCAGCCGTCTGGCACGCGGAAATTTTATGCCAGTAAGAAACCAGCAGAAAGCCAGCGACTACCAGAAAGCCGATGGCAAGCGGCAGCATCTGCGGGCCGGAGATCAGCGCGGCGGAGTAGCCTATCAAGCCAATCAGCGGAAATGTGCGTACTCCGCCGAAGGAATAATTGCTCCCAGCCGCCTTGCGCTCCTCGCGTTCCAGTCCAATCAGAAATGACAAAAACAAAACCAGAACAATCTGCACCGCCTCAGACGGCAACTGCTTATAAATCTCCATTAGCACCGAGCCTCCGAAAACAATCTGCTAGTCAGCTTACACTGTGTCATGACAAATTGACCTCGCCGCCAAAAGACTGGGGAAAGTTCTTCCGGGTATTCGGGCAGGTTTCTGTGATTTTTAGTCGCATCGCAATATGCCGGAGAGGACACGCGCCGGTTGCGCGGGTATATTCATAGCGTATGACTTATAGGCAGTAATTGCAGATTTCAGGAGGAAAAATTGGAGGCGCGGGCCGGGATCGAACCGGCGCATAAAGGTTTTGCAGACCTCTCCCTTACCACTTGGGTACCGCGCCTTGGCAGGGCTGCTTGAAACTATGATCCCACGCCGCCCTAGCCAACCCGGTTCTCACCGGAGAGCGGAATGGAGCGGGAGACGAGATTTGAACTCGCGACCCTCGCCTTGGCAAGGCGATGCTCTACCACTGAGCTACTCCCGCTTGTTGCAAGATTGAGTATACCGGGCGGCCCAAATCCGGTCAAACTGCGGCGAGTCGCGCTGGAGCCGCACCTGTTCCCTTCTCCTCGCGCACAATCTCCCCGTCGCGCATATGCAGGATGCGTCCGGCAATCGAAGCCGCTTCAGGGTTGTGAGTAATCATCAGCGTCGTCTGGCCCAGTTCGCGGTTGGAGCGCACCAGCATGGAGAGCACCGCGTCCGAGCTTTTTGTATCGAGGTTGCCGGTCGGCTCGTCGGCCAGCACAATCGCAGGACGGCAGATCAGCGCCCGCGCAATGGCCACACGCTGCTGTTCGCCTCCGCTCAACTCGCTGGGCCGGTGCGCGAGCCGCCCTTTGATCGAGAGCAGATCGCTGAGGTGATCGAGATACTCGCGGTCCAAAGGCTGCCCATTTTTTCCTTTGGCGCGCCCGCTCACCGCGTGAGCAATCTCGATGTTGCCCATCGCCGAGAGCGTTGGCAGCAGGTTGAACTTCTGGAAGACGAATCCGATGCGGTGCTTGCGCAGGCGTGTGCGTTGAGCGTCGTTGAGCGAGGCAAAGTCTATTCCGTCAATCACCACGCGGCCTTCAGTGGCTTGCGTGAGCCCGCCCAGCAGATAAAAGAGCGTGGACTTGCCTGAGCCGGACGGCCCGACAATGGCGACAAACTCTCCCGGCTCGACGGAGAGCGAAACGGAGCGAACAGCAGTGACCTGAAGCCGGCCCGCCGCATAAACCTTGGTCAGTCGCTCGGCAAGAATGATCGGAGAAGAGTTTTCTGGCTGCACAGTTGCTATTGTAAATGCCTCGTGCGACGGGGTAATCGGCCAGAGGTCGAAGAACTGGAAAGATGCGCTCTGAGTGTAGTTTGTTTTCGATAGATTGCATTATGTAGCCGTTTCGGCTACACTTACGGCAGAGGTGGTTTATGCGTCAAGTATCACTACGTGAGTTCCGAACGCGGGGAGCAAAAGTTCTTGCGAATATCCCCCGAGGAGAAACCACGCTTCTGGTGGGTCAGAGCGGCCCTGCATTCTTCCTGGTTCCTGTTTTTGGCGATGTGGTGAAGGAAGATCGTGAGCTGCGGCGGGCGATGGCGTTGGCCAGTCTGCGCGAGGGATGGCGCATGGCCGAAGCGTCGGGGGCCAATCTGCTAACCGAAGAAGAGATTGAAGCGGAGATCAGCCGTGTCCGCAGTTCTACGGAGAGCGAGGCAGCCACGGAGCGCGTGGAGAATACATGCGCTTAATTGTTCTCGACACCAATGTAATCGTATCTGCAAGCATCAGTCCTGCCGGACCGCCGGCAAAAATCGTCACGGATTGGGTGTTGGGTGGAACGGTACAGATCGTGACGAGTTCACGAGTCGTGACCGAGTACCGTGAGGTCATTCAGAGAGCAAAGTTTTATCGTTACAACTTTCCTCCTCTTTGGCTGGAGTACTTGATTGAAGAAAGTACTCGGCTTCCCGACTTGGATTCATGGCCTTATCCATGCCCCGACCCGAAAGATACTCCGTTTCTCGCACTGGCTCATACAGCAGGAGCATGGCTCGTGACAGGCAATCTGAAGCATTATCCTGAGACGGGGAGACACGGCGTTCAAGTGATTTCACCGGCAGAATACCTGGCGCATCTTTTGGGAGCTTGAGACGGCTTTGGCCTGGTGCAGTGATGGTGGCAGACTATTTGCGCCGACTGCATCATTGTTCGCTGGCTTGGTCTCATCTCCGAAACATCCCTCAGCTCACCGCACCTAATCTCGGACCAATATCATCTAAAATAAAGAAGCAATGATCTCCGCGATAGGATTCCCCTCTTATGACGGCAGCGCAGAAATCCACACTTGCATCCGTACTGGAAGCAGCCGCGAAACAGGCTGGACTGGCGATGGATATTGCAACCGAGGGTGTTGGCACGGACGGGCGGCCCACGTCGATTTTTCAGTTCGGGTTGATGGGCGCGAGAGACGTCCGCATTTCGAATACAAATCCATTAGAGCGTACCGCAGGGGCTAAAGCCCCCGTTGATGCAGCTGCATTTGCGGCACGACTGAAGTCGTGCCCTGACACAAAGCTGAGCGTTTCTGGAACCTGTGAGACCTCGGCTGTTCTCGCGGGGGAAGACAGCGGCGGGCGGACACTCAAGCTGGAGTTGAGCGAGGGCTTTGACTTTGACAAGCCGGAGCTGCTGGAAGAGATGACAGCGTATCTGGCGACGCATGCCAAGCGGCTGCGCAATCCGCGGCCGGAGTGCGCCGTAACGCTGGCCGGACTGCCGGTGGCCTTTGGGCAGTTTCAATGGCCCTTTCATCGCTCGACCTCCGGCGCGGACACGTACATTGTTCACGGCGAGATGCACCTGGCCGATGGCGGCGAGAACAACCTGCACGCCAAGGTTGCAGCATCTGTGACACAGACCTTTGCTGAGATTGTGCCGGCGATGGAGCAGCCCTACGCGGAGAGCTTTGTCTATAACGCCATTCGCAAGACGGTGGACAGAGGGCAGCTTGAGTTTTTGAAGTCGGGCAACCGCCAGCCGGTTCCGGTGACGACGCGCTACTACAGCCGCTGGCAAAAGAAGTTTCTCTTCACGGAGACCAATGACGAGGAGCGCCTCGCATATCTGCTGCGCAAGGTCTACTGGCTTTCCGGCGTGCTGGGCGCGGGCGAGCCGGTGTGGATCGCCGACCCGATGGATGCGCAGTATCTGAATACAACCGAGGCTGACTTGCTGCGCATGGCGGGCGATAAAGCCGGTGCGGGACTGATGCGGCTGGCGGGGGAGTTTGCCTCCGCGACGCCGCTGCTGATGACCTTTGCTTCGGAGTACCAGGCCAAGCTCGATGCGGCGCTGAACTTCACCAAGCCGCAGTTCAATGAATCAATGCGCGCCGGCCACGCGAATATGTAGGCGCTACAACACTGCACCGCAGCCGGAGCAGAAGCGCGCGCCGAGCGGATAGGTTTGGCCGCAGCGTGAGCAAACAGTTAGCGAGCCAGTCTGCGGCGCGGGCGGCACGTTGACAGTGACATTCCAGGGCTGACCCCACCCAGGCATCGCGATTCCCAGTGACGCCGCAATTCCCGCCGCCTGAATAGCGTTGAAGACGCGTACGCGACCGGGCATAAAGAAGCACTCGATAAAGCCGAGAACCCAGGGAAACGGGGTCCAGCAGAAGCAGCAATAGAAAACACCCAGGCCAGTGCGGCGCAGATAGAAATGGTGCAGGCCAATGCCGCCCAGAAAAAGAGCCAGCAGAACACCGACGATTTCATCACGACGCACTGCTTCATACTGCTGGTAAAAAATTGCCTGCGCGTTGGGATAGGGTTGGCTGCTCATGGATTGTGCTCCTTGCTCTGACTACTATACGCAGTTGATTGGGGCGGGGTTCCCATGACGCAAAGATTATTGCGTGTGCAGATAGCGGCTGGCGAAGTCGAGAAAAGTGGGCCAGTTTGGAGCCGGAGTGTGACCGCCGGAGTGCTGGCGGAAGGCGATGTCGCCAGAGATCAAAGGAGTCTCGATGGGTGGAAGCGTTGTGGCGCCCAGATCTTTTTTGCCGAGGAGGCGATAGACCGGTCCAACTGCGACGGCGGCGAGAAACATTCCGTTGGGGTCGGCCCAACCGTCTCCGTTGACTGCGCCGCCACCGATGAAGACCGGACGCGACGCGCAGAGGGCGATCAGCTCGTGCGCATCGACGGGCATATCACCAGGAGTGAGCGGACCGGCGTACTTGAGAAAATTGCCGGCCATCCAGTGGTATTCGCCCGTAGCGGCTAGATTCTCCGTCAGCTCGCCGAAGATGTGCCGGTAGAGCTTGGCTCCGCCGGTGCCGGAGGAGCTGCTGTAGACAATGGCGAAGCGCGGGTCGTAGGCCATGGCGACGAGAGCCGTTTTTCCGAAGCGGGAGTGGCCCTCCAGACCGACTTGTTTGGCATCGACGGCCTTGTCAGTTTCAAAATAATCCAGAGCACGGCTGGCTCCCCAGGCCCAGGCGCGCAGCGTACCCCAGTCGTCGAGCTTGCGCGGCTGGCCTTTGTTCACGAGGCCGATGATGCCCTCGGTGAGTCCCGCGCCGTTGTCGGCCTGATAGCTGGTGGGCGAGAGCACGGCGTAGCCCCAGCCGCGGGCGAGCACCTGCTGCTGCCAGCTTGGACCGGGGTTTCCGGGCATCATTTCGGGAATACTCCGGGCGATGGAGGCCATGAATTCGTTGCTAAAGGCGATCTCCATGATTACGGGGACGGGGCCTTTGGCGTTGGCCGGAGTGGCCAGCGTCAGTTGGATATTCACCGTAATCTTTGGGTAAGCGGAGTTGTCCACGTGGCCGGCGAGCTGCTTGACGACTACCGGCACATCGCCGACTTTGTCCGTTGTTGTGCTGACGATCTCCCACGTCACCTTGGGCAAGTTGGCTGGAGCGCGGCCTAAAATCTCGCGGTCGAAGTCCTCGACGATCTCCGGGCGTCGCTTTGTCCACCAAAGTTTAGCCGAGCTCACGCGCTTGCCGTTATTAAGCCGGAGCGGGTCGGGCAAAGCGGGATAGACGTTGGCCTTCGCCTCGTCATAGTTGACGGCGTTGGGGGCGGGCGGCTTGAGGCTCTGGTTGGCTCCGGGCCGCAGCTCCTTGATGTCCAGCAGGTCCATCAATCGCTGATGGTCCTTCTCGGCGACGGCGCGCATGGCCAGTTGCGCCGGCGTGGGAGCGGGACGAGTGGGCGGCTGAACGGCGGGAGCAGATTGCCCAAGCAGACGCAATGTGATGAAAATGAGCAGCGCTATTGCTGCAAACCTGAAAGAAACCATCCAACGCGAGATCGCCATTGGAAACCTCATTTCTCTGCCAATGTTATTGCCGCGACGTGTTGGGTATGCTCGACGAGGAGCTGTCCCTAGGCGAATCGATGCGCGTGACGTGGACGCTGGCCTGGACCTCAGGAACTGTGCCGTCGTTCACTTGCGCCTCTGCGGGCTTGCCTTGCACGACAATACGCTGAATGGCCTTGCCGCGAGCTGGGATGCGCAGCCGCTGGGTGACCGCCCGCGCCTCTGTGCCGGAGTTGGGATCGGATTCCGTCCGCACTGTGACCGGGACCTCGACGGCGGCGTAACCGGCGTTGGCCACGCTGACGGCGACCAGCCAGTTGCCCGCCGACTCACTGGTGGGGAAGACTCCCTCGATGCTCAGGTCAGGCAGACCCTTGTCGGCGTCAACCCAGTCAGCAAAGAACCAACCGAGATCGGGGTGCGATGCGGAGGCCTCGAGCAGTTTTTCAAAGGAAGCACCGCCCGCCGAATAATAGGTTTTAAGAGCGGATGCCAGCGCCGCATCGCCAACCAGATCGCGCAGCATCCATAAAACGTAAGCGGCTTTGGTGCGGTAGTAGACCGGCGAGATGGCCTGAGGAAGCGGTTGACCGGCGCTCTCTCCGGGACTGGTTGGCTCGGCCAGCGACAGGGCGGCACGGTCGGCCTCCAGCGTACTCAGAGCCGCGTCGCGTCCATGCTGCTTCTCAACCCACAGCGTACCCATGAAGTTCGCCACGCCTTCGTTAAGCCAAGCGGGCGGAGGCTGCGGCGATTGAATCCATGCGTGTGTAAGAGCGTGGACAAGAACGCTGTCCAGCGCGCCAACCTTGGTCTTTGCTCCGGCCTCCACCAGCGGAGCGGCAAGCAACGAGCCGGTTTCGTAAGGTGAATCTTCGGAATCGGGCAAATCCAGAAGTGTGAGCTGTGTGTGCGGCTGTGCTCCCAGCCAGCTTTGCAACAGGGGCGTGACATTCGTTGCAGCCGTCTTCCATGCTTCGACCGAGACGTTCTCGGCGGGAAGCGTCCATGCGGTGAGGTTCGCGCCGGGGTGGGCTGTGCGGATGGCGACAAAGAGGCTGGGCGTCTCGAAGCCGAGCGTCGTGTCGACGGAATTGGAGGTGGCAACTGAAGCAACCTCCTGGCTCTCATCCAGCGTGTTGGATTCGGTGACGGCAAGAGGTGCGGAATGCCCGTTGATGAGCTCAATGGTCGGGGCCTCTCCGTGAGGAAACTCGACGGTGAGGCGCAAGCGGAAGTGAGCGCCAACAAGCCGCAGCTTGTGATCACCCAACTCATCGAAGAGGCGCGCTCCGTCGCCGAGCAGAACAGGAACGCTGGCCGCGGGATACCAGACGACGTTGCCGAAGCCACGCAGACCAGTGAAGCCCACGCTGATCTGGTCCCAGTCGGAGTGCTCGGCCACTTCTCTGGGAGCGCCGATGGAGAGCAGGCGCTCAGCGCTGGGCGCAATGACACCTGAATAGGTTACGTCAAGCTGGATGGATGCGCCCGGAGCCAGCGGCTGTGTCAGCGTCACGATAGCCTCATGCAACTGGCCCGTGTGATCAACGTCTGAGTTGAGCGTGGCCACTTGAAAAGCAACGTCATGAGCACCTACTCGAATTCGCTCCCAGTTGAGCGAAGAGGATAGTTGCAGTGGAATATGTGTGAGTGAGGTCTTACCGTCATTGCGAATTGTGAGCTGCGCGCGGACGGCGATCTGCTGCTCTGCGGAGCGAAGGTGAACGTCCAGATCGAACGCTGTGAAAGTGACGGCGCGGCGCTCATCGTCCTTGGCAATCGGCGCGGCGGCTTGCACTGTGGGCGTAGCTGTGGTGGGGCCGGATTGCGTTGTCGTCTGGCCGTTCTCGTCGCTGGAGCGGGAGAAGATAACCTGGCCTTTGTGGGACTGCTCCGGTTGCGGAGCTGTCTGTGCAGCGCAGAGGAGAGCTGAGAGTGCGGCTAATAAAAGGAGAAGCCATGAACAAATCTGGGGGATATTTCCCTCAGGGGCTAAAGCCCGCATATTTTGGGACAGGTTACTGTACGGGCTAAAGCCCGTACCCTTCGCTCGACCGAATCGTTCCGCAGTATGCATCACGCGGACAAGAAAAAAACTCATGAACCCAGACCTTTCTGCTTCTTTGGTTTCGACGCGTTGGCAGCGTTGGGGCGAGCGCCTTCGGCCTGCCGAGCCTTCGCGCGCCGCTGTCGGAAGGCCTCAAAGAGCACCACCGCTCCCGCCGCCGAAACATTCAGCGAACTGACGCCGCCGCTCATCGGAATGCGCAGCAGATGGTCGCAGCTGCGCCTCACCAGATCGTGCAGCCCCGCGCCCTCGCGCCCCAAAACCAGAACGCAGTCGCCGGTCAGATCGAACTGGTCGTAGTCATTGTCGCCGCGTTCGTCCAATCCGATGATCCAGAGATTTTGCCGCTTCAACTCTTCCAGCGCGCGCACCAGATTCACCACGCGAGCAATGCGCAGATGTTCGGCGGCTCCAGCGCTGGCCTTCACCGCAACCGGACTCAGCGGAGCCGAACGTCGCTCGGTCAGCACCACGCCGTCCACCCCCGCGCCGTCGGCAACGCGCAGCAGAGCGCCCAGGTTCTGTGGATCTTCCACGCCATCCATCGCCAGCAGCAGACGCGCCGCTCCCGGCTGCAACGGCGCAAACAAATCCTCCAGAGCCAGCGACTCCTGCGCACGAACCAATGCCACCACGCCCTGATGAGCAGGGGTCTTGGCCAGCTCGGTCAACTGCTCGCGCCCCTCTTGCCGCACGCGAATTCCGGCATCGCGACAGAGAGCGGTTAGCCGCTCCAGCCGCGCATCATCGCGCTCGCGAGCCACTAATACGTGGTCAAAGCGCCGCCGCCCCGCCTTGACGGCCTCCTCTACAGAATGAACCCCATACAAAACTTCCATGTAAATAGTGTAGAAGCCGCAACCGGCTGTGATGAACAGCCGATTTACCGAGGCTTGAGCCGTTATACTTTCTCCATGTTTTCAAAGCACAGCGACAGCATTACGGATTGGCAGAGCCTCACGCAACTTTATGGCGAAATGGGCGAGACGGAGTTGTATGAACTCCATGCCGGCATCGGCGATTTGACCGAAACTGCGCAACAGGTTCTCCGCGACGAGATGAGGAAGCGCGGACTGAGCGAGCAGCCTGCGAAACAGGAAATTCCTGCTGCCACTGCGCTCCTAACGAATCGGCAATGGGATGGCAACAACAATTCGGCGGCGGATGGCGACGAAGCAGGTCAGCCTAGCGAATTCACCTGGAAGGTCTTACTCTGCGAATGTGAAGATCAGGAGCAGGCATGGCAGATTCGCGAAGTCTTGCGGCAGGCAGGCATCGAGAGCTGGATTGAGGGACTCGGCTACCGGGTTGCGCTTGATCAATCCAATCCACGGATTCAGGTCGCTGCCGATCAACTGGACGAGGCGCGCAGGATTCTTGCCAATCCGATTCCGCAATCCATCATCGATCAATCCAAAATGCCCGCCGAGGAGTACGAACCTCCCGTCTGCCCCAGTTGCGGCGCGGCCGATCCGGTACTTGAAGGCGTTGATCCGGTCAACTCCTGGCTCTGCGAAGGCTGCGGCAAGCAATGGACGGATTCGGTGGAAGAGAAGAGTGACCCTTCCGCGCCGTAACTGCTTGAAGACACAGAGGCCTATGAGCAAATCCGAATTCCTCGACGAACGTGGCGCGAAGAGGCACCCTACCGCTAGTTGCGCAGTTTCGTTCCGGTCCATCGCCCGCATCATTACTTTCGGGAGACTGATATTCTGACGGAAAGAGTTTTTCTGAGACTCCAGGAAATCTTTTGCCGTCTAATGGAGTGAGATGAGTATTGCCGCCACAGCTCGACCGTTTTTTGCTTCGGCGTCCGTCACCGTGGACGAACAGGTAAGGCAGGAGAATCTTGCGGTTGCCGCGGGACTCAAGCGCCAGGACGCCGGTCTGCTGGATCAGTTGATTGTGCGTTACCAGCATCGTCTGATGCGCTATTTGCTCTACCTGACCGGCAATCGAGATTGGTCCGAGGATCTCTTCCAGGAGGTCTGGATGCGGGTGCTGGTGCGCGGGGCGCAGTTCAACGGGAAGGCGCGCTTTGACACCTGGCTCTTTACGATTGCGCGCAACCTCGTCACCGACCAGCGGCGCAAAAAGACAATGGCCAGCCTGGACGAATTATTTGAAAGCAACAGTGGAGATGACCGGTCGATGAGTTTTGAGGTTGCCGGGGAGGAGCCGAGTCCGCTGGACCGCTTTGCACGCCTCGAGGACCGGGAGCGGATTGCGTCGGCGCTAATGCAACTAGACACACTCTACCGCGAGGTGCTGGTGCTGCGCTTCCATGAGGATCTCTCGCTGGAGGAGATCGCGAAGGTGACGCGAGCGCCGCTTTCAACTGTAAAATCAAGGCTTTATCGTGGAATGGCGGCACTCAAACCCAAGCTGGAGCGTGTGGACTCCGCGCCGTTACCGGCATTGGCGAATAAGATGGTGAGCGCAATATGAAACCGCTTGGCGACGACCAGGCAGATCGCGATCTGATCTCTGCACTGGCCGGAACCCAGGCGGATCGAGAGTGTGCAGTCGCTTATCGCACCCGCCGAGTGGTGGTCGCCTCGCAGGGCGTAATGCAGGAGCAGAAGGCCGGGCGGAAACGAATTCGAGCGGTGGCGCTGGCAGCAACACTGGTGATATTGCTCATTCTGGGTCCGCTGGCCTGGTTGATCGCCGATACCCTGATTGAAGAAGAACATCTGACCGGCGAGCTGGGCCAATTGAGCCTGTTCATCTTTTTTCTCAGCGCGGCGCTGCTGGCCTCCGTGGTGCTGGCCGGCTGGCTGCGGCGCAAGTCTTGACCGCCGACGGAGCTTGCGCGCCATAAGATTCGTGGATCCAGAAGATCAAACGCAACTTATCGATTTCCATTCCCGTCCATTCAAAACAAGGTTAAACTGAGTTAGATCTCCAGAAACCTTCTGAGAGTGGGATTGCTATGCGAAATCCTGAATCCATAACTTTGAACGACGATGCGCGTCTGATTCCGGTCTGGTCGATTGTGGCCGCCGCCGCCGCCTTCGCACTGGTGGAGTACTATGTCTGGGCGGTGATGCCGAACGGGCATCATACTCCGCCACTCGGCCTGCGCCTTTATCTGAATCTCTCCTGGGGATTGCTGGCCGCTCTCTACTTTCTGATGGTGGGCTACGTGAGCAAGGACGCGCCGCGGCGGGCAATGAGCGCGCGCTTCTGGTTCGCCATCTGCCTGGTGATGCCGGGCGGCATCGGCGCGGTGCTTTACTTTCTGCTGCGCCAGCCGGAGGTATCGCGCTGCCCTTCCTGCTCGACGCAGGTGCAAAGCGACTTCCACTTCTGTCCGCAGTGCGATTACCAGCTTGCAGCCAATTGCGGCAACTGCTTCCGCACTGTGCGCGCGACGGATCAATTTTGCACGCGCTGCGGTCATGAATTGGCCAAGGATCATATGCCTGCGCGGCTCCGGGTGCTGGGTGAATAGCGCGGGAGTGCGATTATTTTCCCTTTCGGGGGAAGCTGGCTGATGGAACTTATGAATGTCCTGCTGGTCACCTATTCATTTCCGCCGGCGGGAGGTGTTGGTGTGCTGCGCGCAGCAACTCTCGCGCGCTACTTTCCCGCTGAAGGAATCCGGCTTGATGTGCTGACGGCCCGCAACGCATCCGCCGTAGGCTCAGACCCTGCGCTCCTCGACGAGATTCCCTCTGAAGTCAATATCCATCGCACGATCACGCTTGACCTTCCTTTCGGAATCAAAAAATGGATCAAGAAATTCATCACGAGAGGCAAGCCTCGGAAAGATTCGGCTGCTTCGATAGCCGGTAAGCCTGGATTTTTGAAGAGAGCTTTGCAGGATTTTCTGCTGCCCGACCCGCAGGTGACCTGGCTTCCATTGCTTACCTATGCCGCGCGGCGCATCGTAAGAAAGCGGAAGATCGACCTCGTCCTCATCACGGCGCCTCCATTCTCCACAATGCTTGTGGTGAAGAGACTACGTAAGGAGTTTCCCCAGCTTCCTATCGTGATCGACTTCCGCGATGAATGGCTCTCGACCACCATCGACTTGGTCAGCTTCAGCCGCAGCGAGCGCGCCCGCAAATTCGCGATTCAAGCCGAAGCCGAAGCCGTCAGGAGCGCCACTGCTATTGTCGCTGTCACCGAGGCCGCGCGGCGTGAGATTCGCTCCCGCTATCCGCTCGATCCTGAAGGCAAGTATCAGCTCATTCCGAATGGATTTGATGCTACAAGGCTGCCCCGCGCGAATCCCGACACACAATCCCGGCTCGACGGTAAGATCGTCGTCACCTATATCGGCACAATTTACGACTCGACAGAGCCGACGACGCTGGTTCAAGCCTTGCAATCGCTGCCATGTGAGATCAAGTCCCGCTTCAAGCTTCGCTTCATCGGTCATATCGAGGAGCCGAGCTACCGCGAAGCCCTATTACAACTCGGCGATATGGTGGAACTCAAAGGGTATGTGCCGCAACACGCAGCGCTGGCCGCAATGATCGAGAGTGATTATGTTTTGCTGATCACTCACGACCGGCTGAATGTTTCAGCGAAGTTTTATGATTACATCGGCGCGGGCAAACCGATCCTGGCCTGCGTTCATCCGGAGGGCGACGCGCGCCGGATGGTGGAAGAGTTACGCGCTGGATGGTGGGCAGACAGCGGCGATAAGCAGAGCATTCGCCGGCTCTTTATCGACGCCGCAGCGCGCGGCGATTCGCTTGCCACTGAGTTTCAACCCGATCTTGAAAAGATTGCGCAATACGAACGCAAGCCGCTTGCGCTGCGTTATGCCGCGCTGCTGCATTCCATCATCGAAAGTCGGATTGCGGGATCGAGTCAATCATGAAGCTCAGAATTGCGGTTGTCACCCGGTACTTTCCCAGCTCGGTGGAACCCTGGCAGGGCCGGTCGGCCTATCAAACACTGCGCGAACTGGCGCGAAACACTGAGCTACGCGTCTTTTATCCAAATGCCACTTATCCCGCGCTGCTCAAACCGCGCAGCCGGAGTTACAACAAGCTGGACGCTTCCTATTCTCCGCCTGATGTGAAGACGAGTTATTACGACTATCCCGCACTGCCGCTGCTATCCCGACCAATAAATGGCTGGATGGCTGCGCGCAAGTTGCTTCCGCACGTGCGCAGCTTTGCCCCCGATCTGATCTTCAGTTACTTTCTCTATCCCGATGGCTATGCCGCACTAAAAATCGGCAAGGCTCTCTCCGTTTCTGTTATTGCCGAGAGCATTGGCTCCGACATCAACCGCATCGGCGATCCCATCTCTGCTATGCACACGCGCGCGGTTCTGCGCGAGGCCGATTTTGTGCTTACAGTCAGCGGCGATCTGCGCAGCAAAGCTGTCGCGATGGGCGCCTCGCCGGAGAAAACTCGCGCGATCATCAACGGCTGCGACTTGACTGTCTTCCATCCCGGTGATCGTCTGGCGGCTAGAAGCAAACTAGGTATAGACCCGACCGCCGAGGCAGTTGTTTACATCGGGCGGATGGATGTGAAGAAGGGTCTTCGCGAACTGGTCGATGCGGCGGCTTCGCTGCGTCGGGCGCGCCCCAAGCTGCAAGTGTATTTGGTAGGCGAAGGGCTGGACAGTTCGTTGATTGCCAGCGCGATTCAGGCACACAACGCTGGAAATACGATTCACTCGCTGCCCGCTTGCGCCTTCGACGATGTGGCTGTGTGGATGGCGGCAGCCGATCTGGTTACTCTACCGAGTTATATGGAAGGCTGTCCCAATGTCATTTTGGAAGCGCTCGCCAGCGGACGGCCGGTTGTCGCGACTAATGTGGGCGGAATTCCGGAGATTATGCGCAGCGAATGTGGCCAGCTTGTTCCTCCGCGCGACTCGGCCGCACTGGCTCAGGCTTTGACTTCGGTTCTCGACAGTAGCTGGGATGCTCGAGCCATCTCCGCGCACGGAAGCCGAAGCTGGAAGGCAGTTGCAGCAGAGTTGCTGGAAATCTTTGAATCGCTCAGGCACAAAGTGGGTTGAAATCCCCTCACAGTTTCACAGTAAAAGCGGTGGGGCAGGGAATTGCCAGTCGTACACAGTTCGTACAAACATACTGGATGGAAGTTGCGCCGAAGCTGGGATTGTCCTGCTGCCAGCAACTGATGCGCGTCTATGTCGGCCAGGGTCTGCGCAAGGACTTGGCGCGACTGGAGAATCCAGGTGCATAGGCACGGAGTGGGCGATGAGTTCATCTCGGCAGTGCCGGACGAAACTGTAACAGTACGCATAGATTGCAAACCATCTTTTGCGGCTTTGCCGCAGGCGAGATTCTTGTTAGACTAGATAAGCAGCCGGTGACGGCTCTCCCTGCAAGTGTGTGGCGCTATCGTCTAGGGGTTAGGACGTGAGATTCTCAATCTTAAAACCCGGGTTCGATTCCCGGTAGCGCTACCAGATTTCTCCATCATTCCCTGCAAATCAAATTGAGCAGCTTCAGAGCACCGCAGCTTGGAAGGCGGCTTGTCTTTCGTTGCAACTGTTTGCGTATATTATTGACAGCGAATAGGTTAGATTTGTTTTAGCAGTTTGACAGACAACGGCGCGAATTATTCTGTACGGATTGGCGCGTAAACAAAAATAGGAGTGGGAGTATCCGAAAAGGGTGAGCTGGGCGCGGGCGACGGCGATCAAGAGGCTCGGTCAAGCCGGGAGTGAACACGGAAAGCCGTTGGCGATGATGTAAGGCGGGATTCATGCGGACTTGCGAAAAATCTACCTTTGCGGATTACGGTGCAACCTATGATCCCCGACGAGTGAATTTTACGCGCTGCGGTGGAACGCGATCCACTCCAGTCGCGTCAGCAGGCCAATACACGCCCGCCCACTACTCCAGGCTTTGAATTTTGGTTCCATCGGTGATATTCAAGACGAACTGATCGTCGTTGAGCGGCTGGTTCTCCACGACTTTATCGATGGTAAGAACGACCTCGATTTCCTCCATCGGACGCTTGATTTTAACGATGGAAGGATACTTGCTGGAACCGAAATCCAGGTAGGAGGAATAGAAGACCTGAGTCTCCAGATTGCCGTCGCTGTCATAGATGTCCTGCTGATAAGGGAGCAGATCGTCACGATGGAAGGTGATGACGCGCACCGGCGTCAACTGATGGCTGCCCGCCCGGGGGCGGCTTATGCTGAGAATATATTCCGGGACATCGTAAAGATGCTTGCGGGCCGCGTCTTCGATAGTCTCCGAGTCCGCCACCACTGAGTACATATCATCCTTGTCCAGTCCGCGCACAACCAATGCGTCGAGAAAGAAGCCAGGTCGCAGGTTTTCGATCGGGTTGGCCGATTTCTTTTTGAGGGTATATGAACCTTTGACAGCCTTTCTGCCGGAGGGCAAACGCATATACGCCGTGAAGTTCTTGCCGTCCCCGGCCATATCGAAAGCCTTCAAGCCAAGGTAGTATCCGAGCACTCGCAGCATCTCGGGCTTGCGCATCAGGATATACCCATGCAATGTAGGCGAACCTTTGGCAATGCCCTCCTTGCTTTTAATTTCGCTGGCTTGAATCTCAACGGTAGCCGTCATGCTGTTGAGAGCGGCCCAGCGCTGGTCGACGCGCGCCACCAGTTCGTCCGGCGCGACCGTCAGTTCGACGAGCGGCTCTTTGGGAATGGGCAGTTTGCGCGTGGTGGGAAGCAGGGAACACCCGGACAAAAGGAGCGGAAGAGCGAGCGCGACTGAGGCTGGACGACATCGCTGATTCATCGCGCGCCTGCCTTCTTCATGGCTTGCCTGTAGGCGGCCACATTGTGCGCGTGCTCATCGACGGTGGCCGCGAAGCGCGACCCGCCCTGGGGGTTGGCTCCTGCCGCGACAAAGTAGAGATAGTCGGTTTGGGCCGGCTCCATGGCTGCCTTGAGCGAACGCAGACCGGGATTGGCGATGGGACCAGGCGGCAGGCCCGCGTGCAGATACGTGTTGTACGGCGTGTTGCGCTTCAGGTCGCTCTGATAGATTGCGCCCCGCCAGCGGCCCTCCAACTCCAACCCGTAGATGATGGAGGGATCAGTCATCAGCGGCATTTTTTTCGCCAGCCGGTTATCAAAAACGCTGGCTACAAGCGGGCGCTCCGCATCCACCGCCGTCTCCCGCTCCACCAGTGAAGCCAAAGTCACCACTCGATGCATATTTCCTTTCAAGCTGAGTTGGCCGGCCACGACTCTAAAGCGCCGGACCATCGCCGCGCAAATCTGCGGCGGGCCAAATTTGCGGGGAAAGTGATAGGTGTCAGGGAAGAGATAGCCCTCCAGACTCTTTGCTCCGGGGTCAAGATCGGCAATCAGACTTACCTGCTTTGCCGCCCCATCCAGAAACTCCTGCCGCGTTCCAAATCCCGCCTGCTCCAACCGCGCAGCAATCTCAAAGAGGCTCGAACCCTCCGGAAAGGTTACCGATTTGGTATACACATCGCCGCGACTGATGCGCGAATAAACATCGGTGACTGTTGTCGGATGGTCGAAGCGGTACTCGCCCGCCTTGAGCCGGCCTCCCTTCAAAATGCGCACCAGAGCAAAGGCAAACTGGCTGCGCACGATTCCCGCCGCTTCCAGTTGCTCGCCGATCTCCGCTGTCGTAGATCCGGGCTGGAACTCGACGAAGGTCTCCTTATCCGGCCCGAAGGGCGTATAGATCAGCCATGCGGCAGCGCCTGCGGGGATCAGCAAGATAAAGAAGATCGCCCACAGGATCAGCACAGCGCCGGAACCCCTTCGCCGTTTGCTCGTCCGTCTGCTGCGCGCCATTTTTGCCGCCAACCCTTCTTTGTATGAAGACGAAATAAATCCCTCACGGGAGTCCCTGCCTCTTTAATTGTATCGGGCTTGAGGCGCAGTCGTAATATTACTTCTTTGTTGGGTGCCTGTAAGCCGTAAGCTGGATGCCTGGAGCCTTATGCTGAAAGAAGGAGCTGAAAACTGGAAGCTGTTCGTTATCTCGGTCTCGATGTCGGCAATCGCCGCATCGGCGTTGCAGTGTCAGATGAGCTGGGGCTGACAGCACAGCCGGTGTTGACGCTGGAGCGAAGGCGCAATCAGCGGGAAGATCTGCGCTCGCTGGCGCGGCTGGCGCGGCGCTTTGGGGTCGCAGGCATCGTGGTCGGCAATCCCGTGCATCTCTCCGGCGAAGTGAGTTTGCAGGCCGCCAAGACGCAGGCCTTTGCCGCCGAGCTGGGCGCGCTGACCGGATTGCTGATTCATCTATGGGATGAGCGGCTGACCACGCGCGAGGCTCACCAGATTTTGTATGAAGCCGGCCACGCCCGCCAAGCGCATCGCAGAGTGGTGGATCAGGTGGCAGCGACGCTGATTTTGCAGTCATTCATGGACAGTGAACAGAAAGCAGCGGCCTCTTACACAATCCATCCGCCGCCAACCACCTCGTCGCCATCATAAAAGACCGCCGACTGGCCAGGGGTAACGGCGCGCTGGGCTTCGTCAAATGTGGCCATCACCTCATCGTCTCCGACGGGTTCGAGCGTGGCCCAGGCCGGCTCATGACGATGGCGAATCTTCACTCGTACGCGCATGGAGCCGTTGAGTGCGGGAATCGAAATCCAGTTCAGGCCGCGCGCGCGCAAAGTCTTCGTGGCCAGCTCTTCGTCCGCGCCCAGCGTAACGCGATGCGTGGCCGGGTCGATATTGAGCACGTACAGCGGCGTCGGCGAGCTGATGCCAAGGCCCTTGCGCTGGCCGACGGTGAAGTTGAAGATGCCCTCGTGGCGGCCCAAAACTTCGCCGTTCGGCGCGACCAGTTCGCCTGCTGTCTCCGGCAACTCGCGGCCCTGCTCTTCGAGATAGGCCGTCAAAAACTGCTTGTAATCGCCGCCGGGGATGAAGCAAATCTCCTGCGAGTCGGGCTTTTCGGCGAGCGCCAATCCATGTTGGCGAGCCAATTCGCGCACCTCCGGCTTGGAAAGAGAGCCAAGCGGAAAGAGCGTGCGCGCGAGTTGATCCTGCGTCAGGCCGAAGAGGAAGTAGGTTTGATCCTTGGCCAGGTCGGCGGGGCGCTTGAGAATCCAGCGGCCACGCTGCTGGTCGAATTCGTTGACCGCGTAATGTCCGGTTGCAATGCGCTCCGCGCCAATGCTCTGCGCGGTCCTCAGCAGTTGATCGAACTTGAGATGATTGTTGCAGAGTGAGCAGGGAATCGGCGTGCGCCCAGCGAGATACTCGGCGACAAAGGGCCTGACAACAGCCTCTTCAAATCGCTCCTGCTGATTGACCATGTAGTAGGGAATGCCGAGGTGCTCGGCGACGCGGCGGGCGTCGTAAACGTCATCGAGCGAACAGCATCTGCCGGCTTTGGGCGCGTCGGGAATGCCGTGCTTGCCGGCGAGCCGCGTTTGATCCCAAAGTTGCAGCGTCAGCCCGACGACCGAGTTACGTGAAGCCTCGCCCGCGCGGGCAAGCATCGCCGCCACCGTCGAGGAGTCCACCCCTCCGGACATGGCTACGGCAATGGTTTCGGGCTTGGACATGGGGAAGACGGCCTTGCTTACTTACATTCTACAGGCCTGTGTCCATATAAGATCCGGTGGTTGGATAGCGATCTTCCGATTTGGTTTCGTGTTCGGCGAGCAATTCTTTTATCCGTCCCGGCGAAACTGCTGCTACTCGGCCAAGTTCCAAGAGCAGCGACTCCGATGGAGGAACGCCAGTGAAGCGAGACAAACTTCCCAGCGCGGTGAAGAATGCCTCCGCGTCGCCGGTCAACTGAATAGCGCGAAGGTCGGCCATGAATAACATACGCGGCGAATAGCGGTTAAGGGCAAACATCTCTAATACAAGAAGCGAGGTGTAAAGCAGAAAGGAATAGATAGGAACAATATGAAACCATTGCCCAAGAGAAACTACCACTATATTGCATATGAGTAAAATCCAGAAAATCGAAAAATAAGACTTTCGCGACTGCAAACACAACTGCCGCGCAGCCAAAGCGTCTATTTCATTGCGAGTCAATTGATCGAGTAGCCGGCGCGGGAGGACAACCCCACTCCCCGCACGTACACACAACATTTCAAAATCCTGGTCGGGTATAACGTATAGGGGTACGCCCTGCAATCCGAGAAACTTGCAAATTTTCGACAGTTTCGAAACAGCGGTATATAACTGCCCTCTCAACACTCGAAAATCATTCAAAGCGCGCAGGCGAAGCTGGAAGCGAAATGCAAAAGCTAGATACAAGAACATCACTGTAAATAATGCAGCGAATGCAACTTTTCCTTGCAAAGATAAGGACCGATAGGTTTGGGCGCGATGATAATCCAGCAAGTCCTGGAGAATTCCGTACACTAGCCACGTACCATACGAAATCATGCCGGAAAGGTCAACGCCTCTACCGGGCCAAATGTTCATGACTCCGCCAGTTTTCCCAAGCCGGCAGATAATTCTGCTTTTTTGTAATGCGCTGTCGAGGAAGATGATGCCGAAGAATTGGAGAACAAATACTAATACAATCCCGTCGCCAAGCTGTTGGTTAATGTCGTGCATAGGCTTTCTACCTTCCCTACAGTTCGAAGAGTCCTGGCAACATTCTATTCCTAGGCGAGAGCGTCGATGGGATATCTTCGAGCGGCCATCCAGGCCGGGTTGAGCGCGCCGAAGTTGGTAGTTCCCAGGGCTATTTTCCTCCACCCCCTCTGAGGTGAATTCTCAAACGGTTTGTTCTTTACACTTGAAACTTATAGCGGCGAGTCAGACTGCTCAGGATAACAGCTTTCATTGGGAATGGCCGAGAGACGGAAGTAGCCCAGACGCGGCAAGGGCGCAGCCCGTAAGCTGCGCCCTTGTGGTTGAGGCTGGTTATGGCTGACTAGGCGTTGGTGTGGACGGGGCCGGTCTGCTTTTCTTCGAGGGCTGCCTGCGCCGCCGCAAGCCTTGCCGTCAGCAGACGGAAGGGCGAGCAGGAGACGTAGGTGAGGCCGATCTTGTGGCAGAACTTGACGGACTCCGGATCGCCGCCATGCTCGCCGCAGATACCCAGCTTGATATTGGCGCGGGTCTTGCGGCCCTTGTCCGCGGCCATCTGCACCAGTTGCCCAACGCCTGCCTGATCGAGGGTGGCGAAGGGGTCCTGCTTGAAGATGCCCGCCTTCATGTAAGCCGGCAGGAAGTGGTTGATGTCGTCGCGGCTGATGCCGAAGGTGGTCTGCGTGAGGTCGTTGGTTCCGAAGCTGAAGAACTCGGCCTCTTCGGCGATCTGATCGGCGGTGAGAGCGGCGCGGGGCAGTTCGATCATGGTGCCCACCATGTAATCGACCTTGGAACCCTTTTCCTTGAAGACTTCCTCGGCGACGCGGCGGACGATGACGGCCTGATTGCGCATCTCTTCGATGGAGCCGATAAGCGGAATCATGATTTCGACATGCGGATTGCCGCCCTTGACCTTGGCCGCAACCGCAGCCTCGATGATGGCGCGAACCTGCATCTCGGTGATCTCAGGGAAGGCGATGCCGAGGCGGCAGCCGCGCAGTCCGAGCATGGGATTGGTCTCGTGCAGCTCTTCAACACGAGCCAGCAGCGGACGCAGCTCCTTGAGCTTGGGCGAACGGGGCTTGGTGTCCTGAAGGTGCTGGATTTCGACGAGCAGATCTTCGCGCTTGGGCAGGAATTCGTGCAGCGGCGGATCGAGCAGGCGAATGGTGACGGGCAGCGACTCCATCGACTTGAATAGGCCGGCGAAGTCGGCGCGCTGCATGGGCAACAGCTTCTTGAGGGCCGCGCGGCGCTCCTTCTCTGACTCCGAGAGGATCATGGTGCGCATGTGCTCGATGCGGTCTTCGGCAAAGAACATATGCTCGGTGCGGCAGAGGCCGATGCCTTCGGCTCCGAACTGGCGGGCCAGCTTAGCGTCGCGAGGAATGTCAGCGTTGGCGCGAATCTTGAGGCGGCGAACGGGATCGACCCAGGCCATGAACTTGACCAGATCAGGATCGTCGGGCTGCGCGTCGAGGGTCTTGAGCTTGCCGGCGATGACGCGGCCGGTAGTGCCGTCGAGCGAGAGCCAGTCGCCCTGCTTGAAGACCTTGCCCTTGACGCGGAGTTCCTTCTTGGCTTCGTCCACGGTGCAATCGCCGGCGCCGGCGACGCAGCACTTGCCCATGCCGCGAGTGACGACGGCAGCGTGCGAGGTCATGCCGCCACGCGAGGT
>Ga0181520_10001441_pt1 | contig 48390 bp, 42 predicted proteins | sample PEATcosm2014_Bin_29_FD_132451 | JGI IMG/M metagenome (GOLD analysis project Ga0181520, IMG submission 132451) | Peatland microbial communities from MTU Mesocosm Facility, Houghton, MI, USA - PEATcosm2014_Bin02_30_metaG | ecosystem: Environmental > Terrestrial > Soil > Wetlands > Peat | place... | reverse complement strand
CGACGTGAGCAAGGCGGCGCTTTCGCACCTGATTCGCGAACTGGCGGTGAGCATGGCGCCGAATGTGCGCGTGAACGGCATCAGCCCGGCCACGGTGGTGCGGGGATCGACGATGTTCGGGCGGGACCGGCTGCGGGCTTCGCTGAAGAAGTACAATATTCCTTTCCGGGAATCGTTCAGCGATGAGGAGCTTAGCAGCCGTCTGGCCGCGTTCTACGCAGAGCGCACGTTGACCAACAAGGCCATCGATCCGGCCGATTGCGCGGAAGCCATCCTCTTTCTGGCCAGTCCTCGGGCACGCTGCACGACGGGACACGTGGTTCCCGTCGACGGCGGACTGACCGAGGCGTTTCAGCGCTGACGGAAATGGGGAACTGCTGCACAAATGCAAGAGCCTGCTCGTGTTGCGATTGATTTAGGCGCGGAGAGCTGCCGGGTTTCGCTGCTGCGCTGGGTGGACGGGAAACCGGCGGTCGAAGTGATCCATCGCATTCCCAACGGGCCCCGGCATCGCGGCGACACGCTGTATTGGCCGCTCGAGCAGATTCTGGCGGGCCTGGAAGAGGGGCTGCGCAAGGCCGCGGCGATGGCGCCCGAGGGCATCGCGTCGATTGGCGTGGATAGTTGGTCGGTGGATTACGTGCGCCTGGCAACCGATGGCTCGATGCTCTGCGAGCCCTTCTGCTATCGCGATGAGCGGACTGTGAAAAGCAAGCAGGACGCGGACGCGATCATCCCGCCGTTCGATATTTATCAGCGCACCGGCGCGTTTCCGATTGGGCTCAATTCCGTTTACCAGCTGATGGCCGATCCCGCGGCGGGAATCGACAAAGGCGCGCCGTGGGTGATGTTTCCGGAGTACGTTCTTTACTGGCTGAGCGGGCGGCGCGTGGGCGAGTACACCAATGCCACGCACACTGGCCTCGTGAATCTGAAGACCGGCACATGGGACGTGGAGCTGTTCGAGATGCTGGGCCTCGCGGTGGAAGCCGCGCCGCCGCTGGTTTCCGCGGGCACGGTGCTGGGGCCGATGAAGGGGCCGCTGGCCGCGCTGGACGCATTTCGCGCTACGCAAATCATTGCCCCGGCCACGCACGACACGGCGAGCGCGATCGCCGGGATTGCCACCGACCTGAACTCGGCGGCTTACATCAGCTCAGGCACGTGGTCGCTGGTGGGCACCATCACGCAAACGCCGGTGACTACACGGCACGCCTTCGACGCCGGGTACACGAATATCGGCGCGGCGGGCGGCGGGCTGCTGTTTCACTCGCTCATTAACAGCATGTGGGTGCTGAAACAGTGCATGGACGGCTGGGCGGCGGCGGGGCGGAGTTGGCCGATCGAAAAACTTGTCCGGGAGGCTGCTGCATGCAATGCCGCGACGGGCGTGCTGGATATGGATGCGCCGACGCTGATGCTCGATACGGGCATGCCGGGGCGGATTAACAGCGAATTGACGCGGCTGGGATTCGATGAGATTCCCGATGTGGCAGGCAACGAGCCGCTTTTTGCGCGGACTATTTTCGAGAGCCTGGCGCTGCGTTACGCGTCGGCGCTGGCGAATCTGGAGAAAATGCTGAACCGGAAGCTCGAGCGTATCCACATGATCGGCGGGGCCACGCGGAATAAATTGCTGATCGAGCTGACGGAGAAGCAGACGGGGCTGAAGGTCGAGATCGGCGAAACCGAAAGCTCGACCGTCGGCAGCCTGGCGATCCAACTGGCGGCGAGTGAGGCCGCGGGCCAGCGCGTGACGCCTGCAGCGATCGCGAAGTGGGCGGCGCGGCTGTGTAAAAAGCAGGGAATAGGGAATAGGGATCAGGGAACAGAAGGCACCACGATTCAGGCTTGCTCTTGACTTTCAACCTCGACTCGCCGTACTTTGGCTTACACGGGAAAGGAGGTTGATCCAGCCTATGAGTAAAGATTCTTCGAGATGTAACTTACGTGAGGTGACTGAGGCCTAGGGCATCGCGCCCAAGACTCAGGTAAGTCCACACGGAGGGTTCTCCGCCATGGCTCTGGCACTCGCGGCAGCGCGATGGCCTTAGTCCAATCCCAACAGATCACCGGCAGCGGCCTGGGAGCCAAGAGTTCCCGGGCCGTTGGTGTTTTTGAGACAGTGATCAGTGGTCAGTTGTCAGTGGTCAGTTCACAGTTCATAGTTGCGACGCAGTTTTGCTGAGGGGGAAACATGGGGTACGAACTTGAGGACACGGTTTCGCTTTTGGAGCGGACGCCGGGGGCGCTGGATGCGCTGCTGCGCGGATTGCCTGAAGTTTGGACGGATACGAATGAAGGCGGGGATACCTGGAGCGTGAGTACTGTGATCGCCCACCTGATTCACTGCGAACACGAGGATTGGATGCCACGGGCCCGGCACATTCTGCGTGGGGACGAGACGCAATCCTTTCCAGCCTTCGATCGCGAGGGACACGTGCGCTGGAAGGGAAACAACACACTGCCGCAACTGCTGGACGAATTTGCGCGGGCGCGGGCGGAGGGCCTGGAGGAATTGCGCGCGTTGAAGCTGACGGCGCAGGATCTTGAGAGGCGGGCAAAACATCCGACACTCGGAATAGTCACTTTGGGAGAGTTGCTGGCCACGTGGGCGGCGCACGATTTGACGCACCTGCATCAGATTTCGCGGATCATGGCGCACCAGACGCGCGCAGCCGTGGGACCGTGGGTGCGGTTTCTGGGCGTGATGCAGTGCGCGGGGCATAGCGAATAGAGCAGGGAACAGGGGAGCAAGGGAGCGAGGGAGCGAAAAGGCGTATAGGCTGGGATCATTGATCCGGGCCACAAATAGAGTCATGGTTTCCCACCCATTTCCGCAAGAGGCGCGGAAATGGATGGGGCACGGACGCAGGATTTTTCGGGCCGGATTGATAGGGACGCAGGGGCCAGGGAATCGACGTACCTTGTTGCTCTGCGATGGCTTAGAATCCTCATAGCATGAAGTGCCCTTATTGCGGTTTCGGACAGGACCGGGTGGTGGACTCGCGCGAGAGCAAAGAGGCCGACTCGATCCGTCGGCGGAGAGAGTGTGAGCGCTGCAACCGGCGCTTCACTACTTACGAGCGCATCGACGAGATTCCCTACATGGTGGTGAAGAAAGACGGACGCCGCGAGCGCTTCGACCGGCAGAAAGTGCTGAGCGGCCTGCTGAGGGCTTGCGAAAAACGGCCGGTCGCGTCGAACCAGTTGGAAAAAATTGTCGACGCCGCGGAGACATTTCTGGTGGACGCGCCGGAGCGCGAACGCACCACCTCCGAGGTCGGCGAGCTGATCATGCAGCACCTCAAGGGACTCGACACCGTCGCCTACATCCGCTTTGCGAGTGTGTATCGCGACTTCAAGGATGTGCGCGAGTTCAAGGAAGAGCTGGAGGGGTTGCTGGGGAGTCATGGGAAGAAGAAGAGCTGATCTTTAGCTTCTAGCTGCTAGCTTCCAGTTCCCAGGTTGTTGTGCTGCGTGGAATGTGAATCTGAAGTCCGAGGGAGACAACAGCAGGTTCTTCGACTCGTGGGCCGCGCGAGGCGCAGCCCGCTTCGCTCAGGATCACATTCGAGTTTCTTCGCTCAGGATGACATGCGAATGGGAGCGTCCAGGATGGCGGCGCGCTTGTTGGGTTCGTGCGATCCCGCGCTGCGCGCATACTCGACCTCTTGTACACTAAATAAGTACAAGGCCATGAAAACCAAACATCCAGTAGGCATCCTGGGCGCGACCGGAATGGTCGGCCAGCGTTATATTCAACTGCTCGAAAACCATCCCTGGTTCGAGGTGAGTTGGATTGCGGCCAGCGACCGGTCGAGTGGAAAGACTTATGGCGAGGCTGCCAAGTGGCGTTTGGACACGCCGCTGCCGGAGCGGATTGCAAAGATGGTGGTGTCGCCGGCGGAGCCGGAAAGCGCGCCGAAGATCGTGTTCGCCAGCGTGGACGCGGCCATTGCCCGCGAGATGGAGCCGAAGTTTGCCGCGGCCGGTTGCGCCGTGATCTCGAACTCGAGCGCTTTCCGCATGGCGCCCAATGTGCCGCTGGTGATTCCGGAAGTGAACGCCGATCATCTGCACCTGATTGAAGAGCAGCCGTGGCGCAAGGAGTCGGGCGGCTACATTGTGACCAACCCGAACTGCTCGACCATCGGGCTGGTGATGGCGCTGAAGCCGATCGAGGAGCGGTTTGGGATCGAGACGATTTTTGTGACCACAATGCAGGCCGTGAGTGGCGCGGGCTATCCCGGCGTGGCGTCGATGGACATTCTCGACAACGTGGTGCCGTTCATCGGCAGCGAAGAGGAGAAGATGGAGGCGGAGACGCTGAAGCTGCTGGGGAGTTTGAAGGGGCACGGCGTGGAGTCGTTGGGCGCGAAGATCACGGCGCACTGCAACCGCGTGCCGGTGGTGGATGGGCATACGGAATGCGTGTCGATCAAGCTCGGGAAAAAGCTGGGCAGGGAAGTGACACGCGAGGACATTCTGGCGGCATGGGCGGAATTCAATCCGCTGGGCGGGCTGGAGTTGCCGTTTGCGCCCGCGCAGCCCGTGGGTTGGAAGGGGCAGAACGACCGTCCGCAACCGCGGCTCGACCGCAACTGCGGCAACGGCATGGCGGTGACGGTGGGACGGCTGCGCCCGTGCAGTGTGCTGGACTGGAAGTTCGTGCTGCTTTCGCACAACACCGTGCGCGGCGCGGCCGGCGCAACCATATTGAATGCCGAGATGCTGGTGAGCATGGGGAAATTGGAGCCTGCGGCGGCGGCAGCGCGGGCATGAGATTGCGGTATCCCACCCTTTCGTCCGCTGTCGCGGACGAAAAGGATGGGGTAGCCCGCTGAGATTGTGGTATCCCACCCATTCGCCGATGAAGCCGGCGAATGGATGGGGCACGGGGTTGAATAGCCGCTGAAAGCTGATAGCTGACGACTGGAAGCTGGTTTGGATTAGGCATGAACCTGGTGGTGATGAAATTTGGCGGCACGTCGGTCGAGGATCCGGCGGCGATTGGACGCACGGCGGCCATTGTGGCCGGGCGTGTGGCCTTGGGCAAGAACCCGGTGGTGGTGGTGAGCGCCATGGCCAAGGTGACCGACCAGTTGCTGCGCGCCGCGTCCGCGGCCGCGCAAGGGGATCGTGCCGGAGCCCTGGCCATCAGCTCGCGCCTGCGGTCGCGGCATCGCGACACGGCGTGCGACCTGGTGAAGGACCAGGCCTCGAGCGCCGCGCTGATGCGCACCATCGACGAGAAGTTCGCGGCGCTCGATGAAGTGTTGCGGGGCCTGGCGGCGATTCGCGAACTGACGCCGCGCATCTCCGATCTAATTGTGAGTTACGGCGAGCGTATTTCCAGCCGGATTGTGGCCGCGGCCTTCCGCGAGCGCGGCGTGGACGCGGCGCATGTGGACGCACGCGAGGTGATTATCACCGACTCCGAGTTTCAGAAGGCCGCGCCGCTCGACGACATCATCGAAAAGCGCGCGCAGGAAAAACTGCTGCCGCTGCTCGCGGAGGGCAAGGTTCCGGTGATGGGCGGCTTCATCGCGGCCAACGAAGCGGGACTGACGACCACGCTGGGGCGCGGCGGCTCGGACTACACCGGCGCCCTTGTGGGCGGCGCGCTTGCGTCCGAGACCATCGAGATCTGGACCGACGTGGACGGCATCATGACCGCCGATCCGCGGGTGTGCCCCGACGCGCTGCGCGTGAAGGTGATCAGCTTTGAAGAGGCAGCGGAGCTGGCGTATTTCGGAGCCAAGGTGCTGCACCCGGCCACGATTCTGCCCGCAGTGAAAAAGAACATTCCCGTGCTGGTGCTCAACAGCCGCAACCCGACCAACGAAGGCACGCGCATCATCTCGGTAGCGCCGCACTGCAAGAGCCCGTTCAAGTCCATCGCGGTGAAAAAGAAGCTGAGCATTATCGACATCGTGGCCAGCCGCATGCTGATGACGCACGGCTACATGAGCAAGATGTTCGCCATCTTCGACAAGCACAAGTGCCCTGTGGACATGGTTTCGACGAGCGAGGTTTCAATTTCGCTTACCGTGGACGCCAATGCGAGCCTGCCGGAGATTGCCGCGGACCTGCGCACCATGGCGGATGTGACGTACGAAGGCAAGAAGGCGCTGGTGTGCATGGTGGGCGAGGACATCCGCGGCCAGAACGGCATCGCCGCGCAAGTGTTCAACGCCATCCGGCACGTCAACGTGCGCATGATCTCGCAGGGCGCAAGCGAAATCAACATGAGCTTTATGATCGAAGAGGACGACGCAGACGAGGCGGTGCGGTCGCTGCACGCGGCGTTCTTCAAGGAGCCCGATCCGGAAATCTTCGACGTGGAAGCGAGGAAACAGTTGTCGGTGATCAGTGGTCAGTGATCAGTGGGAGACCACCTTCACATCTGTCGCTTGTTTGGCAGCCACCGACAACTGATCACTGTTCACTGTTCACTGCTCCGAAGGAACCTATTCTGATTCTGGTTCTGGGCAAGGGGAAAACCGGAAGCCTGGTGGCCGAGGTGGCGCGGGAACGCGGCCACGGCGTGCGCGCGCTCGACATCAACGAGAATCTTCATGCTTCGGCGCTGACGGCTCCCAACCTGGCCGGCGTCGATGTTGTGATCGACTTCACCGCTCCCGAAGCCGCTGCGGAAAACATGCGCGCGGTGCTGGCTTTGGGCGGGCGGATTGTGGTCGGCACCACCGGATGGTACGACAAGGTGAACGACATGAAGGCCCTCGCCATCGAGCGCGGCGGCGGGCTGCTCTACGGGACCAACTTCTCCATCGGCGTGCAAAAGCTTTTTCAACTGACGGCGGAAGTGGCGAAGCTTGAGGGCTACAAATTCTCCATCGATGAGACGCATCACGTGACCAAGCTCGATGCGCCTTCGGGTACGGCGATTACGCTCAAGGAAATCATTCTCGGTGTGCGGCCCGGCATTGACGTGCCCATTGAGTCGCACCGCGTAGGCGATGCCAAGGGTGAGCACCTGGTGCGCGCGGTGAGCGACTGCGATGTGCTGGAGCTGCGGCATGATGCGCATTCGCGGCTTGGCTTCGCGCTGGGCGCGGTGCGCGGCGCGGAGTGGCTGGCCGGAAAGTCGGGCGCGTGGGAGTTCCGGGAGATCTTCGCGGAGTTATAATTCCGGCCAGAGATCCACCTATGTTCATGCAATTCGATTGCGGCCGGCGTTTGCCGGCTGTGCTGCTTCTTGCCGCTCTGGCTCTCGGCGGCGGAGGCGAAGTTCTGCAGGCACAAACGAACGCGACGGCTGCGCAGGATGCGGGTGCGAAGGCTCCGGCTTACGAAGTTGTGTCGATCAAGCTTGCGAGTCCGGGTGACCGCGACGTGGGTTCGAAGGATTTGCCCAACGGCCTTGACTTCAAGAACATGCCGCTGGTCTGGCTCATTTACGAGGCCTACGGGATCAGGATGGATAGCCAGATTTCGGGATTGCCGGAGTGGGTGAAGACAGACCACTACAGTGTTGCCGCGCGGGTGGACGAGGACACGGCCGAGGCCTGGAAAAAGCTTTCGCCAAAGGAGATATGGAAGCAGCAACAACTCATGTTGCAGGCGATGTTTGCCGACCGCTGCCAACTGAAGATGCGACGCGAAGTGAAAGAGCTGCCGGTTTACGACCTGGTGATTGCCAAGGGCGGATTGAAGATGAAAGAAGCGGCGCCGGATGAGAAGGAACTCATCCTTTTGAACCAGTTTTCTATGTATAGCAATGCCGGACCGAGCGAGGGGTACACGATGACAATGACCACCCATGCCGGGACGGCTCTGGAACTGGCGCAGAGTTTGCCAAGCTACGCGGGGCGCATCGTCGTCGACAAGACTGGGCTGGGCGATAAGAGATTCGATTTCGAGTTGAAGTGGTCGTCCGATCCGGAAGCACCGGCGGATAAAGGCGGGACGGGCCCGGCGATCTTCAAGGCGCTGGAAGAGCAACTCGGGCTAAAGCTGGAGCCCGCGAAAGAGCCGGTCGATACGTTTGTTGTCGAGCAGATGGAGCGGCCGTCGGCGAACTAGGGTTGGTTGTAGAAATCCTTGGAGTCGACTGAAAAACGTCACGCAGGGGCTAAAGCCCCAGGTTTTATGCGCCCCTGCGGCACGACTGAAGTCTTGCCCTTTCACGACTGCCTAGACGCAGGCGATTTTGCACCGCGGGAGGCGTTCACATTGGTTTTGCCATCCCGTTATACACTTGACCTGTTATGGAAATGACGGGTTGTGGTACCGCAATTGTGACGCCGTTTCGGGCGGATGGATCGGTGGACGAGCCGGCGCTTTGGGCGCTGGTGAACTGGCAGATCGAGTCGGGGATCGATTTTCTGGTAGTCTGCGGCTCGACGGGCGAGGCCGCGACGCTGGACGAGGAAGAGTGGCTGCACACCATCCGTCTCGTGATCGATGCGGCGGCGGGGCGCGTTCCTGTTTGGGCCGGCTGCACGCATAACTCCACGCGCGTGTTGTGCCGGCAGGCGGCGGCGCTCAAGCGCGTGCCCGGTGTGGCCGCGATACTTTCTGCAAATCCGTATTACAACAAGCCGACGCAGGAGGGGCAATTCCAGCATTTTCTGGCGCTGGCGCGCGAGGTGGATCCGCTGCCAGTGTGCGTGTATAACGTGCCGGGACGCACGGCCGCGAACCTGGAGCCGGAGACCGTGGCGCGGCTGGCCGCGGCGGCCAAGAACATCGAGGCCATCAAGGAAGCGAGCGGCAAGCTGACGCAGTTTGCCGATCTGTCGCATCAACTGCCGCGCGGCTTCAAGATTTTTTCAGGCGACGATAACCTGGCGCTTGCGGCCATCGCCGTGGGCGCACATGGCCTGATCAGCGTGGCCTCAAACGAGGCTCCGGCTGAGGTGGCGCGCATGATCAGGGCCGCTCTCGAAAACCGCTGGGACGAGGCACGCGAATTGGAACGCCGCTTTGCGCGGCTGTTCGAAGCCAACTTCTGGGAGTCGAATCCCGCCCCGGTAAAAACCGTGCTGAGCCTGATGGGGCGCTGCGGCGATACGGTGCGTCTGCCGCTGGTGCCTCCGACGGCGAGCACGCGCGCGAAGCTGGAGCGGCTGGCGGGCGAACTGGGCTTGCTGAAGAACACGCCGATTCCGGCAGGCGTTCGGTCGGAAGTGTATTGAACGGAAGCGTGCGGCGTTAGCGGGGCTGGCGGAGTTGGATTCGAACCCGCGTCAGATGAGTTTTTCCTGGAGCTTGTCTATGCGGAACATGTTGACGTTTGTTTCCGGGCGGTCGATGTTCGTGATGGCGGCATCGATGGCTCTGATTGCCGTGATGCAGATGGCCGCGGCGCAGAGCCAGACGAATGCTGCGACGCCCCAAAACAATTCCGCGCCGCCGCAGAACGACGCAACGCCGCCGGATCGCACGGAACTGCTGAAAGTGAAGCCGAACATCTCCGGCCAGCGTAACGGAATATTCATCGAGCCCGATCCGGTGGATTTTGCCGATCACGCCGGCTACAACTCGCTCTTTGACGGCAAGACGCTGACCAATTGGGATGGACAGCCGGGCGTGTGGAGCGTGGAAGACGGCGCCATCGTGGGCGTATCGACCAAAGAGCACGTTGCCGGCAATTCCTTTCTTGTGTATCACGGCGCGGAGGCGAAGGATTTCGACCTGAAGCTCGAGATCAAGGTGGAGTGGGGTGGGGGCAGTGGCGTGCAGTACCGCAGCCGTACTGGCATTCCGCCTGGGCGCGCGGCCGGCAAGGGCGAGCCGCCGCTCGATCCGCGCTGGGTGATGATCGGCCCACAGGCCGACTTCTGGTATCCGGTGAATGAACGCGCCAAGCAATACAGCGGGCAGCTTTACTCGCAAAATACTTCGCTCGGCATCGTCGCCTGGCGCGGGCAGGTGGTCGAGTCCGAGCCGGGCAAGTTCCAGCGCCTTGTGGGAACCATCGGCGATCGCGCGCAGCTGGGCACGTATGTGAAAGACGGCGAGTGGAATCAGTACACGATCATCGCGAGGGGCGGAGTGATTCTGCACATCCTCAATGGGCAATTGATGGCGGTGCTGGTGGATGACGATCCGGCCTCGACCAGCAATGTTTCAGGGCTGTTCGGGTTGCAGATCGAGGGCACGCCCTGTAAGGTCTCCTTCCGCGATATCTGGTTGAGAAAAATCGACTAAAGCTTATTGGGTATAGACGGGGAAAAGGGCGGGGAGATGACATCCCGGGCAGACGAATATCCCGGGAAAAAAGTTTAAATCCCAAAGCAACTTTCTTGCATCGTTCCGTGTCATAACTCATCGACGGCAGGATAGTGACTGCAATCGATCTTGAGTGCCGCCGTACGCAAATTCAGGCGACGGCTCCGTGTTTGAGCACGCCTTGGAACAATTTTTCTCGCCGAGATTGAGAGCCGTTGCCAGGATGGCGCACCTGCTGCCTGCGTGGTACGGCTCGCAATCTGGACGAAGTTCCGGGCTGAGAGGCGAGCAAGGCCAGTGTGCGCGCCGCTCGTTTCGCTCCAGTTACGGATGCTCGCGGAAAGCGAAATAGTCAATATGTCCCCCAATACACTTGGAAAGATCCTGAAGTTGGCGCTGCTGCCACTTAGCGCAGCGCTCATCGCGGCGGCAGGTTGCGGCGGCTCCCTGATGTCAAGCAGCGGCGCAACACAATCCAGTGCGGGAGGCCCGGTGTTCGTGGTGGGCACCGATGCGCCCGCGCCACTGCCGTCTGTCGTTGGCGTCAAGATTCAGCTCGAAAGCATTGTGCTGACCAACGGATCAACCACGTCAAACCCCCTGCTTGCGAACCCCGTGACCGTGGACTTTGCCCGCTACAACGGATTGCAGGGCTTTGTGGATATGAACGACGTGCAGCCTGGAATCTATACCGGCGTGACGATCACGTTGGGGACGTCGAATGAAATCGACTACCTGAGCACAGGCACGCCGCCGACCATTTCCACGATGACGCCGACACTCACGACATCGAGTGTGAGCATTATGCTGAACACCCCCCTAACAGTGAGCGCGTCGGGCGGAGTGCCGGTGGGCCTGCGCATGGACCTCGACCTGGGCCAGTCGCTGCAAACCAGCGGCGGCAACTTTACGGGCACGATCGATCCGACGTTTGACGTGAGGACGGTGGCGCGCACGGACACCTGGGCGCACATCGACGAGTTCATCGGATCGGTGACTACCGCGCCATCCAGCGCGACAGCCACTTCGTTTGTGATTACGGGCCCGCACGGCGAACCGTTCACGATTAACCTCTCCAGTTCGACGGAGTGGGATGGCGGCGCAACGGAGAGCCAGCTGATCGCGGACGGCTCGAATGCGGTCGTGGTTGTGTCTGGCCAGTTCGATCCCGCCGACCAGACGCTGGATGCGGACGAAGTCGCGATTGTCTCCGATACGGGCTTCTACGCAGGCGGCCTGGTGACCTACGTGACGCCTACTTCAGGCACGGCCACCGAGATGCAGTTCTACGTTCGCCACGTGTTGCCATCGGGGCTCTCTGAAGTTCCGTTGGGGGGACTTGCCAACGTGAGCATCACCGGGAACGAAAACTACGGCATCTACTGGATGCACAACGCCCTCACCAACCTGCTCTTTAACGATGCTTCGTTGACGGCCGGCCAGGAGGTCGCAGTGGGCGGAGCCGATCCGACGGTGAGCCCCTTTGACGTGAAACGGATTCACCTGCGCAACTGGGGCTACAACGGCACCGTCGTGGCAGGCAGCGAGAAGCCGGGGCAGGGCACTTTCCAGATGAACGTGACGGGCTTTGCGGGGCAGGTGATTGCTTCGCCCATCACCGTCTACCTGGGCACGGGGTGCGATTTCCGCTACGGATTCGGGGCCTTCAGCGACGTGACGGATAATGCCTCGATTCGCGTAGTGGGCCTCCTGCTCAAATTCAACGGGCAGACGGTGCTGGTGGCTCGTCATATTGACGGGGTCAACTTTACCGACGCGACCGTAACCGCCTGGCAGTAAGCCGAACGTACGAGCAACCACCATGCTGGAGCCGCGGGATACGCGGCTCCAGCAGTTTTTTGTCGCGAAGATTTTCGTTGCGTCGCGCTCAGAACAAATCCGCAATCGGCGGAAACGTGAGCAGCAGGCCGAGAATGAGCAAAGCGAAGGCGGCGGCGTTGATGCGCGCGAGAGCCACGCTCCGGTTGCGCCAGCGCGCATGCAGAATGGCCCACACCGCAAGCCACAACACGATGGCGCACGTGGTTACGCCCGAGAGCGGGCCGGTGGGTTTTGAAAAAATCATCAAGCTCTTGATCGCAGCGGATCGATCGGCCAGGATGGCGAAGACGGCTAAAACAAATGCGCCGATGCCGGCCGCGAGAACGGCCGCTGCGCCGGCGCCGTTGGGGCGCGTCGTCAGTGCGACGGAAGCTGAAGCGTTCTGCGCGTTCATTTTTGTTCTCCCTGCACGATGTGGATGACGGGGCCGCCCTCGACGGGCGCGTTCTTGTTGATCATGGCGCCAAAGAATCCCGCCACGCCCGCGGCGAGGAGCGAGGTCCACACGAACACGAGAACCGCGGCGCGCAGCTGGGGATGATTTTTCAGGCCTCGTCCGTATTGCAGAACCACGCTGGCAGCCATGGTGATGGAGATGGGCGCGATCCAGGCGACGTGCTCCTTCCACTCCATGCCGAGTGAATGCCAACCGCTGGTTGTGGGGCTTGCCATCAGCAGCCGTTGCGGAAATGCAGCGAGATTTGCCGCGTCCGGCGGCGGCGCCGCGCGATACCAGGGATAGACGATGTATGCGCCAGAGAGCACGGCCAGCCATGCCAGCGCGGCCATGGCGACGAGATAAATGCGGAGAAATTTTTCCTCGTTTTGGACGAGAGGCGCTAAGTTCTGCGGACTGTAACGGCGGTAGAGTTCGACCAGCGCGCCGGAACAAGCCAACAGATAGAGCGCACCGAAGCCCATGCCGTGAATGAGGGTCCAGAGACCGCGCGCGGTGATTTCCATGCGCACTATTGTTTCATTTCCATCGTCCTGGGTGCGGCGGGATTACAGACCGTTACGGCGGGGCGGAGGAATCGTCAGAAGCGATGACGCCCGCCGCCGCTCGAGTGGCTCATCCGGGGAGCTTTGGGGGCTTTTTCGTGGCCGCCGCCAAAGTTTTTGGGAGCTTTGTATTTCGGCGCGCTGAACCTGGGTTCTTTTTGGCTGCCGAATCCGCGAAAGCCGCCAGACTCATTGCGCGCCATCTGATACGAGCGGCCGGAATAGGCGCGGGAATCGGTTTGCGGCGCGCGATAGGACGGATACGAATGGCTGTACCCGTATCCGGGCCGGGCCGCGTAATTCTGCGAGTAGGGTTGCGTGGTGCGGTTCGCATAGGCGTAGCCGTAACCCGGATTGCTGAAGGTCTGCGGCCGATTTGCGTACCCGGGATTTGAATAGGTCTGCGCCCGGTTGGGGTAGGTCTGCGGATGATACGCGTAGTTTTGCGGTGCGGGGCGTTCGTAGTTCTGCGCCGGCGCGCGATTGCCGTACGCGCCGCTGTGCTGATACGCGTTCTGCTGCGGGGCATAGGAACGATAGGAATTGTTGTAGCCGCCGGGCGCGCGCGCATTCTGGCGCCAGCCGCCGTAGGCGCCGTTATACGCGCGTGGGCCGCCGCGGGGCAGGCCCCAATCGTGCACCGAGGCGCTCGCGGTGAAGTAGCCGGAGTGATGGAAGAGCACGTTCTGCGCGAGCCAGTCGAGGCCCCATGACAGCAGGCCGAAGGGCGTGTGCTCGAAGGCGCCGAGCGCGAAGCTCAGGCCGTATTGATTGGGCAGTCCGCCGAAGAACGAACCCAGAGCGCCGACGAGCGAGAAGCCGGGATAGGGGGCGATGGGCGCGCCGTATACATCCCACGGATTGTAGGTGGGAACGTAGACGACTTCCGGGTTGGGCGGCGCAATGTCAATGTACCCCTGGTTGACGTTCACGTCTTCCTGCGGCGTGGTTTGCAAGTTGCCGGCCTGCTGGGCGCGATCGCGCAGCACCTGAACGGTCTGCATGACGTCCTGCGGCTGGTTGTAGTAGGCGTCGCCGAGGGCGGTGGTCCATTCCAGGTTGTGGTTCAACATATCGAGCACGTCAGGGAAGGCCGTGAGCGCCTTCACGCTTGGATCCCAATCGCCCTGCTGATCGGCTCCCGCGGCAATCTGGCCGGGCGAGCCGTAGCCTTGCGCGCGCATCTGCTGCAACCACTGATCGGCCACGGCCACCTGCGCGGGATACGTGGACGCGGTGAAAATCTGCGCTAGCAGTGCGTCAGGATAAAGCGCGATGGGCGCAAGAAGCTGCTCGAGCTGGTCGGCGCTGAGGGCCTGCGGCGACGCGGCGGGCTGGGACGGTTGCTGATCGGGATAAGGCGCTGCGTAGGACTGTTGCAGGGAGGGCTGCGGCGAATATTGCGGCTGCTGATATTGCGGCTGTTGATATTGGGGTTGCTGATACTGGGGTTGTGCGTAGTTGTATTGCGGGGAGGGCTGCGGGGCTGCGCCATACGGGGAAGCCGGATAGGAATATGGCTGATATCCCTGCTGGGCCGCGAGATGCGTGGATGCGGCGGCCATAGCGACGACTGCCAGGACGATTGCGGCGCATGGGACCCTGGAAACGGAAGCGCACAGGTTGAATGCGGATTTCATGATCCCTCACAGTCCGATCCGGGCTGGGCCCAAGATTTACGCCCGGAGCCGTTGAGCGGCCGCGCCCTTCCCATCGCACGTGGAATCCGGTACGTCCGCGCCAGAGCATCCCGGCAGAGCCGGGGGAGGGCTAATCGAGCAAACCCCGTGTGGCGGGATTTGTTTCGGGTGTGGGGAAGGCAATTTTGGGGGCAAGAGCTGCCCGCCGATTCGGTTACGGGGTGCGCTGATGCAGGAACGAAGGAATATCTCGGGCGCCCTGGGTTACGGCCACGATTTCCACGCGTTTGGGGAGCGATCGATAGATGACCGTGTATGCGCCCACCGGCCAGAAGAGCACGGGAAGGCCGGTTAAATCCTCGCGCTTGTGCCCCATTCCGGGTGCGTGAGCGAGCGTTTCGAATGCGGCAAAGGGCTTTTCAATCCAACGATCGGCGGCGTCAAGGTTGTCCTGGGCAATGAAGTCCGAAATCTCGTTCAGGTCACGCTCCGCCCCTGCGCTCAGAACAAACCGGCTCATGCGCTGAGCTTTCTTTGCTCCCGCGACTTCCGATTGAGCCGGTGCAGCGCCGCTTCAGGTTCCACGGTCTCCCCGCGGTCCAGCGATGCGAGGCGTTCCCCGAGTTCCCGGTTGAATGCGGCAATTTGCGCGCTGCGTGCACGGTCATGCTCCTCCAGCAGGCGCAGAGCCTCGCGGATGACTTCGCTGGCCGACGTGTAGCGGCCGGATTCGACCTTCCCGGCTACGAATTTATCCAGTTCAGGGGTCAGTGAAACATTCATGGGGAATCTCCTGCATCCACGGTGGGTCTGATAACAGGATTTGTCAAACTTTGTTATACGAAGGGTGGGGATCTTCTCCGCGTGGTCAAGGTTGTCAGCGGCTGCGCCGGTCGACCCGGTCTTTCGCCGAGTTTTTTACCCAGCCACGAGCGCCTTTTTCACCAGTTCGCTCACGGCTTTGCCATCGGCGCGGACGCCTGCGGCTTGCAGCCTGGCCTGCACTGCTTTCATCGCCGGGCCCATTTCTTTCTGGCCGGGCTTGTGGCCCAGCGAGGCTTCGAGCTCGGCGAGCACTTCTGCTACGAGTTTCGCCAGTCCCGCTTCGTCGAGGGCTTTGGGCAGGAACTCTTCAATGATCACAATCTCCGCGGCTTCCTTTGTGGCGAGATCGGGGCGGTTGCCGTTGGTGAACTGCTCAATGGAGTCACGGCGCTGCTTGATCATCGACGCCAGCGTCTGCTCGCCTTCGACCTGTGTGAGCGGGCCACGTTTTTCAATGGACTTGTTTTTGAGCGCGTTCTTGATCAGGCGCAGCGTCTGGGTGCGCTCCGCGTCGTGGGCCTTCATGGCGATAATGACCTGCTGGCTGATCAAGGCTTCAAGTGCTCCGAAATCTGTCATTTTTCATACGCTCCTGGCTTCTGGGCTTTGCCGCTAACTGAAGATCGTACGTGAAGATCGGTTCAATTTGGGTTGCAATGAATCTCTACAAGAAAGAATCCAATGGAGACAACACCGCACAGGAAAATTACTGCGACGTTCCACCAGAACTTTTTGGTTCTTTGTCTTTGTCGATCCAACCGCCGCCACGGAGCCACACTTTTCCGATGTATATCTGGACCAGCCCCAGGAAAACGAGGAACATCCCAAAGGTAAAGAAGCCATACGGCTCCTTTAGGAGCCAGAAGGGATCATTCACGGGCAATGTCCCCTTTCATTCCCGCCGAATGGTAACGAGCGCAGGGCGATTCTGGCCGAAGGGAGATTGTAACGATTTTGGGGAACGGACGGCAAAGCGGGCGGCTTTTATCTGATCGGCGCTCCCAAACCCGATTTCCACAACAAGAAAAATCCACAAAAACCACAAAAATGTGTATTCTGTGGTTGGCGAGATACAAATCTACTCCTAAGCGAGGAAAAAATGATCCACAAGACGCGCCTCTATACGCCCGGTCCGACTCCGCTGCTTCCGGCGGCCCAATTTGCCATGGCGGCGGCCGACATGCACCATCGCACGGCGGAGTTTCGCGCCCTCTTTCAGAAGGTGTTGGCGCAGCTCAAGATTTTTGTGGGCACCAAGAACGATGTGCTGCTTCTGGCCTGCTCCGGGACGGGCGCGATGGAGGCTTCCGTTTCGAACCTGACCTCGCCGGGCGATAAGGTGCTGGTGCTGACGGCGGGTAAATTCGGCGAGCGTTGGACGGGGCTGGCGAAGGCCTTCAACTGCGAGCCGGACGTGGTGACGGCGCCTTACGGGCAGACCTTCGACCTCGCGCAGGTGCGCGCCGCGCTCAAGCCTGAGCACAAGGTGATCTACATGCAGGCCACCGAGACTTCGACGGCAGTGCGCCATGATGTGCAGGCGATCGCGAAATTGCGCGACGAGACCGCACCGAATACGCTGCTCGTGGTGGACGGCATCACCGGCCTCGGGACGACACATTTCGATGTGGATGGCTGGGGCATCGATGTGCTGATCGGCGGCTCGCAGAAGGCGGTGATGATTCCGCCGGGCCTCGCCTATTTGAGTGTGAGCGAGAAGGCATGGGCGGCGATGGAGACGAGCAAGAATCCGCGCTACTACTTTGACCTGCGCAAGGAGCGCAAGAACGCGGTGAAGGGCGAGAGCGCCTACACGCCGGCGGTGGCGCTGGTCGCGGGTCTCGGCGCTGCGCTTGACTACATTGCCGGGCAGGCGGGAGGGGATCTGGAAAAGGGCCGCATGGCGCTGATCGACAATGCGCAGGTGAACGCGGAGGCAACGCGCGCAGGCCTGGTGGCGCTGGGATTCACGCTTTTTGCGCCCACCGCGCCGGCGGCTGCGGCCACGGCGGTTGCGGTGCCGGAGGGCATGGACTCGGGCGTGGTGGTGAAGGCGCTGAAGGCGAAATTTGCGCTGGTAACAGCCAACGGTCAGGGCGAGATGCAGGGCAAGATCTTCCGCGTGGCGCACCTGGGCTTCTTCGACTATCTCGACACCGTGGCCCTGCTGGGCGCGATGGAGCACATTGCCAAAGACACGCTGGGACTGCCGGTGAAGTTTGGGCAGGCGGTGGCGGCGGCGCAGGAAGTGTATGCAAAAGCAGTGGTCAGTGGTCAGTGATCAGTGGTCAGTTGATTCGTGCCCGGCGATGCTTTTGAACTTCGACGTCAAAACCTTCGCCGGTCCGAACTGAGAACCTCCTGCATCTACTGCTGCCACGGACTGACGACCGACAACTGACAACTGACAACTGAAAACTGAGAACTGCACTTATGCCTGAACTCACATTTGCCGAAAAGCTGCTGATCGCGCGCAAGCAGCTCGATCTCTACCAATACGAGATGGCGGAGCGGTTGGGCGTGCACGCCAACTCGCTCACCAAGTACGAGCGCGGCGAAGGCAAGCCGCACGCGGCGGTGGTGCGGATGTTCGATCTGCTGTGCGAGCAGCAGGGCATTCGCTTTGACAACTACGAGAAAGCGTCCGCCGCGGCGGACAAGGGAGCAGCCATGAAGATCGTACTGGCGGAGAAGGTTTCTCCAGCGACGCTGGCCGTGTTTGCGGCCGAGCCGGGATGGGAAGTGAAGACGCACGATCAGTTGCTCGACGGCTTGCCGGCGGCGCTGGCCGACGCCGACGCGCTGGTGGTGCGCAGCGCCGTGCAGGTGGACGACGCGCTGATGGCGCGCGCGCCGAAATTGCGCGTGATTGGCCGGGCCGGCGTGGGCGTGGACAACATTGACGCCGAAGCCGCCACGCGCCGCGGCATTGTGGTGATGAATACGCCGGGCGCGAACGCCGTGGCGGTGGCCGAGCTCACGCTATGCCTGATGATCGCACTGGCCCGCAAGCTGCCCGCGGCCAATGCCACCATGCACGCGGGCAAATGGGAGAAGAAAAATCTGCAGGGCTCGGAGTTACGCGGCAAAACCCTGGGCATTCTCGGCCTGGGGCGCATTGGTCTCGACGTGGCGCGGCGCGCGCGGGGTTTCGGCATGGAGATCGTCGGCGCCGATCCGTTTGTTTCCGCGGTCGTGGCGCGCGAGAACGGCATTTCATTGGTCTCGGTTGAGGAGCTTTTTGCGAAGGCAGATTACCTCACGCTGCACGTGGGCCTCACGCCGCAAACGCACGGCATCATCAACGCCAAAACTCTGGCTGCCATGAAGAAGGGTGTGCGCATTGTCAATTGCGCGCGCGGCGAGCTGGTGGTGGAAGCAGATCTGGCGGCTGCGCTCAAGAGCGGCCAGGTGGCGGGCGCGGCGCTGGACGTGTTTACGGTCGAGCCGCCGAAAGAGTCGCCCTATTTCGGTCTCGACAATGTAATCCTTACGCCGCACATCGCCGGATCGACGGCCGAGGCGCAGGAGGCGGTAGGCATACAGATCGCGCAACAGGTGCGCGAATATCTCAAGCTCGGCGTGGTGCAGAACGCCGTGAATTTGCCTTCGCTGAGTCACGAGGAGTACGTGAAGCTGGCGCCGATCATAGAGCTCGCGGGGCGGTTGGGTTCGTTCCTCGCGCAGGCAGGCAAGAGCGGCATTGAGTCCATCGCGCTGATCTACGGCGGCGCGCTGGCCGATGTCAAGACCGAACTGGTGCGCAATGCGGCCATTGCCGGCTTGCTGGAGGGGTCGGAAAATGTGAATCGGATCAACGCGGCGGCCGTGGCCGCGGAGCGCGGCATCCGCGTGCACGAAGAGAAGGAAGAAAGCCATCGCGGCGGCGCGGCGACGGTGCTCACCGTGGTGCTGCACACGGCGCAGGGTGAAAGCCGCGCCAGCGCCACCGTGATTCACGGTGAGCAGCCGCGGCTGCTGGCGTTTGACGGCATCGACGTGGAAGCGCCGCTGGAGGGCACACTGGTGGTTTGCCGCAACCTCGACGTGCCAGGAGTCATCGGTCGCATTGGCACCATTCTCGGCCAGCAAGGCGTGAACATTGCCAACTTTGCGCTGGGCCGGGAACGGGCAGGCGGCAAGCCTGCGAAAGCGCTGGCGGTGGTGCAGGTCGACGAGCCGGTTTCAGAGCAAGTGCTGGAAGCATTGAAGGTGATTGAGGCGCTGCTCGAAGCCAAGCTCGTCAAGCTGAGCAATGGAAAGTGAGAGCGGCTTTCAGCCGTCAGCTTGCGGGGGTCTGGAGACCCCCGCGACAGCCGATCTCCCACCCCATCGAGCAAAGATCGCTCGCCGGGGGCCCTGGTCTGGAGACCGGCGCTACAATTGCGGCGCGTGAGAGATGAGGCTAGTCGACGCGAATATCGCCGGAGCCGGTTTGCACGCGGACCTCGGGTCCGCCGCCATTCAATTGCACGTGCAGGTGATCTTTGTCCATGACGCTCTGCATGGTCGCCGCGGAAGTGCTTGCAGGCTTGGGGATGCGGAACAAACTTCCCGAGCCGGTGGTCGCGTCAAGATCAATGGGCGCATTTCCCATCGACAGCTCAATGGATCCAGATCCGGTCTGGAGCTTCCAGGGCGAAGAAGGCGTACCGGCGGCCTTGATTCCGCCCGAGCCGGTCTGGGCCACGAGCGATCCATGGACGCCTTTCAAATCGATCGTGCCTGAGCCCGTCTGCGCTTTTGCATCGCCCTGGCCGGTATCGTCGATTGTGATATCGCCGGAACCCGTCTGAACCTTGAAGCCGCCTTCCAATCCAGTGGCCGCGATATTGCCTGAACCGGTGGTTAATTTTGCGTTCTGCCCGACGCCGGTGTCAGTGATACTGCCTGAACCGGTCGCGGCACTGAGGGCCGAGTCGGCCGGAGCCTCGATTTCGTAGCTGATGCTGATATTGCGCAGGTTCTCCTGGTGACCGCCAATGCGGATGGTGTTTCCTTGCTGCTCAATGGGAGGATTGGCGGCGATCTGTTGCGCCTGCGCCGGGTCGCCGTTGTGATTCGCCTTGACGATGCCGTGAATATGGATCTGGTTGGCGGGTCCGCGTGTGAAGGTAATGGATCCCGAACCGGTACTGACCGAGAGATCGAGCTTGCCGCTGAACGACAAATTGCGATCGAAAGTGGCCTCGGCAGGGTTGGGAGCTGCATGCAGAAACAGGGCATGTCCGAAGCCGTTGAGCATGGCAAGCAACTCGCCGCCGGAACCGTTCACTGCGGGCTCATTCAAGCTGCTCGGCGCTCCTGAAGACGGCACATCAATATGAAGAGCCGGAATCTCGATGTGTTTAGCAGGAATGTCGATGTGCTGAGCCGGCACGTCGACATGCACAGCGGGCACGTCGATATGTTGGGCGGGCACATCCACATGCACAGCGTGCACGTCGATATGCTGGGCTGGAACATCGACATGCGCAGACGGCACGCTCACGTGGATGGCCGGAATCTGGATGTGTTGCGCCGGCGCATGCACATGGATCGCGGGCACATCGACGTGAACGGGAGGTACCTGGACGTGCACAGTTGGCGCGGGTGTGGTGGAGGGAGCAGGCGTCGCAGCTTGGCCGGGCGCTTGCGAGGGCACAGCCTGCGGAGCGGGCGCGGTTTGCTGCGTCTGCGCTACGGCCGTCACGCGCACCAATGTGGCGGCGGCAAACAGGACCACGGGAACGAGCAGGGCGGTGACAAGGGTGCGACGGCTTGCGGTGAAGGCCTGGCGGAACGCGCCGTCGTTGAACAAGCGCTCGATGCGGTGCGAGAGATTCGATGAACGGGCCATGGCAACTCCAATTTCGGTTAGGCGCGGCGCGGCCGCGAATTCGAGGAGGATCTGGGCATAGGAGGCGCGGCTGGCCGCTTGCTCCAGGCCGGAGCGATCGCTGATGGCCTCAGCCAGATCGGAGAGTTGGCGTTTGAGCCACCATCCCAGCGGGCTGAACCAGACGATGGCGGCGTAGAGTCCTGCAAGGGCCTGCAAATAGAAATCGCCCTGGCGGATGTGGGAGCGCTCGTGGGCGAGAACGATGCGCAGCTTCTCGCTGTTCCATGACCTGTAGCCGGCGGGCAGGATCACAAACGAGCCAATCGTGATGGGTGAGGAGATGGCTGCGCTGGAGCGCATGCGGAGGTCGTGTGCGGCGGTCAGCTCGGCCGAGACCGGCTGCGCCGAGCGCCAGAGAAGGAACGCTGCGATGAGTCCGTAAACGAGCCGACCCAGCAGTAGACCAGAGACAACTAAGTAGAGAAGCGCTGCGGCTTCGATGACCGAGAGTGCTTGGAGCGCAGGAGCCGCAGGAGCGGGTGCTTCCGGAGCAGGGAGAACGCTGAAGTCGCCGGGCACGGCTGCAGGGGAACTGGTGTGATGCGAGCGGGTTGCCGCGGATTTCGTGGAGCGATGCGGCGCGGGCGCTGCGATGGGTTGCGCGGCCGGCGCGGTGACTAGCTGTTCGGGCGGCGGCGCGAGAGTTGGCGGCGCGGCCCGATGGGTCAAGGCGGGCAACACCAGCGTGGCGCGGGGCAAGCGCGATGCAATGGGCAAAAGCAACGGCATTAAAAAGGCTGCGGCGAGCACCAGCATCCACGCACTTTTGAGGGCAAGCACGTTGCGGACGCGGAAGAGGCGCAGAATCACCCAGACGCCCATGGCGAGAGCCAGAGAGCGCAGGGCGGCGTCGGGCAAATTCGAGATGACTTGATCAGGGATCATTGAGGCGACGATCATTTGCGGGCCTCCTTTGCTTTGCCGTGGGCGGGATGGCCGGCGTGGTCTTCTTGTTGCCGCGCATCAGCAATACGCGCGGCCAGACGCTGCAGTTCCGCGCGGTCGAGGACTTTGGAATCGACCATGCCCACCAAGAGCGCCTCCACCGAGCCCTCGCAGAACCAGTCGACAATGCGTTTGACGGCGCGGCCCGCCACGCGCTGCCGCGATTCTGCGGGGCGATACAAGAAAGTGCGATTCTCGACAGAGTGCGCGAGGTAGCCTTTTTCTTCGAGACGGCGCAGCACGGTGCGTACGGTCGAGTCCTTGAGGGGACGGTCGAGCTCTTCGCGGGTCTCCTCCGCGGTGACAGCGCCCAGCCGCCAAACGATGGAGAGGATGTCTCTCTCCAGCTCTCCCAGCTCCGCGGGATCATGCCGGGGTTGAATGTTGCTTGCCATAGTGTTACCGACTGTAACATTAAATAACAGTCAGATGTCAAGTAGAATTTTGAAAATTCCCACCGCAGCCTTGCCGGGGCAGCAGGTTGTTCCGGAGGGCGCGAAAACCGAACCACGAATGGAGCGATCCATGAAGAAGCCCGTCCCCGCGAAATCTGCCTCTGCGTTCATCGATGCGAAGATCAACGAACTTGGCGACTGGCGCGGCAAGATGCTGGCCCGGGTACGCGAACTCATCCGGGCGGCCGACGCTGAGATTGTCGAAGAGCGCAAGTGGGCCAAGGCGACATCGCCGGGAGTTCCGGTCTGGTCCCACGGCGGCATCGTCTGCACGGGGGAGACTTACAAAAGCGTCGTCAAGCTGACATTTGCCAAAGGCGCTTCGGTGCCGGATCCTGCTGGCCTGTTCAACTCCAGCCTCGACGGAAATGTTCGGCGCGCCATCGACATTCGCGAGGGCGACACGATCGATGAGGCGGCTTTGAAGAATCTGATCCGCGCTGCCGTGGCGGTCAATCTCCAGAGCAAGACCAAGCCGAAGGCCCGATAAGAAGAGCGCCGATGTTATCGAGTTCGCGCTTGATCGCGAGCTGGTCAAGTGTGTCGAGCGGCAGGGATAGAAACAGTCCTATCCTGCGGTCGAGCACGACGAAGGCATCGCGGAACGCGCGCGCGATTTCATCCGGCGTACCTTTTACCGCTGCCGGATCGGGAATCCCCCAGTGCGCTGTCATGGGCTGTCCCGGCCAGTAAGGGCACTGCTCGTTGGCGGCGTTGTCACACACGGTAAAGACGAAATCCAGCCTGGGCGCTCCCGGCGCGGCGAATTCATCCCATGATTTGCTGCGCAATCCAATCGTCGAAAGCCCGGCGGATGTAATTTGTTTGAGCGCCTCCGGACGCGGCTGACCTGAAGCATGACTGCCCGCACTGTAGGCGACAAAGTGACCTTTCCCCTTTTGGTTCAGGATCGCTTCAGCCATGATCGACCGCGCCGAGTTGCCGGTGCAGAGAAAGAGGACGTTGTAATGGTCCGGCATGGGCTTACTCCTTCGCTCCGATGGTGACTGGGGCGCAGCAGCCCGGCGCGCAACAGGCGGCCTTCGGTTTGGCGGCACGGATAAAGGCGCTCATAAACTTCCCGTTCACCTGTGGAGCGATGGCGTCGACATCCACGCCCGCCTCAGTGAGGAATTGGCGAGCGTCTTCCACGTTGTAGACACGTGTAGGCTCGATCGAAATATCGCTGAACCCGGCCCTGGAGAGTTTGGCAAGATAGTCGCTCTCTTCAAGCGCTCCCGCGATGCAGCCCACCCAGAGGAGCATGCTCTTGCGCACCTCGTCGGGCACGCTGCCGCGCACCACCACATCCGAAACCGCAAAGCGCCCGCCGGGCTTGAGCACGCGACACGCCTCCCTCAGGACACGGTCCTTGTCGGCCGATAGATTGATCACGCAGTTTGAAATGATGACATCTACCGAGTCGTTGGGCAGCGGAATGTTTTCGATTTCGCCTTTCAGAAACTCGACATTGGCCACGCCAGCCTGTCGCTGATTTTGGCGGGCGAGCGCCAGCATCTCGTCCGTCATGTCGAGTCCGTACGCTTTGCCGGTGGGACCCACGCGCTGCGCTGAGAGCAGCACGTCGATGCCGCCGCCGGAACCGAGGTCGAGGACGATTTCACCGGCGCGGAGCTCAATCAACGCGGTCGGGTTGCCGCATCCCAGCGAAGCCAGGACGGCCTTTTCCGGGAGAAGTCCTCTTTCGCCGGCGCTGTAGAGATTGGTTGTGATGGGATCGCAGCAACGCAGGCCGGGATCGCAACATGCCTGCATATTGCCCGACTCCGTCACGGCGCGGGCCGCACTCCCGTACTTTTCCTTTACGTGCTCCTGGACGGTGGCTGGGGTTTTCATTTCTGCATCTCCTTGCATACGCTAGAGCGAATGTATTCTCTGCTGGACATATGTGTCAAGGCATATATAATAAAAACGTGGAACGCTCCCGCAAAGCCTACGATCTTGCCGTGCTGTTTGCGGCTCTCTCCGACCGCACCCGCCTGCGCCTGCTGAACCTGATGGACGGACGGGAGGTCTGCGTCTGCTACTTCATCGAGATCCTGGGGCAGAGGCAGCCCAAGATTTCTCGACATCTTGCGTATCTGCGCAGGGCGGGCGTGGTGGCGGCGCGCCGTGAGGGCAAATGGATGCACTACAAGATCGTGGTGCCCGCACACGCCGGCGCAGCCAGGATCCTTCGCGAAACGCTGGCGGTTGTCAGAGAAGAGAAGGCGATGCAGGTGGACCTGGCGCGGCTGGGCAAAGCCTGTTGCGCTCCGCAGAAAGTTCTAGCGCTCGAGGGCGCGCCGCTGCCGATACTTGTGGAAGCGATCGGCTGCTCCGCATGCTGAACTGACCGGAGCGGGCTCATGCGTTCGCAGCCGCCGGCACTTCGATTTCACAAAGTCGTCACTTCGTCGGGTCGGTGACGCGGCCCATGAAGAGGATGGCTCCGCTGGCGTTATCCCGGATGAGGAACAGGAAGGGATGGTCGGCGGTGAAGACAATGGGCGGCGGAGGCGGGGTCCTGGATTGCATGGCCGTGGCCATCTCCATCACCACTGCTGTGGCCGCCGCGGCCTCGGTGCCGTTTTCGTCTACATCGATATACGCCTTGTGAATGGCCGCGGAGATGACGAGGCTCTTGTCACCCGTCATGGCGGAAAAGTCGGCGGCGTTGGGATCGAAGGCGGTTTTCATGCCCAGGCCTTCGAGCGTGGAACTCAATTCGAACTGCTGTGTGATCTTGAAGCTCGGCAGAGAGACGATCACCTCGTGCTCGTAACCCAGCGATCCAGACCATTTTTCGAGATTGTCTGCGCTGAGCGAATGCTCCAGAGCGGGCAATCCGTCGATGGCGTCGGGAAGCAGGATCAGCATCGAGACTTCGTCTTTGTCGTAGGGCATCAGGAGCGCCTGGAAGGATGGGCCTTTGAAGTAGTAGTAGCTTCCCGAGTTGTGCATCGTGGGGGCTTGAATGATTTTGCCGGCGGAGAGGTGAAAATCTTCATTCTCAGTTGCGTTCTTGTTGAACTGATCGGCCCACGCGCCCTTGAAATAAATTGCGTTGGTGAGAATCAGGCGGGTCAGCGACGAGACGGTGCCAGGGCCGAGAAGGTTCTGGATCTTGTTGTTGGTTTGCTTTTCGACCCACTGATTGATGGTGGCGCGCACGCTGTCCGGGGCGGATTTGAAATCGACCGCGTGAAATCCGGCGCCGTAGTTGGTTTCGACGAGGTTCAGATAAGCCGGCAAGAATTTTTCGTCCTTCTCGGCCCAGAGCGCGTCGGCCACGCTCAGAGCATAGCCCGGGTGCGGGGCATTCATGCCGGCCAGCAGCGCGCCCATGGCCGGGGGCAGGCGCTCCGGCGGCAGCGTGAAGTGGAAGACGCGCGCCATCTCAGTGGCGGTCTGGCCGTGTGCACCGGCGTAGGCCATGGCGAATGCCGTGGAGATGCTTTCCGGCGAGAAGAAGAGATTGCCGGGTTTTGCGCTGAGTTGGCCATAGAGATCGATGGCGAAGGCATTGCTGCCCTGAACGGCCTCGGCCTGATCGGAAGCAGGGGTTGCGGGCGACGCCTGGGCGGCAACAACCGCCGGGCTCGAGAACAACGCGAGAAGGACACAAAGCAGTGACTTCATCGAAGCCCCCCGGATTGAGGTGCAGAAAGGCACCAGATGAACGTAGATCGCAGCAGGCAGCCTTTCTTGCAACAAAAAAATCGTAGCCGGCCGAAGAGCGAATTTCGGTGCCGGATTTCGCGACGGGTTCGCCGTTAACCCATCAGACTCTTGTGGCCCAGCCAACCGCGGAGATAGGAGGCTTGGCCGAGATGGTAGGTTTCATGGATGGCCATGAAGCTGACGATGCCGCTAATTTTGCCGTCGAGGCTGGGCGGGCCCTCAGTGGCGGCCCGGGCCAACAAATCATCCGAGACATTTTCAAGCGCGGAGGCGAGCGCGCGGCCGGACTCGCTCCAGGTGCTGAGCAGCGATTCGGGCGATGGGTAGGCGGAGTCTTCCAGGAGCTTCTTGCCGCGCCCAAAGATCTCAAGCGCCGGTTGCGGCCATTCGACGCCGATGAAATGGAGGACCGGGCCACGACAATAGGCCATGTGGCCCACGATCCACGCCATGTGATTCAGCTTCTCACCCGGGCGCTTGAGCCATTCTTCGGGTGAGAGGTCGCTGACGGCCTCCTTTAGCGACTTCGAGTTGAAGCGGTAGTTTTCGGCGGCGGTGGCGATGACTGCGGGGACAGGCATGGGATCTCCATTTGCGGCGCGGTTGCGCGCGCTAGGCGCGGCTCAGATAGGCGCCTTCACTGGTGTCGACGCGAATTTTTTCTCCTTCGTTGATGAAGGATGGAACCTGGACCACGAGGCCGGTTTCGGTCTTGGCGGGTTTGGTGACGCTGGAGGCTGTCGCCGACTTCAATCCCGGCTCGGTTTCGATGACTTCGAGATCGACAGTTTGCGGCAATTCAATTCCCACCGGATTGCCATCGTAATAGCTCACGTGAATCTGCAGGTTCGGCGTGAGGTATTCGACGGTGTCGCCAAGGGTCGCACTCTTGAGGACGGTCTGCTCGAAGTCTTGCGGGTTCATGAAGTAATAATCGTCGCCGTCGGCGTAGAGGAACTCCATGAGGATTTCGTCGACGATCACCTTCTCAATGGAGTCGGCGGAGCGGAAGCGGTGCTCGAACATGGCGCCGGATTTCAGGTTGCGCAGCTTGGCCTGGATGAAGGCGCGGAGATTGCCGGGCGTGCGGTGCTCGACCTTGAAGACCGTGTGCAACTGGTCATTGTGTTTGATGATCATGCCGGGACGAAGTTGAGTGGCGGGAATCGCCATAAATGGTGCAGCTCCTTGCTGGATCGGCGCGCGGTGCGCAATAGAATATGCCGTTGGGCCAATATCTATTGTAGCAAGTCAGCAAGTGAGCGAGCCGGCAAGCGGGCGAAAGGCGACCGCGCGCGATATAGAATAGCGATGAGCCAGCCAAACACCGCAAGGGAGAACGCAAGAGCGCATGAGCAAGCCAGTTTCAATCTGTGTGATCGGGTCGGGCTACGTGGGACTCGTGGCGGCTGCGTGTTTCGCAGAGATCGGCCACAACGTGGTCTGTGTGGACAACGATGAAGCCAAGGTGAAACAACTTCGCGACGGCGGCGTACCGATCTTCGAGGAGCACCTGCCGGAGTTGCTGGCCAAGCACCGCGGCCGCTCCGTGGTTTTCACCACGGATCTGGGCGAGGCAGTGGAGAAGTGCGAAGCAATATTTATCGCCGTGGGCACGCCGCAAGGCGACAGCGGCGCCGCGGATTTGTCGTACGTGGAAGCCGTGGTGGCGGAGATTGCGCGCAGCATTACCAGCTACAAGGTGATTGTGGAGAAGAGCACGGTTCCGGTGTACACCAACGACTGGATTCGGCGCGTGCTGCACCGCCATGGCATTGAGCCGGAGAAATTCGATGTGGTTTCGAACCCCGAATTTTTGCGTGAAGGCACGGCGGTGATGGATTTTCTGCATCCCGACCGCATTGTGGTGGGGGCAAACAACGAGCGGTCCGCGGAAGTGTTGCAGCGTATTTATGAGCCGCTGACCAGCGGCAGGTATTACACCCAGCCGGGCGCGCTTCCAGGAATGTGCAGCGAAACGCATGCAGCGCAGCTGATTGTGACTTCGGCGCAAAGCGCGGAGATCATCAAGCACGCGTCGAATGCATTCCTGGCGATGAAGATTTCGTTCATCAACGCAGTGGCCAATCTGGCTGAGGCGGTGGATGCGGATATCGAAGACATTTCCCTGGGGCTGGGGCTCGACAGCCGGATCGGTCCCAAGTTTCTGCACGCAGGTCTGGGGTACGGCGGCTCCTGTTTTCCCAAGGACGTGGCCGCGTTCCATTGGGTGGCGCAGGAACGGGGCGTGGATTTCCAACTGCTCGAGGAAGTGCGCAAGATCAACGAGACGCAGCAGGAAGTTTTTTTCAACAAGGTGCGCTCCGCATTGTGGACCCTGCGCGGCAAGCGGCTGGCCGCATTGGGCCTGGCTTTCAAGGGCGAGACCGACGACATCCGGGAGTCGCCGGCCGTCAGCATGATTCAAATGCTGCTGGATGCGGGCGCGATTGTGACTGCCTTCGATCCCGCGGCGATGGAGCGCGCCAAGGAAGTGCTTCCGCCCGCGAAGAATATGCATTACGCCGACGATCTGTACAGCGCGGCGAAGGATGCCGACGCGGTGCTGATTCTGACCGACTGGAAAGAGTTTGCCACCGTGGACCTGGCGCGGCTGAACCGGGCCATGCACTTCCCGATCGTGATCGACGGGAGAAACCTGTACAAGCCGCTGGAGATGCGAAGCCACGGATTTACTTACGTGAGCGTGGGCAGACCGACCGCGTATCATGCGCAAGAAGGCAAACCGCGCAGGGCGTAAAGGCAGTGTGAGTGCGAGTGTGACCGCGCCGACCATTGACCACACACACTCGCACTCACACTTGCCACTCGCCACGGTTTTTGGAGCACTACATCTTGACCATGCAAGTTCTCGTTACCGGCGCTGCCGGGTTTCTTGGTTCGCACCTTACCGATCGCCTGTTGAGCGACGGACACACGGTTCTCGGCGTTGACAATCTGTCGACGGGAGATTTGGGAAACCTTGCCCATCTCGCCGGCCATCCGCGCTTCCGGTTTGAGGAGCGGGACATCTGCACGAGTTTCGATCCGGGCCCGGTGGAAGCCATTTTCAATCTGGCTTCTCCGGCGAGCCCGCCGGAGTATCTACGCCTGGGCATCCAGACGCTGCGCGTCGGTTCGGTGGGCGTGGAGCATACGCTGGAAATTGCCGCGCGCTGCAATGCAGCCTACCTTCACACCTCGACTTCAGAGTGCTACGGCGATCCGCTGGAACATCCGCAAAGCGAGAGCTATTGGGGCAATGTGAACCCGGTGGGTCCGCGTTCGGTGTACGACGAGGCCAAGCGATTTGCCGAGGCGATGGTGATGGCCTACCACCGTTCCCGCGGAGTGAATACGCACCTGGTGCGCATCTTCAACACCTATGGCCCGCGCTTGCATCCGGGCGACGGCAGGGTAATTTCGAACTTCATGATGCAGGCGCTGCGCGGCGAGCCGCTGACCATTTACGGCGACGGCAAGCAGACGCGCAGCTTCTGTTATGTCGACGATTTGATCGAGGGCATCATGCGCCTGGCGCGCAGCGAAGAGCACTTCCCGGTCAACATCGGCAACCCCGTAGAGTTCACGATTCTGGAGTGTGCGCAAACCGTTTTGGAGGTCACAGGATCGAAGAGCAAACTCTGCTTTGTCGATCTGCCGGTGGACGATCCGACGCGCCGCCGCCCCGATATTACCAAGGCGCGGACGCTGCTTGGATGGGAGCCGAAGGTTCAGCTCGCAGAAGGGCTGAGAAAATCGCTGGATTACTTTCGCAGCAAGATTGGGCACGACGCGGACCTGGCGCGTTCTTAGAATCCGTTCAAGAAGCTGCGTTTGGAAGAGGACCGGTCTTGCGGTTTGAGCCGGTAATCTTACGCCCGCTGAAGCGGGCTGGCGGCTCGGGTTCCGCGCTTTACCCCAGGCTCACGCCTGGGGCGATCATATTCCGCCCGCTACGCGGGCTCTGTCCCGGCGACGCGTCCCTCAGGGGCTAAAGCCCTGGGGTTCTATGGGGCCATTGCGGCACGACTGAAGTCGTGCCCTTTCACGCGATGTCGTGCCCTATCACGTGAAGTCTTGCTCTTTCGCGAACGCCTACACCATTTTCTAATGCAGGCTAGCGCGGGGGTTCATAGGGCTCGGCGCGCAGCAGATTCGAGAGAATATTGCGCTCATCCGGCGAGAAAGTGCTCTGGTAACGCGCGGAGTTGAGCACGGTGTCGCGCTGATCGAGGGGCACGGAGCCGAGATCCTGAAATGCACGTTTGACGAGCGCCTGGCGGTCAGGCGGGAGCGCCATCAGACGGCGGCCGGCCTGGCGCACCTGCATCTGCTGCTGCGGCGACATGCGTTCCAGCATCTCGCTGCGCGCCAAACGGCGATCGCGTTGCTGCTGCGGCATCTGGTTCAACTGGTGCAACTGCTGGACGAGCCGCTGCTGGGTGGCCGGAGGCAAGCGATTGAAGCTGGGATCGCTGCGCAGCAACCGCTCCTGCTGATCGACAGGAATTCCCTGGTGGCGATTCAGAAAGTCGCCGAGATGTCCCGGAGGAGCCGCGCCCGGATAAGCGTTACCGGGCCGCATGGCTGGAGCCTGCCGGCCATGCGCGCCGCCATTTTGCCCATATGCGGGGCGCTGGCCGCCGTTATATTGCGGATTCTGCTGATAGGGCCGCTGCTGATTCTGGTACGGCCGCTGTTGATTCTGGTACTGCCGTTGCTGGTTCTGGTTGCCGCGCTGCGGATTTTGGACCTGGCGGGGAGGGCTCTGCTGCTTGCCCGCGCGCGGCCGATTCTGACCGAAGCCCGCCCGCATGGCAGGACCGGAGCGAAATGCAGCACGACGCTGGCCATGCGCGCCGGCCGCGGGCAGACAGAGAAGCAGGACCGCAGCGGCGATGATCGCCGCCGGACGCATTCCTTGCGCGTTCCAGGTCCAGTTCACAAGTCGTTCTCCCGGCCGTCAGCCGATGTTTCAATCAATCAGTCTCCGCTCTGATTGCTGGAGAGAGATTCCATCTGGTCCAGCACTTGAGCATTGCTGTCGAGTACTTGCAAATCGTTCACGGTGGCGGCAAGCGGGGTGGGCTGCACGGGCTGCATCCAGTCGGTAACGCCAAGATAGGTGCCGCCGCCCAGCAGCAGCACGGCGGTCAACGCCATCGCAGCCAAAGGACGCACGTGCAGGCCGGGACCATACGCGATGCTGGCGCGGATGCGCGCGACGCCGCGGGCCAGCCAACCGGCCGGCGCAGCCTGGCGCTCTTCCCGCATCCTGGCGCCAAGCCGCGTGAGAAAGTAGGGGCTCGGCTCGGGAGTTTCCCATGTGTCCAGCAACTGCATGGTGGCCTGGAGCTTGCGAAGCTCGGCCTGGCAGTCGCCGCACTCGGCAACATGCGCTTGAACCTTGGCAGGTACCGCATGGGGATCGAGCAGCAGATCAGCCAGCTTCTCGTCCACCATCGTGCAATTCATGTTTGTCTGTTTCATGGCTTGCCACCCCGCTCTCTGCCGGTTGGTTCCGGCTTCTTTCCGCCTTCCAGTCAAACAAAGTCCTTCAACTTTTCCCGCAGCGTCTGGTAGGCGCGGAAGAGGAGCGACTTGGTTGCCGACTCGCTCAGCTTGAGCACCTCGCCGATCTGGCGGTAGTCCAATCCCTGGTACTTGTGCATCAGCACTGCCATGCGCTGCCGCTCTGGCAGCGCCATCACATGCAGGCGAATCGCGGCCATGCGCTCATTGCGCAGCAGCCGCTCCTCCGCCGAAGGCTCGTCGTCGGCCAGATCCGGAGACGTACCGGTCTCGGGGTCTGGCTGGTCCAGGTACACGGTTTGCGCCGTGCGCTCGTGCTTGGTGTCGCGCGCGTAGTTTACGGCCAGGTTGGTCGCGATGCGGTAGAGCCAGGTGGTAAATCTGGCTTCGGCCCGGTAACTTTCCCTGGCACGATAGACGCGCAAAAACACTTCCTGGGCTAACTCCTCGGCAATGGCCTGGTTGCCTACCATCCGGAAGAGGAAATGAATCATCGGCCGGTGGTATTTTTGCGCCAGGTAGGTAAAGCCGGCCTCGTCCCCCTCGGCCACGCGGAGCATAATGGCCGCGTCGCTGGCGGGGTCCAGTCCCTCCCGAACGCTCATGTTCGGGTCAGGCGCCGCGCCCGGCCGCAGAGCCGAGCCAGCACCCAAGGCAGGACCGTTAAGGACCATGGTTGCCATATCTTCTGGAACCCGATCTGTGCCCGAAGGTTGCGCCCCGTGACCGGTTTCTTCGCTGGAATTTCCATTTTCCTGGTCGTCCGCGCCGGGGCCTGTGCTCTGGCTCCGGGAAAAGGCGGAAACTTGGACTTTTCGGCCCGCAACCGAGGGAGACAATCGGGAGCCTGCCAGGCCGGAAAGAGGGCCGAGCACGGCTTCCCCATCCACGGGGAGCTCATCTTCCTGGCGGATTGAACGCGCTTTCCTGAACATACCCGGTTTCCCGCCCGGCACCGGCGGAGTGAAGGGCAAATCGCGCCCCCATTTCGGCGCCGAACTTGGACGTAAAGCCCTGCTGGTGTTACTCTACCCTACGGAACGCCTTCTCGGGCGACCTTCCTGTTGCAGGGGTTTCAAACTGGTTTCAGGACCGGTTCAGAGGACGGTCGGAGGGAAGGAAAAGCCGGTAGGCCACGCCTCTCCGGAACGGGGAATTTTCCGGGCCGGGACGGTGACCGCAATCCCTCCTCAAGTCTTTCCGGGCGGTTAGCTCAGTTGGTTAGAGCGCCTGCTTCACACGCAGGAGGTCGCAGGTTCGAGTCCTGCACCGCCCACCAGCCTTCGCCTGCTGCGCAGGCTTCGGCTCGGCATGCCATTCGAACGGCGAAGGGTGTCGCGGCGGCCTGTCGCGCCGGAGCTTCAGCGAGGGCGGAAGCTTTGGCGGAGGCGGACATGCCAACCAACCCAATGGTCTGATACGCTCGAATGTCCGAATGGGGGCGGAGGCTGTCGTGAAATTTGTCTACATTCTTCAAGGCCTTGCCGGAGAGCATTTCTACACAGGCATCACGCACGACCTGGACGCCCGATTGTCGAAGCACAATGCAGGCGCTGAAACCCACATTTCAAAGTTCCGCCCTTGGAGGATCAAGAGTTAAGTCGCGTTTGCGGACGAGGCCAGGGCTATCGCCTTCGAGAAGTATCTGAAGTCCGGGTCCGGGCGGGCTTTTGCCAAGGCAAGGCTGTAGATTGCTCGGCTCGCTCGCACTCGGGCATTGCTGGCTTGTGCGCGGGATCGCTGGGCGGCCCATTGCATATCGGCGACGCGAGGGCCTTGTCTTAATAGCCAACGATCCTGGCATCAGCGCAGGGAATCGCAGCGGCCGAGGCGAAAGCCACGAAGTGTGGCTCAGGAGGATGCAATGACGGATCCTCGTAAATGGAATCGCAGAGAGTCCGACGTTTCAGTTGCCGGATATTTTACTGTCCTGAGGCCTACGAGGTGGTTTTCTGCCTTGCGGCTGCCGGGGGGCTTCCGCTATCGAATCAAAGGAGCTCCGGGGCCTGAGAACCCTGCGATGTCCTCGACGATTCCGCCTGCGCCTGGATCGCTATCCTCTCCGAAACTGAATTCTGTCGACCATGCGGCCGACCCGGAATTGGCAATCCCTATTCAACTCACGACACCGAGCACGCCGGATCGTCATCTGATGCGACTGGCGTTCATCGTCATCGCGGCGATTGCGATTACGTCGTTTTTGCTGTGGTGGACCATTTGGTTTCAACGCTACAGGCTTGCATTCTGATATTCACTTCATGTGAAAGTTGAAAATCAGGCTCGAGTATTGTTGTTGATCGTCTTGGCGGCGATTGCAATGATGCGCGGCATGCTGCTTTGGATCGGTCACCCTTAATCCCCAAGGCACGTCCCCAAGCGGCGGGCTGCCTCGGCCCATGGATGGTCGCGAGGAACCGACTTGCGTTTGCCTGCGACCTGATCGAGGGGCACCGGCTCAGCGTTTTCGCCGCGGGCCGCTACCATTACGCCAAACTTTTCCCTGGCGATGAAATCGGCGCAGGCCGTGCCCAGGCGCGTGGCCAGGATGCGATCGGCCGCGTTGGGCGTGCCGCCGCGCTGCACATGGCCAAGAATGGTAACGCGTGACTCGAGGTGTGTGAGTTCCTCGAGCTGGTGGGCGAGGCGCAGGGTGTTGTCCTGGTGCCGCACCTCGAGAGCGGCGATGGCGTGCTTGGCCTCGATCTTTTCGTTCAGGCTCTTGGCGCGCTCGAGTTTTTTGTCGGCGGCATCGAAGACGCGCGCATCGTCGCGGCTCATCGCGCCCTCAGCCACGGCCACGATGCTGAAGTTGCTGCCCCGCTTGCTGCGTTGTCCGATGGCGTCGGCGATCTTCTCCACGTCGAAGGGGATCTCAGGGATGAGGATCACGTCCGCGCCCCCGGCGAGTCCGGCGCCGAGTGTAAGCCAGCCGGCGCGATGGCCCATGATCTCGACAACAATAATGCGATGGTGGCTGTGCGCGGTCGAGTGCAGGCGATCGATGGCCTCGGTGGCAATGTCCAGCGCGGTGGCGTAGCCAAAACTGGCGTCGGTCATGGCCACGTCGTTGTCAATGGTTTTGGGCAGCGTGATCACGTTGATGCCGGCCTTGTGCAGGCGCAGGGCGCTCTTCTGCGTGCCGCCCCCGCCCAGGCAAACCACGCAATCGATTCCCCACTTCCTGAGATTGTCTTTGATGACGCCGGTCATGTCCTTGGTGCGGCCGTCGATCTCCATGCGATGCGGCTTGTCGCGGCTGGTGCCGAGGATGGTGCCGCCGACGGTGAGAATGCCGGAAAGAGCGGCGCGATCCAGATTGATCCTCCGGTTCTCAACCAAACCGCGAAAACCGTCGCGAAACCCCACGGTCTCCATGCCGTAGGAGCCGAGCGCGGCCTTGCCCACGCCGCGGATGGCAGCGTTCAGGCCGGGGCTGTCGCCGCCGGCGGTCAGAATCCCAATGCGCTTGATCTTGGTGGCCATGAACAACAAATAACAGACGGGACGGCCTCCTTGTCGAGTGCGTGGCGCGGGGCACGGGCGCTCTGGCTCAGGATTCCCGCAGCCGGGAAATCACGGCCCACGCTCCACGGATCATTTTTCCCGGGCAACCCGGATCCGGCACCAGGAGTCTAACTGATCAGAATTCCAGAGTTTTCGCGACATCGTCCTCAAATTGGGGTTGCATTATGTGAATGAATCATGCAAAGCCACTCCGGAACGGAAGGAGAGGATATGAACGTCATGCCTTGTTCTCGTCGTCTTATTTCCAATCGCCATTTTCTGTTTCCGCTTTCGACGGTCTTCTTTTTGTCGCTCGCCGGGTGCGCGGGCGGAACCGGTGGTTCCGGCGGCCTGGCCGACAAGTCGGCGGCAAATGTATCGGTCGGCGCTTCTACGATCAGCGTGACGGAGGGCCAGCCGGTGACTCTCGAGGCTTACGTCAATCCCACGCTCGCCACCGGGACCGTGACTTTCTATAACGGATCGACTGCGATCGGGACGGCCCAGATCAGCGACGCCGACGGGCTTGCGTCGACAGGAATCGCTCAACTCCAGACGACGTTTAGTTCCGTCGGCGCGCAGAGCATTACTGTGCAATACAACGGGAACGATTTCTATGCGGCGGGCACGTCCGCACCCATGACGATCGGCGTATACAGCAATAACCTGGCATCGACCTCGGTGAGTTTGCAGGCCTCGACCACGACACCACAGTATCTGACCAATGTGACATTGACGGCCACGGTTTCTCCCGCGGCGGCAACGGGTTCGGTGACCTTTTATAACGGTTCGACCAATATCGGCAGCGCTGCCGTCAGCGCGGGCACTGCCGTTCTGACAACTCAGTTTGCGGCGGGAGGCACGGATACACTCCACGCCGTCTATTCCGGCGACTATAACTATCTTTCCAGCACGTCGAGTTCGCTCGCCATGAATGTCAGCGGTCCGCTGGTGACCTCGACAAATCTGACGGCATCAACCAGTTCCATCGACATCGGCGGCAGCGTTACTTTGACGGCCCATCTCACTCCCGCAACAGCCACAGGCTCTGTTACGTTCTTTAACGGATCGACGTCGATCGGCACGGCGAACGTGAATGCGGGCGTGGCCACGCTGAATACCACGTTTGCCAGCTCGGGTCAGATCCTCCTGCAGGCGGCTTTTGCCGGAAACGCTTCGTGGGAAGCGAGCGCATCGGGTAAGATTTCTCTCTTCGTTACCGGCGATACGCCCTCGGCCGTCGTCATGCAGATTGCTCCTTCCTCGCTGGTGATCGGCGATTTCGCGACGCTGACGGCTAACGTCTCTCCGGTCGCGGCGACAGGCACGGTGGTCTTTTACAACGGAACCAGCGGGATCGGCAACTGCACGATCGCCGGCGGCACGTGCTCCTTCGAGAGCATCTTCAATGCCGCGGGCTCCCAAAGTCTTACGGCCGTCTACAGCGGAGATACGACCTACATTTCCAGCACAAGCAGCGCCGTACCGCTCAATGTCGGCAATCCTGGGCCAACGCCAAGCACAACGATGCTGACGCTGAGCGAATACTCTGGCTACGACGGGGATTGGGTGACGCTGACAGCCACTGTCAGTCCTTTGGCGGCGACCGGGCAAGTGGACTTTTACGATAATGGCAACTGGCTGGCGAGTGTCCCGCTCTCGTCCGGCACGGCGGCATGGTCGCAGATCTTCAACGAGGACGGCGAAAACAGTATCACCGCGGTTTACAACGGAGACGCGACGTACTCTTTGAGCACGTCCAGCACACAGAATCTTTACCTCAGCGATCCGGATGATGGCAATTAGGTCTCTGACCGCTTGATTTCGTTCCTTGAGGTTTGTGCTTTCCCACCCATTCGCAAGAAAAAAGCGAAAGGGTGGGGCACGGGGCTGATCTATATTCACACGGTCAGAGACCTAGGCGCCCGGGATGATCCGGTGCACTGGCCGCATCGGCCGGGAGCGACAGCGCCACGGCGAGGGCTTTGATTCCGCGCAGGTCCATCTTGCCGGTGCCGAGGATCGGGATGGCGTCGACGTGGACAAACTGGCCCGGCTTCGGTTTCCATAAGGCGGGCAGGTCGCACTGGGCGAACTTTTCCAGCACCGGCGCCAGCTTCGCATCAGGCATGGTGTGGATGACAACGATGTGCTCGCCCTTCTTTTCATCCGGCACGGCCGTGACGGCGAAGACCTGCTCGGTGGATTCGGCCAGCTCGTTCAGCTTTTCTTCAATGAGGATGTGCGGCACCATTTCGCCGCCAATCTTGCTGAAGCGCGAGAGGCGATCGGTGATGGTGAGGAAGCCGTCTTCCTCCATGGTGGCGATGTCGCCCGTGGTGTACCAGCCATCGTGCAACACTTCGGCGGTTTTTTCCGGCTTGCCCAGATAGCCGCGCATCACATTGGGGCCTTTGACGAGCAGCATGCCCGCGGTTCCCGGCGCGACGGGCTGGCCGGTGTCGATGTCGACGATTTTGACGCAGACGCCGGGGAGCGGGTGGCCTATTTTGCCGCGCTTGGCAGCGACCTGGCGGAACCCGGGAGCGCGAAAATCCTTGCCATTCACGGCGACGATCGGCGAGCACTCCGTGCAGCCATAGCCCTCCAGCGGACGGATGCCGAACTGGTCTTCGAAGGCGAGGGCGACGCGCTCCTGCAGCTTCTCCGCGCCCGCCAGCACATATTGCAGCGAGCCAAAGCACTCAGGCTTGCAGCGGCGCATGTAGGCTTGCAGGAATGTGGGCGTGGCGACGAGGAACGTGACCTGGTACTTGCTGACCAGAGAGCCGATGACCTGCGCGTCGAGCGGATTGGGGTGGAAGACAACGCCAACGCCTTGCACCGCGGGCAGCCAGAGCCCGGCGGTGAATCCGAAGGAATGAAAGAAGGGCAGGATGCCGAGAATCTTGTCGCGGCCGCCGAGCATGAAGACCTGGCTGACCTGGCTGATGTTCGACATGATGTTGAAGTGCGTGAGCAGGACGCCCTTGGGATCGCCAGTGCTGCCGCTACTGAAGATGACCGTGGCGAGCTGATCCATCTGCTCAGTGCGGCGGGCGGCACGGCCTTTACCGGTTGCGAATTCCGTCTGGAGCTTGACGCGATTGGCGCCGAGCACGCGTTTGAGCAGGCCGACCGGCATGAGCCAGGCCAGCGCCAGCGCGGTCAGCTTCTCGCTCATGCGAGGGGCGGCGAGGGCGTCTTCAAGCAGCAGCGTCCGGCCGGGGATGGTCATATTCGGGAAGCGCTCGAGGAATGCGCGGGACGTGACGACCACGTCGATGCCACACTGTTGCGCGCAACTCGCGATGACATCGTTAGGCGCGGTGTAGTTGAGGTTGACCGGCACGCGGCCCGCGAGCATGAGGGCGTAGTTGGTGAGAGCGCCGCCGACGCTGGGGGGAATGAGCATGCCGATCATGGGCTGTCCGCCCACCTGACGCCGCAACCGGCGCGCGATGAAGACGGTGGTGCCGAGCGCCGATGCGAAGGAGACGCGCGGGGTTTTGCCATCGGCCATGAAGAACTGCCACGGGTGCAGGCGGGCAGTGTGCACAAAGGCGCGGTCGAGAGTTTTCATGTGCGGCTTGCGCATCTCAAAGGCGACGGCGTGCAGTTCCTGCACCGCCGCACGGACTTCAATGGCGGTGGACGCAGGCGGCATGGGCTTGCCGAAGCTCACCGTGACGTCATAGGGAATGTGATGCGGCACCTTCCACAGGAAGCGTCCGCGCGCAAAGCTGAAGATGCTGCCCCACACGCCGTCGAGGTTCACCGGAACGATGGGAACGTCGACGTCTTTCATGATGCGCTCCAGGCCGCGGCGGAAGGGAAGCATCTGCCCGGTACGCGTGATCTGTCCCTCGGCAAAGATGCAGACGATCTCGTTGTTACGCAGCGCGTCGCTGGCTACGTGGAGCGAGTGCAGCATCTCGCGCGGATGCAGCTCGCTCGAAATCGGAATGGCCTTCACCATTTTGGCGAGAGGCTTGACGACGGGGTGGTCGTAAATGCCCTGGAACATGATGAAGCGGATGGGGCGGTCGGTGGCGGCGACGAGGAGCGCGACATCGACAAACGACATGTGGTTGCAGACCAGCAGGGCGCCGGTTTTTGCAGGGAAATTGTCGCGGCCGATGACGTGTACGCGATAGACCGTGCGCGTGGCGAAGAAGAGAATCAGGCGGCCGAACCACTCGGGGAGCAGGTAGAGAACGTAGGCGGTGGCGGCCGCTGTAATGACGGAGCCGGCGACGATGACGCCTTGGGGATTGAGGTGGACGTAGGCGGTGAAGATGAAGTAGACGACGGAGGAAAGTGCGATGCCGACGAAGGAGAGCAGGTTGGCGGCAGCGATGATGCCGCCCTTATCTTCTTCCGGTGGTTTGTGCTGAATGAGCGCGTTCACGGGCACGGAGAAGAATCCCGCCCAGAATCCCAGCAGGCCCAGCAGTGCCGCCGATCCTGTCATGCCGTGCGGCGTGATGCCGAGCGCGAAGCCGGTGACGGTCATGCCGATCGAGCCCAGCGGAATGAGCCCGTACTCGATCTTGTTGTCGCTCAGCCATCCAGCGGCCATGCTGCCGATGCCGATGCCCACGGCGAGCATGGCGTTCAGGTAGCCGGTTTTGGTCTGGCTGACGTGCAGCACATCGGGCCCGTAGATGACGATGGTGGAGAAGAGCAGAGAGCCGAGAAACCAGAAGTAGGTGTTGCCCATCACGGCCAGAAACAGCGCCTTGTCCTTGCGCATCTTGCCGATCTGCACCCAGAGATCGCCGACAATATTCAGACGGAAGGGTTTTTCCGGCGCCGCGGCGGGCACGTTGTCGACGCCGAAGCTGGTGAAAAAGCCGATTGCGGAGAGACCGAGCAGCACGTAGCCGGCATTCACTTCGTGCCCGGCGAAGTGCTGGCCCATCCATGCGCCGGCCACGGTGCCGATGATGATGGCCAGAAACGTATAAAGTTCGATGACGCCGTTGCCCCACGACAGGCTCTTCTCAGGCAACAACTCCGGCAGCAAACCGTACTTCGAGGGCCCGAACAGTGCGGCTTGACTGGCCACCAGCGTAAGCGCGACCAGCGAAAGCGCGAGGGTGTGCGTCGCGAGGCCGGCTGTGGCCAGCAGCATGGAGCCGAATTCCATGACCTTGGTCCAGATGGTGACCTGGCGCTTGCTGAAGTGGTCCGCCAGCCAGCCGCCGGGCATGCTCAAGATGAGAAACGGCACCGAGAACAGGAAGGTGACCACGGAGACGAACGTCTCGCGCTGGGTCTGCGCCATGTTCATGCCGATGACGATCGAGAGCAGCAGATTGCGCAGGATGTTGTCGCTGAATGCGCCCTGGAACTGCGTGGCAATCAGCGCCCAGAAGCCGCGGCGGCCGCGCGGTGCGGCGCTCAAGGGCGAGCCGGCGGTGTTCATCACGACGGAATCACTCGAAACAGCGTTCATCGGTTTTGACCTTCTCCGGAGAACGGGGATTGCCTGAGAGCAGTTATTCCGCTTCCCCGAATGGGGCCCTTCCAACCAGTTTCTGGAGTGTCACAAGAACAGCGAGGTTTCAACGAATTTGCTCAATTCTACTCGAAAGGCGGGAGCGAGGGAGCAAGGGAGCGAAAAAACGCAGCCATGCCGAGGACGCGCGGAATTCGGGACAAGGCGGCTCCAGAACAGGTGGGCTCAGCCTTTTGCTTTCCCACCCTTTTCGCAAGGAACGCGAAAAGGATGGGGCACGGAGCATTTTCCCCGGAACTCTCGACGGCAGAAGGAGTGTCCCATTTTCAACCGCCGTGAGTTTTGCGGGGGTCTTTAGCCCTCGCGACAGCCGGTCCGGAGACCGGCGCTACATTACGCGTTCAGGAACTTCTCGATGTTGGTGTAGCTGATTTGTAGACTTTCGAGAGGCGGAAGCTCGGTCTGGTCCTGCTCCACATACATGTTGGGAATGTGATCTTGGCCGGCGAGGCGCAGGATCGTGGTCCAATCGAGCGTGCCGGTGCCGACTTCAGTGAAGTGCGCGGAGCTGGGACCGGTGTCAGTGGACGGCGGGAAGTTGGGCTTGCGGTCTTTGAGGTGCAGCGACTGCATGCGCTTGCCGTGTTTCTTGAGCATCGCGACGGGGTCGAAGCCGGCCTGCGCCACCCAGTAGCAGTCCATTTGCCATTGGACAAGAGCCGGATCGGTGTTCTGAAGGAGGATGTCGATGCCGGTAAGGCCGCCGTAGTCCTTGAACTCAGTGTTGTGGTTGTGGAAGCCGAACTTCAGTCCCATTTTCCTGGCTTGCTCGCCCCAGGCGTTGTATTGATCGGCGGCGCGCTTGAAGCCGTCGGCCGAATTGCCTACATTGCCGGGGACCGAGGAGCAGACCACACACTCCAGGCCCAACTCTTTGGCGTAATCGAAGCGCGTGCTGAAGTCGTTATAGCTAAAGTGGCCGCTGGGAGCGATGAGGCCGGCATCGACGATGGCCTGGCGCAGATCCTTCGCGGCCATTTTGTACTCGGCGACATAGGTTTCCACGGTGCGATAGCCGATTTTGCGGATGGCGGCGAGGGTGCCGGGGAAGTCCTTATCGACCAGGCTGCGCACGGTGTAAAGCTGTACGCCCACGGGGCGATCCATCTTTTTGCCAAAGGCGCGCGGGGCCAAAGCGCATGCGGCCAAGCCTGCCGCCGCGCCCGTAACGAACTCTCGTCTGGTGGGCATGGTGATTTCTCCTCAAAACCGAACAAGCAACAAGGTAAGGGTACGTGATTGGCGTGCAGACCACTTTAGGAGCGAACATGCAGGCAGCTGTTTATGGGTGGTCCGGAAAACAGCGAACTTAAGGGCAGGAGAAATCTATTACGATGGATTGCCGGTGTCAAGAACTACCGTGGGTTTGTGCGCGGGTGGAATCCAGGCCAAGCGGAGCTCCGGAGCTGCGAGGAGGCACGCTTTTGCCCGGAATCCAGAGGAATTATGCTGAATGAAAGAGGCATGGGCTGAAGGCTGTGGGAAATCCAGGCAAAGGCCGATTGTGAGATAATTTGGATTGACAATCGTTTGCAATCGATAATACTATTCTCCTTCAATCTGGGGGTAGAAGGCCCCTTGTCTGGCTGATGGAATTGAAGGGTTTGCTGGGACGATTGGCCGGGAAGGTTCGGCCAGCAAACGCCAGACGGATGCAAATCGAGAATGAAGCACCCGCGGGAGGAATATGCCGCAGAATCTGCTGGAACAGCTACGCAAGCACAGTGTGATCGTCGTCGACACGGGCGACATCGAAGCCATGGAGCGGTTCAAGCCGCGGGACGCGACGACCAACCCCTCGCACATTACCAATGCGGCCAAGATGCCCAAGTATCAGCCCATCCTGGATGGGGAGCTGATGAGCGCGCGCAAGGAACTGGGCGCGGGGGCGAGCGATCGCGCGGTTGCCAACCTGGCTTTCCGCGGGCTGGGCATCGCGTGGGGCAAGAATATCCTCGCCGTCGTTCCCGGCCGGGTATCGACCGAGGTGGACGCACGCCTCTCTTACGACACTGACGCGAGCATCGCGCAGGCGCGCAGCATTATTGCGCAGTATGAGGCGGAGGGAATTTCGCGCGAGCGGATTCTGGTGAAGATTGCCGCGACATGGGAAGGCACACGGGCCGCAGAGGTGCTGGAAAAGGAAGGCATCCATTGCAACCTGACGCTGATATTCGGAACGTTCCAGGCCGTTGCGGCGGCTGAAGCGGGAGCCACGCTGGTTTCGCCGTTTTGCGGCCGCGTTCTCGACTGGTACAGGAAGGAAACCGGAAGAGATTATTTCGGCGCCGAGGATCCCGGCGTGATTCATGTGACCGCGGTCTACAACTACTTCAAGAAGTATGGTTACAAGACTGAAGTGATGGGCGCGAGCTTTTGGAATGGTGGCCAGGTTCGGGAGCTGGTTGGCAGCGACCTGCTGACGATCGCACCCAAGGTGCTGGCTGAACTGGAAGCCGTTGAGGACGAACTGACGCCGAAGCTCAGCGTGGAAGCGGCGAAGGCCATGCCGATTGAGAAAATTGTCGTGGACAGCAAGGAGAGCTTCGAACGGCAACTGGCCGGCAACCGCATGGCTACCGACAAGCTGAAGGAAGGCATTGAAGGCTTTTCCGCTGCTCTTGTGGAGCTGGAAACGCTGCTGGCGAAGCGCCTGGCCGAGCTGGAATCGCGCACTGTGGCAAGCGCGTAATCACGACGCGCGTTGGCAAGACGTAGCTTTGAGCTATGGCCTGGCCCGCGGATGGGGAGAGAAGGACGCGCATGGGCGTTGGGAATCTGATGATCGTGCAAGGCGGCGGACCCACGGCCGTCTTCAACGCCAGCCTGGCGAGCGCAATCTCAGAGCAAGTGAGCCAGCCGGGAGCGGGCCGCGTGTTTGGCGCGCGCTACGGCATGCAAGGGTTGGTGCAGGATGACATTGTCGAGCTTGGGCAGATGACAGCCGGCGATCTCGAACTGCTGCATCATAGCCCGGGCGCGGCGCTGGGTTCCTCCCGTTACAAGCCCACAGAAGACGATTACGACCGTATGGTCGAGAACCTACGGCGACATGAGATCCGATCCATCATTTTCATGGGCGGCAACGGCACCATGAAGGGCGCGTCGCTGGTGAGCGAGCACTGCCGCGATGCGGGATTTGCGGTGCAGGTGATCGGCGTGCCGAAGACCGTGGACAACGATATTGCCATGACCGACCGCTGCCCGGGATTTGCCAGCGCGGCACGGTACATGGCGCAGACTACGCGCGACCTGGGCATGGATATTCGCTCGCTGCCGCAACCAGTGACGATTCTTGAAGTGATCGGGCGCAGCATTGGCTGGCTGGCGGCGGCAACGGCGCTGGCGAAGGCGAGAGATGCGGACGCGCCGCACTTGATTTTTCTCCCTGAGAGACCGTTCCATGCGGAGAAGTTCCTGGCGGATCTGGATCAAATTGTGACTCGCCACGGCTGGGCCATTGTGGTGGCGACCGAAGGAATTCGGAATCCCGATGGAAGTTTGGTGTACGAGCTAAAAGATGCCACGCATCTCGATCCGCTGGCGCGGCCCATGACGGGCGGGGTGGGGCAGTTTATGGCGAACCTGGTGGGAGAGAAGCTAAAGATTCGCTGCCGCACGGAAAAGCCGGGACTGATTGCGAGGGCAGCGAGGGCGCACGTTTCGGCGCAGGACCAGAAGGACGCCGAACTGGTAGGCCGCGCCGGAGTGCGCGCGCTGGCCGCGGGCGAAACAGAGAAGATGGTGTCGCTGCTGCCGATCGGAACTGCGAGCGGATATGAGCTGGTTGCGTTGAGCGAAGTTGCCGACGCCGAACGTCCGCTGCCTGCGGAGTGGATTGTGGATGCGGCGATTCCTGTGGGCGACCGATTCTTCAACTACGTGAGACCATTGGTGGGCGAACTGACGCCGTACTTCGTCCGCTATACGAATTGATGCGTTGTGTGGAAAGGATGAACATGCAAAAGTCTGTGACGGCCGCCGCGCAAAAACCGATTGGCGTGCTGATCCTGGGGCGCAAGCGCCCGGGTTTCGACCAGGAATGGAACCAGATCATTTGCGGGCGCGCCGTGGCTGCGCTGAAGGATCTGGGCTACGCGACGGTTGGCGCCGAGACGCCGGTGATCGACGATGCCACCATCGCGGTGGCGCTCGACAAGATTCGTGCCGCCGGTTGCCAGGCGCTGGTGATGCTGCACCCCTCGATGGGAAATGGGCAACTGGCATTGACGGTAGCGCAGCAGTGGCCCGATCCGGTGGTACTGTGGGCGACGCCGGAGCGGCCGGGCGATGGCAAGGTGAGCTCGTGCTCGCTGGTGGGGCAGCATCTGTGGGGATCGACGCTGCGGCAGGCGGGCCATGCGTTTGAGCTGGTGTATGGCGATCCGGATGACAAAACGCTGCGCGCTGAAATGGTGCGGGCGATTGCTATTGCGCGCACGGTAGCCGTGCTGCGCAGCGCAAAGGTGGGCGTGATCGGAACCCACGCTCCGGGATTTATCGATCTCGCTGCCGATCCGTTCCTTTTGCAGAGGACCATGGGCACGCAGTTGCACCCGCTGAGCCTGCCGCAATTTGTTGAACGCGTGCATGCGATTCCCGAAGAAAATGTGCGCAAAGATGTGGAACGCGTGCTGGAACTGAAGCTGCCGATGCGCGACGTCACCAAGGACGATTTGCCCACGAACTCGCGTTGCTACCTGGCGATGCGAGAGCTGATGGAAGAGGAAAGTCTGGACGCGATTACGATTCAATGCTGGCCCGAACTGCCGAACATGATCGGGCAATGGCCTTACCTGGCGGTTTCGCGGCTGAGCACCGAGGGCTGCGCAGTTTCGATTGAAGGCGATGTGGATGGGTCGATCGGCAGCCTGATGAGCCGCGAGTTGGGATCAGGGGCGGGATATCTGAGCGACTGGCTGGAGCACGATCGCAACTCGATTTTCTTCTGGCATCCGGGCATGGCGGCGATGAATATGTGCGAGCCGGTGGGCTCGGAAGGCGGGCCGACGCTGGCCAAGCACTTTAATATCGTGAAGCCGATGGTTGTGGATGGAAGCCTGCGCATCAACGAAGACGTGACCATTACGCGGCTATGGCGGTGCGACGGCCGCTACCACATGACGGCATTTGAAGGGCGCAGTGTGACGCCGCGGCGCAAGGTGACCGGGAACATGGTGCTGGTGGATATTACGGAAACAGCATGCGGCGGCGATGTGACGGCGCGTTTCGATCGCCTGGTGCATGCGGGCATGCCGCACCATGTGCTGCTGTCGTTTGGCAAGGAGCAAGAAACGTTCCGGAGACTGGCGAGAGCGCTGGGCGTGGAGTGGTACGAGTAGGGATTGGAAAGTGGGGTCGTGGGAGTGGGCGAGCGCGGGCGTGGACACCCGCTCTACAGCCGGTCTACCACCCCAGCGAGCTAAAAGCGAGTTCGCCGGGGACCCCGGGGTGGAGACCGGCGCTACGTGGGAAATTGGCGCTATACGGGAGACGGAGTTACAAGTGAGGCGAAGCGGATGAGCGGCGAGCAGCAAAAATCGTACAAGGTGTATCTCGGCGGGAAGTGGATTGAGACCGGCGAGAAGATCCAGGTTACGGATCCGGCGACGGGCGAAAAGTTTGCCAGCGTCTCGGCGCTCCATCGGGACCAGGTGCATTCGGCGTTTGACGCCGCGCAGGCGGCATTCCCCGCATGGCGCGGAATCACGGCCAAGGAGCGCGGCGCATTTCTCAACCGAGTGGCCGACGAAGTGCACAAGCGCGCGGACGAGATCGCCCGGCTGATCACGTTTGAAAACGGCAAGCCGCTGGCGCAGAGCAAAGGCGAGATGGCAATGACCGAGGACCATCTGCGCTGGTTTGCCGAAGAAGGCCGGCGCGCGTACGGGCGGCTGATTCCGCACCAGGTTCAAGGCAAGCGAAACATGGTGGTGAAGACGCCAATCGGCGTGGTGGGCGCGATTGCGCCGTGGAATTTCCCGCTGGTGCTGGGCATTCGCAAGGCCGCGCCGGCGCTGGCAGCGGGATGCCCTGTGGTGCTGAAGCCGTCTTCGCAGACGCCGCTGAGTTCCATTGCATTTGCGGAGTGCGTTGAGGCGGCCAGGATTCCCGGCGGTGTGTTTCAGCTTGTGATCGGCAGCGCGCGGATGATTGCCGAGGAGTTCCTGACCAATCCCATCTGCCGCAAGATCACGTTCACGGGTTCGACCGAGGTGGGCAGGGAACTGATCAAGGGCGCGGCGCAATCGATCAAGCCGCTTTCGCTTGAACTGGGTGGGCTGGCCCCTCTGCTGGTCTTCGACGATTGCAACTTGGACAAGGCCGTCGAGGAAACGCTGATCGCGAAGTTCCGCAACACGGGGCAGTAGTGCATCGCGGCCAATCGCATTTATGTGCAGCGTTCGATTCACGATGAGTTCGTGAAGCGGTTCGTTGCCGGGGTGCAAAAGCTGAAGACTGGTCCCGGACTGGAGCCGAGCGTCGACATGGGACCGCTTATCAACCAGCAGGCGCTGGATGCGGCCTTGGCGCAGATTGAAGAAGCAGTGGGCCGGGGCGGTAAAGTGCTCTGCGGCGGCAAGCGGAAGGGGACGACTGGATATTTTCTGGAGCCCACGGTGATCGACGGAGTGAGCGCGTCGTCGCTGTGCATGCACGAAGAAACGTTTGCGCCGATAGCGCCCATCACGACGTTTGAAACCGAGGATGAGGCCATCGCACTGGCGAACGGCAGCGAGTACGGGCTGAGCGCCTACGCGATGACGCGCGACATTGCGCGCATCTTCCGGCTGGCGGAGCAGATTGAGGCGGGAACGCTGGGCATCAACGACGGCGCGCCGACTACGAGCAATGCTCCCTTTGGCGGCGTGAAGCAGAGCGGATGGGGCCGCGAACTGGGTAGCGAAGGGTTAGAAGCTTTTCTGGAGACGAAGCATGTCTCCTTTGGCGGAATGTGACATTTTCACGGAAGGAATGGATGAAGGAGCAAACACGATGATTCAATTTCTCGTTCACGATTCAGCGGACACAGTTGGCGTGGCCGTCGTGGATATCGCGGCCGGAACGCAATTGACCGGCAGGGATCTCTCAACCAACAAGCCACTGACGGCAAAGGCGGCGCAGGATATTCCGCTGGGCCACAAACTGGCGCTCAAGGATTTGGCCGTGGGCGATACGGTGATCAAGTACGGCTGCGAAATCGGAAGAATCGTGCAGCCGGTCAAGGCGGGGCAACACGTGCACGTGCAGAACCTGAAGACGAAGAGGTGGGCATAATGAAGGACCAGACAATTCATGCGTATCGGCGTGAAAACGGACGCGTGGGCGTTCGCAATCACGTGATTATCCTGG
>Ga0181520_10001439_pt1 | contig 48440 bp, 39 predicted proteins | sample PEATcosm2014_Bin_29_FD_132451 | JGI IMG/M metagenome (GOLD analysis project Ga0181520, IMG submission 132451) | Peatland microbial communities from MTU Mesocosm Facility, Houghton, MI, USA - PEATcosm2014_Bin02_30_metaG | ecosystem: Environmental > Terrestrial > Soil > Wetlands > Peat | place... | reverse complement strand
TTCTGAGCAGCCGACTCGCCGCGTCGAGTTACGGCTGAAATGAACAATGGGCGCAACCCGCAAAGGCCGCCAACTCGCCAACTTGCTATCGCGGCGAAGCCGCGGCCAACTTGCTGATTCTATTTAACCCTATTTTTTGTTCATAGGGAGCGGAGCGCAGCGCAGTCGAAGGACCTGCGGTTCGGGTCTCGTCGGACATCATCACAAACTGAATCAGCGAACTAAAGCGAGTTCGGCAGCGAAATCTGCCGCGCCAGCTCTTGCACCGCCTGGCTCGGCCGGAAGTCCCCCACCAGCCAGCGCAGATGCGCCAAGGCCCCGGCCAAATCATAGGATTGCGCCACCGCGTGCAGATTGGCCAGTCCAGCGCCCAGTTGTTCGGCAGGCAGCCGTTCTGCGTCCACATACACCATCGCGTCCTGTCCGAAGCGTTTCTCCATCGGGCGGATCTCGTTTCCGGCAGACCACAGCAGCTCGGTATCCTTGTCGCCGGGGCGTGCCCCGGTGAAGTCGATCGCGATTTCTCGGCCCGGCGCCAGCGTATCGGCCATGAAGTGTGCCAGGTCCGAAACAAAATGCGTGGACTGCAGCACCGGCGCAAGCACCGCTGCCGGCTCGGGCTGCGCCGCGGCAATCAGCAGCAGGTTCACCGCCTCGTCCAGGGTAAGGAAATACCGCCGCGCCGCCGGGTCCGTCACCGTGATCGGCCCACCCCGGGCAATCTGGTTGGCAAAGATCTTCACCACGCTGTCGCGGGTAGCCAGCACGTTGCCCAGTCGCAGCGCAACGCCGCTCGCGCTCAGAACAATTTGCTCAGCGACCCTCTTGGTCGCTCCCATCACCGAGGTTGGCTCTACAGCCTTGTCGGTGGAAAGCAGCACCACTCGCGCGCCGTGCGCCGCGGCTACCCGGGTCAGCGTTTCGGTGCCAAAGATATTATTCGAGATCGCCGCCAGCGGATGCTCTTCCATCAGCGGTACATGCTTGAAAGCCGCCGCGTGGAAGACCAGCCTGGGCGCGTAGCGGCTGAATATATGTTCCAGCAGCGGTTCGTTGTCGATGCTGCCCAGCAGAGGAGTCATCGGCACCGCAGGCCCGGAACCCCGCACCCCGCCAAAGTCGCTCGCCGCGCCCAGCGCCGCCCATCGCCGTTTCAGCGCATATAAGTTACTCTCCGACGCCTCCAGCAGCACAAGTCTGTCAGGCCCGATGCCCGCCAGCCGCAAAGCCAGCGCCGACCCAATCGAGCCGCCCGCGCCGGTGATCAGCATCGGCTGACGGTACAGTGCGTCGAAAACCTCCGGCGAGGGCGAAGGCAGCCGGGGCCGGGCCAAAAAACGGCTCCAATCGAAACGTTCCAGGGATTGGGTCACCCCTCCAGTATAAATAGGTTCCCATTCCGCTCCCCGCCTTCCGGACACAGGACAATCGCATGAAGCTTATACACCAGGAAGAGCACCTGTTTTGAAAGGGCATGGCTTCAGCCATGCCAATTGCAGCTTCCAAAATGGTGCCGGCTTTAGCCGCCGAGGGATGTTTTTGGTCATTTTCAAACCTTCCCTCCGGGGCTGAAGCCCAGTATTCTGCTGCTCTTCTGCGGCACGACTAATGTCGTGCCCTTTCAAAAGGCCTATTTCTCAACATCACGATCTTCATGCTGTTGCCTTGCATCCGGCCGTACCCAGGCTGCCGCCCGTTCCCCCGCTCGCATACACTGGAAGGTCCGGGAACTTTCCGGGCCGGCCGGCCCCCATGCCGCCGGGAAAACCTTGAGGAAGAGATTCATGCAGATGTGGCGGGCTTCGGCTCTGGTGCTATGTACGGCGGTAATGGCGGTAACGGCAGGAGCGCAGCAGCGCTTCAACCCCGAGGCGGTGCGGATCAACAATCGTGGCGCGGCCGAAATGGGCCAGCAGTTCACCGAGAAAGCTGCGGCCGACTTCGCCGACGCCTTCAAGCAGGATCCCAAGCTCGCCCAGGCGGCCATCAACGAAGGCATCGCCCTGCTCACCCTGCAAAAGCTCGACGACGCCAGAAAATATCTGGCCCAGGCCATCGCCCTCGATCCCAACAACCCCCAGGCCTGGTACAACAAGGGACTCGCCGAGCACGCCGCCAACGATCTCGATGCCGCCTTGGCCAGTTTTCAGCAGGCCGTCAAGCTCGACCCGCGCGACGTGGACTCCTATTATTTCGAGGGTGCCTGCTACTCGGAGATGAAGCAGTTCGACAAGGCCATCGACATCCTTCAGCAGGCCCTCGCCATCAACCATCTGCACGCTTCGGCGGAGTTCGCGATGGCAACCGCGATGCGGCGCTCCGGCCACATCGATGACGCCAAAGCCCACTTCAAGATCTTCCAGCACCTTACCAGCACCAAGATCTCCTCGACCATCGGCCTGGCCTATGGCGAGCAGGGCCGCTACTCGACCGTCACCCCCGTCGAAGAGCCGGAGACCGGCGTCAAGCCCATGATTCCGGTCAAGTTCGAGGCAAGTCCCGTGTTTCCTGCCTCTTCCTGGTCCACCACCGGAGGAGCCTGCATGCTCGACGCCTCTGGCGACGGCCGCATGGATCTGGTCCTCATGCAGTCCGGCGGGCAGGCAGGCGAACAGGCCATTCGCCTGCTCCGCAACAAGGGTGACGGCAGCTTTGCGGAAGCGGACGCCGCAGCCGCCGGTCTCATCGTCAAGGGGCGTGCCGTGGCTTGCGCCGTGGGCGACTTCGACGGCGACAACCTCAATGACCTCGCCGTAGCCACCGACGACGCCCTGCTGCTCTTCAAGAACCTCGGCAAGGGCAAGTTCGAAAACGTCACCGCCAAGGCCGGCCTGGCTGCCAAAAACCGGCCCACTGGAATTACCTTCGTCGACTACGACCACGACGGCGACCTGGACCTTTTCCTCACCGGCTCACCTCTGCAGCCGGGCGGTCCCCCCAACGTCCTCTGGCGCAACAACGGCAACAGCACCTTCACCGAGTGGACTGAGCCCACGGGTTTTGGTGGCAGCGGTAAGACCCGGGCCGCCATCCTCACCGACTTCAACAACGACCGCGCCGTCGACATCGCCGTCACCGGCGACGGACCCTCCCCACTGCTCTACGTCAATCCCAGGGAAGGGAAGTACCCGACCCAGGCGCTGTATGACGCCAAGCTCCCCGCCACCACCGGCATCGCCGTCCTCGATTACAACAAGGACGGCTGGATGGACATCGCTGTCACCCACGATGGCGCGCCGGGCCTCTCGCTTTGGAAGAATGTCGAAAGCGCGAACCACGCCGACCGCACCTTTGAGCGCGTGAAGCTCCCCATCGAGGGCGCACTGCGTGGCTGGGGCCTCACCCCAATTGATTTTGATAACGACGGCTGGATCGACCTCGCGGTCCTTGTTGAGACCAAATCCGGCCCCCAGCTCCGCGTCCTGCGCAACAAGGGCGATGGCAGCTTTGAGGACGTCAGCCACGCCCTCGGCCTCGACACCCTCAAGCTCAAATCCCCGCGCGGCCTCATCGCCGCCGACATTGACGGTGACGGCGCGGCAGACTTGATCATTACGCAGTTAAATGCATCCCCGGTGCTTCTGCGCAATGTGGGCGGCAACAAGAACCACTCTGTCCGCCTCGACCTCTCCGGCTACGCCGACAACAAGACCGCCATCGGCACCAAGGTTGAGATCTTCGTCAACGGCCACTGGCAGAAGTGGGAACTCGCCGGAGCCTCCGGCTACATGACCCAGGGCCCGCCGCAGCTTCTCGTCGGACTCGGCGACAAGGACGGCATCGATCTCCTCCGCATGCTCTGGCCCACCGGCATCCTCCAGGACGAAATCGACCTCTACCATCAGCCCGTCATCGCCATGAAAGAAGCTGACCGCCGCGGCAGCTCCTGCCCAGTCCTCTTCACCTGGGATGGCCACAAGTACCGCATGGTTACCGATGTGATCGGCGCCGGCGTCGTCGGCCACTGGTTCACCCCCACCCGCAAGAACATCCCCAACCCCGGCGAGTGGATCAAGGTTGAGGGTTCCCAAATCGTTCCCGTCAACGGCAAGCTCAGCCTCCGCTTCATGGAGCCCATGGAAGAGGTCAACTACATCGACCAGTTGCGGCTGGTCGCCGTGGACCACCCGGAAGGTGTTGAAGTCAATCCCGACGAGCGCTTCCTCGACGATCCTCCCTTCGCCTCCGGAAAGGTCATCGCCTCCCGGAACACCCGCCTGCCCCGCGGCGCATGGGATGGCGAAGGCCGCGACGTCCTCGATCAGCTCACCCGCCGCGATCATCAGTTCGCCAGCGGATTCACCCCCACCCCTTACGACGGCTTCGCCAACCAGCATTCCTTGACCCTTGATCTCGGCAACGTGGACGCGCAAGCACCTACGCGGCTCCTGATGACCGGCTACGTCAACTACTTCAGCGCGACCTCGCTCTACGCCGCATGGCAGGCGGGCATCAAGCCCATCTCGCCCTACGCCGAAGCGCAGATGCCGGATGGAACCTGGAAGCGCATCTCTGGAGACTTAGGATTCCCTGCCGGTCTCGAGCGCACCATCGTCGTCGACCTCACCGGCAAGATTCCCGCCGGCGTCTCCCGCATCCGCCTGGTCAGCAATCTGGAGATCTTCTGGGACCAGGTCCTCATCGATCAGAGCAGCGATGCAGCCTTCCGCACCTCCGAGCTGCCGCTTGCGATGGCCTCGCTGCACTTCCGCGGCTATCCCACGCAGATCGATCTCAAGAGCCCCGGCGATCTCGATTACGATTACGACCGCGTCAGCCTCACCGGCCCATTCCAGCATCACAGGGGCAGTTACACCCGCATGGGTGACGTCACCCCGCTGCTCAAGAGCATCGACAACCAATTCGTCATCTTCGGCAGCGGCGAAGAGATCGCCGCCGAGTACGACACGGCCAGCCTGCCCGCCCTCCCCGCCCACTGGAAGCGCGATTACTTCTTCTATGCCAACGGCTACGTCAAGGACATGGACTGGTGGGACGCCCTCCCCTTTACCGTGGCCGAGTTGCCCTTCCACGAAATGAGCGCCTACCCCTACCCGGCAGGCGAAAAGTTTCCCGACGACGCCGGCACTCTGGACTACCAGTTGAACTGGAACAGCCGCTTCGATTCCGGCGAGCCGGTCCGTTCCTATCGCTTCGACTTCAAGCAGATGCCTACCACTCCCGCCGACGACGCCCCGGCTCTAGTGCCGTGACCAAGTGTTTTCGTAATTCTGCCTCTTAGGTTGGGTGCCCCAGGTCCCTCGCTCTTGGGGCCCTGGGAATGCACCAACCTCAACCGGACAAAAGTGAGCGCCTGAAATGTGCAAAGGTTACGATCTGGTCCTCAAGCCCGCCGTCCGCCAGCTTGAAATGCTCGGCGCAGAGGAGATCTCTGTCGTCGAGCTGGCCGAAGCGCACATCAAGCAAATCAACCAATTCAACCCGGTCCTCAACGCCCTCGTCGACTTCGACGCCGACCGCGTCCGCGCCCAAGCCCGCCAGATGGACACCGTCCCTCAGGACCAGCGCGGCCCGCTCTTCGGCCTGCCCGTCACGGTCAAGTCCTCCATCGCGACGAAAGGCCTCAAGTGCGAAATCGGCAGCCTCCTCCACCAGGGCGAAGTGCCCCGCAAGGACGCCGAAGTCGTCGCCCGCCTCCGTGCTGCCGGTGCTCTCATCCTCGGCGCCACCAACTGCCCCGAATTCCTCATGGCCTACGAGACCGACAACGATCTCTACGGTCGCACCCTCAATCCCTGGGATCTCGACCGCACCCCAGGCGGGTCCAGCGGGGGTGAGTCGGCGGCGATTGCCGCTGGCCTCTCCGCTGCCGGCCTGGGCAGCGACAGCGGTGGCTCCGTCCGCGTTCCCGCCCACTTCACCGGAATCTGCTCGCTCAAGCCCACTCCCGGCCGCATTCCCGGCCGCGGCCATCTACCTCCCTGCGTCGGACCGTTCTCCATCCTCGGCGCAATCGGCCCCATGGCCCGCACCATCGACGATGTAGCTTTGATGTTCCGCACCCTCTCCGGACAGGATTGCGAAGATCCCGTCAGCCCGCCGGTCGCCTTCCACGAGTTGTCGCTCGACGAACTCCGCGCCCAGCCCATCGCTGTTTTTGAAGACGACGGCTTAGTCGGCGTCACTCCGGAAACCCGCGCCGCCGTGCAGTCCGCCGCCGCCGCTCTCCGCGAAGCGGGCTTCCGCGTCGAGCCCTTCAAGCCCCGCACCCTCGAACTCCTCCGCCAGCTCTGGTGGAAGTTCTTCGTCCAGTGCGGCGCAATGTTCTACGCGCCGGAAATCCGCGGCCGCGAGCACCAGTTGAGCGGCATCTTCAATGAGTTCCTCAGCTTCAGCGAGGCCATTCCCCCGCTTAAGACAACGGAGTTGTTGGATGCCTGGGCCGAGCTGGACATGATGCGCGGCAAGACCCTCGAAGAGATGAAGGATCACCCCATTCTGCTTTGCCCCGTGGCCAGCGTCCCCGCCTTCAAACACGGCCAGCGTTCCTGGATCATCGGCGATAAGCTGGTCGAATACCTCGACGCCGTCCGCCACACCCAGTGGTTCAACGCCCTGGCTGCGCCCGCCGCTGTCGTCCCCGTCGGCCAATCGCCCGAAGGCCTCCCGATTGGCGTCCAAATCGCCGCCCGTCCCTTCCAAGACGAGACGGTTTTGGGCGTAGCCGCCGTCCTCGATCGCGCCTTCGGCTACCGGCCTCCGCCGCTGGTGCTCTGATCGCCCGAAATGCCCCTTTTTCGCCCCATTTTTTGACGTGCAAGTCGCACAGAATCAAGGCCATGTGTCGGCCATCACACCTGTTTCCCGGCTTCCACCTTTCGGTTGAGAGCCCCCGGTCGACCCAGCGATACCCTGAAGCTTCCCGGATTGGAGTGGACCGGCATGTGCAAGAGCTGGAATGAAATGTTTGCCGACACACCAGGCGTTCTAAAGAGCGCCGATCGCGATCGGACCATCGTCCCCGTGCTCGACCTTGAAATCGGCGGCAGCGATTTTGTCACCATGGCCGGCCCTTGCTCGGTCGAAACCGAGTTCCAACTCCTCGCCACTGCCGAGCGCGTTCGCGCCGCGGGCGCCAGCATCCTCCGCGGCGGCGCATTCAAGCCCCGCAGCTCGCCCTACGCCTTCCAAGGCCACGGCGAAGCCGGACTCAAGATGCTCGCCCACGCCCGCCAGGAAACCGGTCTGGCCATCGTCACCGAGGTGATGTCCGAAGAGTTCGTTCCACTCGTCGCCGAATATGCGGACATCCTGCAAATCGGCGCGCGCAACATGGAGAACTTCCCGCTCCTCGAAGCTGCCGCGCTCTCCGGCCGCCCCATTCTGCTCAAGCGCGGCCTTATGGCCACGGTGGCAGATTGGCTGCGTTCCGCGCAGTTGATTCTGGACTGCGGCAATCCTAACGTCATCCTCTGCGAGCGCGGCATCCGCACCTTTGAGACCGCCACCCGCAACACCTTCGACGTCGGAGCCATTGCCCTGCTCAAGCAGATCTCGCACCTGCCCGTCATCGCCGATCCCAGCCACGCCTCCGGTCACAGCGAACTGGTTGCGCCCCTGGCGCGCATCGCCGTCGCCGCCGGGGCCGATGGAATCATCGTCGAGGTCCATCCCAATCCCGCCAAGGCCTGGAGCGACGGCGAGCAGTCGCTCGCCTTCCCAGCCTTCGACTTACTGATGGACTCGCTCGACCCCTACATCGCGCTGCGCCGCCTGGCTCACAGGGAGTTGAAATTGGTACCGAAGCAGTCGGTGGAACTTGAAGTGATGGAGGCGGTTGGATGAAGTCACCGGCAAAAGTGCTGGCGACGGCCGCCCTCACTGCATTTCTGCTCCCAGCCCTTGGACTTGCTTCGGAAACAACCAAGCTCCCCCTCGCGGACGTCATTGTCACCTCCGCTCCCTCCTATCTTCCGCTTGCGCCGTTCAAGTCCGCCAGCCAAGCTGCCGAGCGCTTCCCCAAAGGCGCGCAACTCCTACTGATCCACGCCGGCAAAGCTGAGCCGCTGGTCAGTGGCTTCGCCGCCACCGCCGACGCGCAGGTCTCCTTCGACGGCAAATGCGTGCTCTTCACCGGCAAACAAAGCGCCGCTGACTCCTGGCAGATCTGGGAGCTGACACTCGCCGGACACTCTGTGCGCAAAATCGTCTCCGCCCCATCCGATCTCGTCCGGCCGTTCTATCTCCCCTACGGGCGCATCGTCTATGCCCGCCGCGGGCCGCACGGCTTCTATCTGGAGACGGCTGCAATTCCCGGTTACATAGGCTCCGCTTCCAACGTCCCGGCAGCCAGTGTTATCCGCGTCACGTATCTTCCCGTGAGCGCGATGCCCGCCGGGGTCCTCGCCGACGGCCGCATCCTCTTCGAGGCCGCATTTCCGCTCGGCACGGGCGCCTCTCCGGAGCTCTACCTCGTCTACTCCGATGGATCCGGTGTTGAGTCCTACCGCTGCGATCACGTCACTCCCCGCTGGGGCGGCACGCAGTTCTCATCCAGCGATGTCATCTTCACGCACGGCGCATCGCTGGCGCGCTTCACTTCGCCGCTCGCGCACGAAGAGCGCATCAACGCGCCCCATGCGGAGTACGCTGGTTCGCCCGCCGAGTCCGCGGACGGCGCATGGCTCCTCGGCGCGCGCACCACGCCTGCCGCTCACTTCGCGCTCAAGTCGTGGAAGCCCGGCTCGCCCGCCCTGCAAACCATATTCGCCTCCGCGGATGCCGATCTGGTCGAACCGGTTGTGGTCGTCGAACATGCGCGTCCCCTTCAGCACCCCACGGCGCTTCATCCCTGGAGCTACGCCAACCTCCTTGCCCTCGACGTCCGCGAATCGCGCGAGGGCAATCTGAAAGCAACGCCGAAATCCGTACGTCTCGAAACTCTCGACGCCGCCGGCCACGCCGTCGTCACAGGCGCCGCGCCCATCGAGCCGGATGGCTCTTTCTTTGTCCAGGTACCTGGAGATAAACCCATTCGCTTCTCGCTGCTCGATGAAAAGGGTTCTGTGATTCGCAAAGAGCATGGGTGGTTCTGGATCCGCGCCGGCGAGCAGCGCTATTGCGTCGGATGCCATGCTGGACCCGAGCGCGCTTCTGAAAACATCGTGCCTGCCGTGCTGTTGCGCAACATCATTCCCGTGGATCTCACCGGGACCGCAAAGCCGCAAGTCGAAAAAACGCCGGGAGGCAAGTAGCATGGCAACCAGAATCTTCGTTCGTACTCTTTTTATATCCAGCCTTGTCTCCATCGCAGCCGCGCAATACCTCTCCGCCGCGCCATGTTTGGACCCCTCCGCCGGACCCTCTGGCGCGCAAGCGCAGTCTGCCGCAGCGCAGGTGCCGCAAGCGTCAGCCGCTGGACCCACAGGCGCGCAAGCGCAGTCTGCCGCACCGCAGGTGCCCGCAGCGCAGGTGCCCGCAATAAAGTTTGAGGACGCAACCGCCAAGTCCGGCATTAACTTCGTGCACAGCTTCGGATCGCGGCAGCTCGGCTCGCTGCTCGAAGGCACCGGCGCGGGCTGCGTCTGGTTCGACTACAACAACTCGGGCCGTCCTTCGCTCTACGTCGTCAACGGCCGCCCACTCGACGATTCGATGCACCCGTATCCGCTCAAAGTCAAGCCGGATCCGCTTCCGCACAACCATCTTTATCGGAATGACGGCAACGGCCACTTCACCGATGTCACGGAGCAGTCCGGCCTCGATCCGGATATGTATTCCGTCGCCGTCGCCGCGGCCGACTTCGATAACGACGGCTTTGTCGATCTTCTCGTTACCGGTTACGGCAAAACCATCCTCTACCACAACGACGGCAACGGCCATTTCACCGATGTCACCGCCAAGGCCGGAATCAAAGTCGATGGCTGGGCCATCAGTTCCACATGGCTCGACTACGACAAGGACGGTTGCGTCGATCTCTTCATCGGCCGCTACGTCAAGTTCGATCCCAAGTATCGCGCCTATTATGCCGCCGATAACTACCCCGGCCCGCTCGACTACGAAGGCGAAACCAACAAGCTCTATCGCAACAACTGCGATGGCACCTTCACCGATGTCTCGGACAAGTCCGGCATCGGCGCATTTGTCGGCCGCACCATGGGCGTGACTGCAGGGGATTTTGATAACGACGGATGGGACGATATCTACGTTGCCAACGATCGCACCGAAAACTTCCTCTTCCGCAACAAGCATGATGGAACCTTCGAGGAAGTAGCCAACGACACCGGCACTGCCTTTGGACAGAACGGCGAATCCACTTCCTCGATGGGCCCTGTCTTCGTCGATCTCCAAGGCCGCGGCGCGCTCGATCTCTGGGTCACCGACGGCCATTACAATCGCCTGCTGCGCAACACCCCGTCCACCGCGGACGCCAAAACCACCTTTGAAGATATCGGCGCGGAGACCGGCGTATCGCAGGTGAACGCCCAATACGTCAGCTGGGGCACCGGCATCTACGACTTCGACAACGATGGCCTGCTCGACATCCTCATCTTCCACGGTGGCCTGATTCACCTCATCCCGCAGGAGCACACGCTCTTTCGCGGCATCGGCGATGGCAAGTTTGCCGACGTCTCGCAGAATGCCGGCCAGGTGCTCAGCGACCGCACCACAACGCGCGGCGCATGCTTCGCCGATTACGACAACGACGGCAAGATCGATGCCTTCCAGGTCAATCTGGGTGCGCGCGGCACGCTGGTGCACAACGTCTCCACCGGTACCGGACACTGGGTCGCAATCAAACTCCAGGGCTCCGCGCGCCCCGGCGTTGACGCGCATCTGGGCCGCAGTAATCGCGACGGCATCGGCGCGCGCGTTGAAGTGATTGCCGGCGGCAAGCGGCACACCGCGGAGCGCGTTGCGGGCACTGGCTACCTTTCGCAAGATGACGACCGCATGCACTTCGGCCTCGGTGCGGCGGCCACAATCGACAAGCTCATTGTCCACTGGCCCAGCGGCCGCCAGCAGACCCTTACCAACCTCACCGTCGATCGCGTCATAACCGTCGATGAACCAAATGCCGGCGACCCCAAGCCAGCCGAGCCCAAAACCGGAGACGCGAAGTGAAAATGCCCCGTTTCAATTCGCGTCTAGAGCATTTCTCCCAAGGTTGTGAAGCGCGGGTACCCCATCCAGATGTCATCCTGAGCGAGCGAAGCGAGTCGAAGGACCTGCGGTTCGATTTAGCTAGGGCTGGATACCTCTGCATCGACAGGAAAAACACTCTACGAAAGCTCTGCGCAGCAGCGCTAGCCACTGCGGGCGTCTCCCTCCTCGCAGTTGCGCTGTGGAATGGCCGTTCCGTCCAGGCCAAGCAGACCTTCGACGACAACTACGCGTCGCCGCTCGAACTGGTCTTCTCGCCCGATGGCGCGCGCCTTTACGTCCTTTGTCAGCAAAGCGAAGAAATCCGCGTACTCGACGGCTCCAGCTACACGCTGATCAAAAGAGTCCCCGTCGGCCGCGTGCCCCGCGGAATCTTTCTTTCCGCCGATGGCCAGCGTCTCTTCGTCACCAACACCTGGGACGACACGCTCTCGGTCATCGACACCGGCAAGCTCGAAGTCGTCAACACCTGGCCCGTCGGCGCCGAGCCTTCCGGCGTTGTCCTCGATCGCGCGGGCAAACATCTCTTCGTCGCCAATCGAATCTCCGACGATGTCGCCGTGCTCAACGCCGAAACTGGCGAAGAAGAGAAGCGTCTGCTTGCTGGCCGCGGTTCCAGTTTTCTCACCCTCTCGCCGGATGGCGATCGCATCTACGCCACGCATGTCTATCCCAACCCGCGCCGTGTGCCCACGCAGTTGGACGACCGCCTCGCGCCGGAGTCCGAGATCACCGTCATCGATGCGGCGCGCGCCGTCGTCGCGGATCGCATCCCGCTGCACAGGATCGCCGGCGTCTTTCACACCGCGGTCTCTGCCGATGGGAAGCTCGGCGTCGTGGCCACCTATCACCCCAAGAACACCATTCCTCTCGCGCATATCGAGCACGGCGGCGCATTTGCTTTCACGCTCAACCTCTTTGGCGCGGATGTGGGCGGCAAGACGGTGGAAGTTCCGCTCGACGAAATGGACCGCTACGCCTCGCGCCCCTTCGCTGTCGTCATCTCGCCCGACAAATCGCGCATCTTCGTCAGCTGCGGCGGGTCGGAAGCGGTCCTCGCAATCGACGTGCCGCGCCTCTTGCGTTACGCGCATGCGCATCCCGGCTCCACTGCCCGCGATCTCGGCGCAAGCTCGAATTACGTCATCGCCCGCATCGCCGTGGGTCACGATCCGCGCGGCATGACCATGAGCCGGGACGGCAGCCGCCTTTTCGTCGCCAACCGCCTGGACGACACCATCGGCATCGTCGATGCGCGCGCCAACCGTGTCCTGTCCACCATCCAACTCGACGGGCCAAATGGAGTCTCTCCGCGGCGTCATGGCGAGCAGACTTTCTATACCGCGCGCTATTCCTTCCAAGGTCAGATCGGCTGCGCCACCTGCCACATCGATTCCACCTTCGATGGACTGACGTGGGATCTCGAGCCCGACGGTTTCGGCGTCGACATCGTGGACAACCGGCTCATCGAAGACCTCCGGGGCACTGAGCCTTTTAAGTGGAACGGCGGCAATCCTAGCGTTCCCGTGGAGTGCGGAATTCGCACCGAGAAGTACTTCTGGCGCGCCGAGAATTACAACGACCTGCAACTCGCGGATCTCTCCATGTATATCCTCGGACTGCCTTCGCGCCCCAATCGCTGGAAGCTGCGCGGGTATGAGATGACGCCCGCCCAGGAACGCGGCAAGGCATTGTTCGAGCGCAGCGTCGACAAGTTCGGCAAGCCGATTCCTGAGTACAATCGCTGCTCCTATTGCCACAGCGGACCCAAAGGGACCATTCAGAAATCCTTCGACGTGGGCACAGGGAAGCCAACCGACCGCTCCGGCCTGCTCGACACCCCGCAACTCACCAACATTGCCCTCACCGCGCCCTACCTGCACGATGGATCGGCGCACACGCTCGAAGAGATCTGGACCGTCTATAACCCCGATGACAAACACGGACGGACCAACGACCTCACCAAGGACGAACTCAACGATTTGATCGAGTACCTGAGGACGCGATGACGAATTCTGCAATCAGGATTTTTTCTGCACTGGCTTTGATTTCGGCTGTCGGCACGGGGCAGACATCTCGTGCCGCGCAAGCGGCTGCTGCCGCACCGCAGGTGCCGAGCGCGGGCCGCGCGAAGCAATCGCTCGCGCAGCAGGTGCTGCCGAAGTTTAGATTTGAAAACTTCACCACTGCTAACGGCCTGCCCGACAATCACGTCTATTCCGTGCTGGTCGATGGCGATCGAATCTGGGCGGGAACCGATAACGGTCTGGCCCTTTACGAAAACCACGCATGGAAGTCCTTCAACACCAAAGACGGTCTCGCCCATCGCGCCGTTCTCTCGCTCGCTCTCGACAAGCGCACGGGCGACGTCTGGGCTGGAACCATGGGCGGATTGAGTCGAGTCTCCGGTTCGCGCATCGATACCTTTACGCAGCTCAACTCCGGCCTCAGCAACGATGTGGTTTATGGCGTGGCAGTGGAAGGCGAACACGTGTGGATCGCCACCGCCGCCGGTGGCTGCATGTTGAATACGCGCACCAATCAGTGGTCGCTGTACAACGAGCGCAACACCCCAATGACCGAGATTTGGGTCTACGGCGTTTCCGCAGCGCCGAACAAAGTCTATTACGCGGTTTGGGGCAGCGGCCTGCTGGAACTCGATCAGAAAACCGGCCGCTGGGACAAGTACGACGATCCCGACGGAGAAAACGAGATCGTTCTCTTCAAGGATCAGGGGTTGATCCACGAGATTGTCACCTCGGTCAGTTATGTGGACAATATAGTTTGGGCGGCAACGTACTTCGGCGACAGCCGTTACGATGGCCGTTACTGGCACAACTTCCTGACCAAGGACAGTGGGCTTCCCTCGAACTTCACCAACACCATCAAGGGTGTCGATGCAAACCACTGCTGGTTCGGAACCGACAAGGGTTTGGCCTATTACGACGGTGTCAATTGGGCTGTCTATCGCTCGTCGCTCAAGGACGGCAAGCCGGAGATGACCGTGCGCGACGCTGCGGGCAAGGTTTCGCCCGTGGCCGTGACCTCCGCGCCTGCGCACAACTACATCCTTGGCATCGACTTCCAAGGCAAGGACCTTTGGCTGGCGACCGCCAAAGGTCTGAGCCACGCAATTCGGCAATAAGCAAATCGACGGCTCCTGCAAGATCGCCGTCTGAAGAAATCATCAACAGATTCAAACGACTTAACCAAAGTTCAAAGAGGAGTTTTACCATGAACGGAATTGCAGAGATTCTGGAGACCATTTCCAAAGGCCCGATCGAAAAACGTGCCATGACCAACCTGGGCGTTTTGAACGAAGCCTTCCACTACGCCAAGCCGAGCTCGTTCTCCCGCGGAATGCGCATCGACCTCAACGGCGTCACCTTGCTGATCATCTCCGGCACCGCCTCCATCGACGAGAACGGCGTCAGCGTGCACATCGGCGATTTCCCCGCCCAGTTGAAGCGCACCTTCGACAACATCACCGGCCTGCTCGAGAGCGAAGGCTGCACCTGGAAAGACGTCGTCAAGACATGCTGCTACCTGCGCGACATCGACCGCGATTACGACGTCTTCAACAAGCTCCGCACTGCCTTCTACAAGGAGCAGGGCCTCGATCCCGTGCCCGCATCGATCGGCATTCAAGCGCACCTCTGCCGTCCCGAACTGCTCATCGAAATCGAAGCCATGGCCATGTTCAAAACGGAAAAGGTCCCCGCTGCAAAGTAGGCACTTGCAATACAGCGGTGATCCGGTCCAAAACCGGGTGCAAAGCTGGGTGCCCCCGGCAAAGCTGGGTGCCCCCGGTCCCTCGCTTTTGGGGACCGGGGGAAAGCAGAAGCTTAATCGGAGTCACCCGTCCTTTAACGGCTGCGGAAGAGCTCAAATTTGTTTGGTTTTGTAACAGGGCGTGGCTTTAAAGGCTGCGGAAAAACGCAAATCCGGATGGCTTTGTAACAGGGCACGACTTTAGTCGTGCCGATGATGCCAACAGAATGGAGGGGGCTTTAGCCCCTGAGGGGGTTGGTCTTCACCGCGAGAAGCAGAGCTAAGGTCACTCTGAAAGCACATTCTTTGACGGCGAGAAACGTCAGCCCTGTTCTCGATAGCGCTATGCGGTTCACAATTTCCCGGTTCCACGGGAATGGGCCTTACCCAAGGGTTACGAAGGAGTACCAATGCACACGCGATGGATGCTGTTTGCCGCCTGTTCTGTCACTGCGGCCGCAATGCCGCTTGCGGCGATCGCCCAGGCCGGAGTCACCTATCCGCCCGCGACCCAGCCGGCCACCGAGATCACCTCGCCGGTCGGCCCCAAGCCCTGTCCGTGCGCCACCAAGCCGCTTCCCAGGCCGAGCGACCGCGTGGTTACGCCTTATGCAGGAGAGCCGCCTGACCTCAGCCCCTATTCCAAATTCGCCGCGCCCTACGACCTCAACTACACCCATCCCAACATTTATTCCGGTGCGGGCCGCGATATCCCCGAACCGAACGATGTGAAGGAAGTCCGCATCGGCTTCTTCGGGCCCATCGACCACAACCCCGAGCAGGTCTTCGGCCTCCGCATGCTCCACGGCGCGCAATTGGCTCTTGAAGAGGCCAACTCCCGTGGTGGCTACAACGGCAAGCCTTACAAACTCATGCTCCACAACGACTACGACAACTGGCAGGCCAAGACCGTCTACGGCGAAGACCGTCCCACCGACCCCACCATCTGGGGCTCGGCCTCCAACGAAGTCGTCAAGATGGTCTACGACGATCGGGATTGGGCGATCTTCGGCTCCATCAGCTCGGAGTCCACGCACATCGCTCTACGCGTCGCCCTCCGTGCCGAGATTCCCATCGTCAACTCCGCCTCCACCGATCCCACCATTCCGGAAACCTACATCCCCTGGTACTTCACCGACCTGCAGGACGACCGCGTGCAGTGCCTCACCCTGGCGCGCCGCATGTTTACCGAACTGGGCCTCAAGCGCGTGGCCATTCTTCGCGTCAACAGCCGCTATGGACGCTTCGGCGTACTCAAGCTGCGCGATGCCGCCCGCCGTCTCGGGCACCCCATCGTCATCGAGCAGAAATACCTGCCCGGCGACACCGACTTCACCAAGCAGTTGAACGTCATCCGCTCTTCCCGCGCCGATGCCATCGTTCTCTGGGCCGATCAGGCGCAGGCGGCAACCATCCTCAAGCAAATGCGCGCCGCCGGAATGAAGCAGCGCGTATTCGGCGCATATCGCACACTTGGTCCTGAGTTGCTTGCCCAGGCGGGTCCCGCCGCCGAGGGCTTCGAAGCCGTCTTCCCCTACGACCCCACCCGCAACGATCCCAAATGGATCGACTTCAACAAGCGCTTTGAAGCCCGTTTCAACGAGAAGCCCGAGCAATTCGCCTCGCTGGCCTACGACGCCATGAACGCCCTGCTCAACTCCATCTGCAGGGCCGGCCTCAATCGCGCTCGCATCCACGATGCACTGGTCGAGACCGAAACGTACGATGGCGTCACCGGTCACATGGTCTTCGATCCCAACCAGAAGAACACGGCGCCCCTCTATCTCGGCACGGTCCACAACGGCGCAATCACCTACCGCATCGCCCGCATGACCAAGGAAGTACCCGCGGCCGCCAAGGCGGTTCCAGTCGACGCCGCCCCCGTCCAGCCAGCGCCCGTCCAGCCAGCGCCCGCGTCGGCTGCAAGCTCAACCTCATCCTCGGTCGCGCCTGCCCAGCCCTATGCGCGCGTCGGCGAAGACGGCGTCAGCTTCTCCGGCCCGCGTCAGAAGGACCTGCCCGCCGGCCCCATCTCCGTAGTCGTCTTCGGCCCCAACGCCGTCCAGATTTCACAATCCGCTGCGCTGCAGGCTTCGCTTGGCGCAACCGTCCGTCCGTGGAAGCTGCTCCCCGTCGCCAGCGATCAAAACTGGGGTGTCGCATCTACACAGCTCGTCCACGCCCTCATGGACCAGCATGCGCTGGCCATCGTAGCTCTCGACCGAGCCTCCAGTCATCTCTCCATGCAACTGGCCCTCAAGGCCTTTGTCCCCGTCGTTGCCCTGAGCGACGACAAGACCCTGACCTCCACCAACGTCCCCTGGATCTTTCGCCTCTCCGCCGCCAACACACCGGCAGACGCGCTTCAACTGCTGCAGGCAGCCGAGCGGCGCAGCGGCCCCAATCCCGAACGACTCCGCGACGTCCTCGCCTCCGGTGACCAGTTCTCCGGCGTAGCCTTCCTCACCACCGGCGAACCTCTCGCCCGCTAGATTGTCGACGGTGTCTTTTGTAATTTGGCATCGGAGTTTGGGTGCCCCCGGTCCCACGCTTTTGGGGACCGGGGAAAGCACAATACTCCACGGAATTCTCACTTGGCCGCAACCGCTCCCGGAACCTCTTGCAGTTGCACCTGTAGTTCCGTCAGATCCCCCGTCACCGCCAGCGGAAGCTCCCGGTCCCGATAGCTTCGTTGCACCTTCGCGGCAGAATCCACCGCAGGCGCGGCGTCTTTTTGCTCCGGCGCCGCATCGCCCGCGCCCGTTACCTGCAATATGAAATTCCCCTCGGGAACATAGGCGAAGGAAAAACTCCCATCCTCCAGCAGCGGAAGCTCGCGAAGCAATTCCCGGTCGTCGGCGTAGAGCAGGCGCAAGGTTCCTCGGGACAAAGAGTGTCCATCGGGCAATGCGGACACGTTCCCCGCGACGGTATGCAGCCCGTTGAGCGGAATCACGATCTCCGTACCCGAGGCAATCTCTCCCGCTTGCACTTTGACAGACTTTGCGTCCCGCAGGCGGAAGGCGCTCCCCAGGCAGACACGCGGCGCGGTGTTCTCCGAGTCCGACGGCATCAGTGCGCAGACGCTGTACTCGCCGGCGGGCAGATTGGTCAGATTGAAGCGCCCGTGCCCGTCGCTCGTTTCATGCGTCGAAAAGCCGTCAAACAGCGCCACGCCGACCTTGCTCCACTCCGCCTTATCTGTCTTGCGGAAGAGCTGAAAGTGCATGCCGATGGCCGGGCTGCCGTCGTCGAAGCTCACCGTGCCGCCGATCTCCGCCGCCCGCTCCATGGTGAGAGAGATCTCCACCGGGCGATGCGGCGCTGCCCGGACTTCGGTCAGATGATCCTTCCATTGGTCAATGGCGTCCACATGCTGGGCGCGGTCGCTTCCCAGGCCTTTGATGCGGTCGAAGTCCAGGCCGCGCTGCGGGTCCAGGTATCCTTCCTGCGTGGCGTATACGTAATAACGGCCGGGCTCGACGGCCTCGATCGCAAAGCGCCCGTCCAAGTCGGTGGTGGCCATCTCGGTCGCGGGCAGGGGACCGCTGTCCTCCAGCTTTTCGCTCTTCTCCGGGGCCATCGACAGCACAACGGTGGCAAATCTAGCAGGCTTGCCCGTGTCGGCGCAGAGCACCACGCCACGGACAGAACCTTTGGTCGGGTCGGGCTTCTTGGCCGGGTGTTTGTCGCAGCCGGTAGTGAAACAAGTCAAAATGAGCGCAATCCACAGCCAGCGTTTCGAGACCATCTTCCATCCCTTTCGGAATCGAAGGAATTGTAGCGCGGCTTACTCGAACCGCAGCAACGCCTGCACCACCGGTTGATAGCTCTTCCGGTGCAGCGGCGTCGGCCCCAACCGATCCAGCGCTTCTTTGTGCGCCGGGCAGGGATACCCTTTGTGCTGCGCCAGCCCGTAGCCTGGGTATTCCCGATCCAGATCCACGATCAGCCGGTCCCTGTATACCTTGGCCAGAACGCTCGCCGCCGCAATCGAAAAGCTCGTCGCGTCGCCGTGGATCACCGGCTCTTGCGGACAATTCCAGTCGATCGTGTCCCGCCCGTCGATCAGTAGAAAATCCGGGCTCAGCGCCAGTTGTTCCACCGCCCGCCGCATGGCCAGCCTCGACGCCTGCCGGATATTGATCCGGTCAATCGTCTCGGCGTCCACCGAGGCAATCGCCCAGGCCACCGCGTTGGCGCGGATCTCCACGTCCAGCAGCTCCCGCTTCTTCTCCGATAGTTTCTTGGAGTCGTCCAGCCCCGGCAAACTGCACCCCGGCGCCAGAATCACCGCCGCTGCCACCACTGGCCCGAACAGCGGCCCGCGGCCCACCTCGTCCACTCCGGCAATGCGCAGCGCACCGCGCTTGCGCGCAGCCTCTTCTAGCGTCCATCCGCATGCGAAACCAGGAACCATGTCTCTAGTATAGGGAAAAAGCCCCGCCGCGGCCTGCGCCCTATGCCCACGGCAATCGCATGAATCCGAGTTGTTGACCAAGACTGGTTCCGCTTTCGATCGCGCCGGAGGCGCAGTGTTGGCTTGCCCCGCGCTTCAACGCGGGGAAATTGACCAGAATGGTCATTCAGCCCCGTAGGGGCGATGGAAACGATTCCGCGAATGGCCTTTATCAAGAGTTCGTTAAAAGTAATAAGCAAACCTTAGTCACCGGTCGGGTGAAATCTTTGGTGACTACGGTGCGCACCAACCCGATAAACACAACAAGAATGCGGCGAGGCTCTTGTGACTCTCTTATCGATGAACCACTCCACCACCGTTGATGTCCGTGCCATGGACGACCAGCACGGCATTTTGATGGATGCCCTCAACGAGTTGCGCCTCGCCGTCGTGCGCGGCTCCAACCGCGAAGAAGTCACCCATCTGCTCAACCAGTTGATCGAGTTCACCCGCATGCACTTCTCCAGCGAAGAGCAGCTCATGGAGGCGTACGACTATCCGGGCCTAGGCGAACACCGCGACGAGCACCAGCGGTTGCTGGCCCAAATCCAGGAATCCGCCGGCAAGATGCAGCATGCCCCGTCGATGCACATGCGCCCTCTGCTCGCCTTCCTGCGCGACGGTTATCGTGAGCACATCGAAGGCACCGATAAGGAGTACGGTCCCTGGCTCAACGACCGCGGGGTGTTCTAACCGCCCTCGCCGACCGGTGGAAAATGTAGTCGCGTTCGGCGATGCACCCGCCATCCTGCCAACTCGCGATCCCCGCGACAGCGGGGCGAACTCGCCAAATCGGACCCAACCCACTTTCTTCGTTTGGACACCTCAACTTGCGGCACTGCCGATCGCATGTTTCTTGCCCGGCTGACTTTTGTCCTGCCAATAAAGCCAACAAAAGGAACGCGTCTTGATCCTCTGTGGGATGTATTTCGAGCCTTCCTCGCCAAATGCACCCTTTTTCCGCAGCTTGAATGCAAGTCCCATCTGACAGGGCCCGGCTCTGGCGCTATGATTCTGCTTGTGATGACTCCCCGCGTCTTTGCCCCGCGTAGTCTGTTTGCCGTTCTGCTCCTTTCCTGCGCCGTCTTTTCCTTCGCCGCGCAAAAGAAGCCCACTCCGCAGGTCAAGCCCATGGCTGGCCCGCGCGCCACCCCGCTGCGCATTACCTGGCTTTATATTTCGCCCGATACCTCTTCCCAGAAAGTCGATCGCGTGCAGATCGGCCGCGAGATGGTGGTCGCTGAGAAGAGCGGCAACTGGATCCGCGTCTATGCCAACACCGACGTCGAGCCGGATCACTCGGAAGACGCGCCCCTCATTGGCAATCCGAACGACGTCCCGCCTCCCATCTCGGGCTGGATGGAGGCGCGGGGCGTGGTCACCGAAAACACTCCCGGCGCGGACCAGATCCTGATGGGCGAGGCCGCCAATCAGGAAGCGCTCGCCAACGACCCGCGTGGACCGGCGCATGCCGCCCAGAGTGCCCGCTACCTTTACCGCCGTCTGGTGGAAATCTTTCCCGACTCGCCTCTTGCCCCGGAAGCTGCCTGGCGCGCCGCCGATATCCGCTGGCAGCTGCAGAAGGCCGACTCCGGCTCACGCCCTTCCGCCAAGGAGAAGGACCCGGGGATGCGCGAGCAGATGGATGAGGACGAGCTGAAGAAGGTCGTCAAATACTATCCGCGTACCCGTCCCGCCGAACTGGCTGCCTTCGAACTCATCGACAACAAGCTCTGCGGCGACTGGCAGGGCTCTCCCAAATGTCCCGAAAGGGAGTCCGAGATTTACGAGCGTTACGCCGACGAGTATTCCGACAGTCCGCGCACCGCGCAGGCTCTTTATCAGGCTGTCTATCGCCAGGCGGTGCTCAACGACATGTTTGCCGCCGACGAAAACCAGAAAAGGAGCGATGCCGCGCACAGCCACGCCCGCGAGCTGGCGAAGCGGTTGAAGGACAAGTTTCCTCTCTCGGATTTCACAGCCCGGGCGGCTGCGCTGGTCTACAAATTGGATGAAGGCGTCCCCGTCTATGGCATTGACCGCGGCAGCGAAGGACCTGGTTAGAACCGCCGCTGAAAGCTCGCTCTTGACCCTTCATTCTTGACCTCTGTTTTGAAAGGGCACGGCTTTGCAGGCCGCGGAAAAACTTTTTTTGGGCAGGCTTTGTAACAGGGTATGACTTTAGTCGTGCCGATAAAGCCAATAGAATGAGTCGTGGCTTTAGCCCCTGCTAAGGCAGGTTCCAACGCTTCACTCAATTTCGGGAGTTTTTCCGCAGCCTGTTTAGCCGTGCCGATAAGGCGGGTAATATCAAGGTGGGCTTTAGCCCCAGAGGAATGTTTTCGGACTTAGGCTCTTCTCTCTTCGTTTTTCCGCTTCCCGTGCGTCGGGCCGCCACCGGCCGCCTTCCGCAGCTGCCTGCGATATTCTTTTCAGGGAAGCTCATTGAAATCAGGCGCGGTCTTCAAACCGGACCGTCAGCCTGTTGTGTCCGCATCGACCAGTTCCCGGCCATTTTCCCCTGGAAAATCGTGCCCACTGCACCTCAGAGAACCAGAGGCTTGGAGGCTTCTTGAACCCATACTTACAGTCCGTTCTGCTTGGCATTGTGGAAGGCCTGACTGAGTTTCTTCCGGTCAGCTCGACAGCGCATCTGCGCATCACCGAAGCTCTCATGCAGATCCCTCTCGACGACGCGTACTGGAAGATGTACACCATCGTCATTCAGCTCGGCGCAATCCTCGCCCTTTGCCTGCTCTTCACCAGCCGCATTGTGGGCTTCATGCGCACCTTCCCCACCGGCGAAAACAACAAGAAGACCTTCTTCACCCACCCCATTTCGCTCACCATCCTCGCCTTCGTCTGCACCTCCATCCCCGCGCTCGCACTGCACAAGTGGAGCGATCGGCACCTCGGCAGCGTCACTGTCATGGCGCTGGCCCTGCTTATCGGCGGCATCGTCATGTGGGTCATCGATGTGTGGAGCGACCGCCGCGAGCCCAGTACCGTCGATGTCGAAGACATGTCCTGGGGACAAGCCGTCTGGATTGGCCTCTGTCAAACCACCTCGGCCATCTTCCCCGGCACTTCGCGCTCCATGTCCACCATCGCCGCCGGCCAGCTGGTCGGAATGGACCGCCCCTCGGCGCTCGAATTCAGCTTCCTGCTATCGATTCCCACCATGATCGCCGCCACCTGTTGGGACCTGATCAAGGAGATTCACCCCAGCAAGGTAGCCGAAGCTGCGGGAGTGGCCACCGCCCACGTCGTCATGAGCGGCGAGCGCTGGATCGTCCTGCTCATCGGCCTGGCCGTCTCCTTCTTCGTCGCTCTGGGCGTCGTCGAATGGTTCCTCCAATGGGTCCGCCGTCACGGTTTCATCCCTTTCGCCATCTACCGCATCCTGCTGGGTTTGGCGCTTCTGATCTTCGGCAGCCGCTTCATGGCCAGTTGAGTCCCGGCCCAGATAAAGCAGGATCAAAAAGATGCCGGCTCTGCCTCACATGTTGAGCCGGCATCTGTGTTTCTGGCGATGCAGCCGCCAACTTGCGAACTCGCCATTCCCGCGCTAGCGGGGGCCAACCTGCCAAATCGACCCCAACCCACCGCCTCGCTTTGAATTCTTCAACTTGCAGCACAATCGAACCCTTGTTTCTTTCTACCTGGCGGCGACCCTGGCCTGCCGACCCAGGTCTGCGATCCGAGTTGTGCGACCAGTATCGACAGTGCCGACAGTGCGGTCTCCATCTTGAATTCTCCTCTCATCTTGGCTAAGATTACTTAGCAGCATGGAGGTCCTCATGATCTCTGCCACCATCTTCGAAGCCAAGACCAAGCTCTCCCAATTCGTCAAAGAAGTGCAAAACGGAAAAACCGTCATCATCACCTCTGGGCGCAATAAGACTCCGGTTGCAAAGCTGGAAGCGATTCACCCCAAGCGCCCGCAGCGTTTGGGGCTCTTGGCGACACCAGGGTTCAAAATCCCAGACTCCTTCTGGGAGCCTCTTCCCGACGACGAACTCGATCTGTGGGATGGGGGTGCCGAGTGAGCCTCCTGCTGGATACCTGCACGCTGGTGTGGGCGCTCTTCGATCCCGCGGAGCTCAGTCGACGATCACGGGAAGCAATTACGGGGAAGGAGATCGGCGAGGAGCCGAATGTCATTTTTGTCTCCGCGGCCTCCGCCTGGGAGATCGCAACAAAGGTTCGAACAGGCAAGTTTCCCGAGGCGGAGCCCTTGGAAAGAAGATTTCTCGAAATCATGGATGAGGCGGGCTTTACGCTGCTCTCTATTGACGCCTCGTCCGCCCTGCGCGCTGGCCGGCTTCCCGCTCCGCACCGCGATCCCTTCGACCGCATGATCGCGGCACAGGCTCTCAGCCTCGACATTCCCGTCCTCAGTCCCGACACCAGGCTCGACCAGTTCGGCGTCCGCCGCATCTGGTAGGGGGTTCGCTCCAAGATTCCCCCGCTTGCTTTTGCCATCGGCCCGACCTGCGCAAAGGGGATAATAGAAGCTGCTCTGGGACTCTGATAGCGGAACCAGAGTAGATATTTACCGGAGGCTCGCCCGTCAAGTGCCGTTTTCCTCAAGAAAAGGGCACCCTCAAGACTGTCTGGGAGGCCGCGGGTACTCTGGTTCCGCTCTGTCCGCTCCCGTAGCCAGTCCGCGGCAGAATTGCGGCGCGCGCGGAGTGAGAGTGAGCCCGACATGAAGCCGATTCGCATTGTCCTATCCCCGACGCGCAGCCGCCCCGCCAATGTCTTTTTGGGGCTGGCCCTGTTGCTCGTCTCGCTTCTGTTCCTCCTCTCGCTAGCCACGTACCACCCCACCGATCCCTCCTGGAACACATCGACCGACACGATTGGTCCGCGGATGGCCGCCAACTGGGTTGGCATCGTCGGCGCCGGTTTCAGTGACGCCGTCCTCCAGACGCTCGGGCTCACGGCCTTCATTTTGCCCTTGTGGCTGGCCGGCATCGGATGGACCTGGATGCACTCGCGCCCCAGCGGATCGGCACTGCTCCGCTGGGTTGGCACGCTCCTCACGCTCGCCTTCTTGCCCGCCAGCTTTGGACTGCTTCCCTGGCAATGGCGCTGGCTGCACATGATTCCCGTCGAAGGCCTGGTCGGCAGCCTGGTGGCGGCCAAGCTGGTCCTATATCTCAACATTCAGGGCGCATGGCTGGTGGCCGGAGCGCTGGCTGCCGCCGGCCTCTACTTTGCCTCCGCGGTCAGCTTCTGGGCGCTGAAAGAAAGCATTGAGTACCGCTGGCAGCAACTCACCTCCCTCCTGGAGCGCTGGCGCAACTGGCGCGAGCAGCGCGCAGAGGCGCGCATGGAGCGGGAGGAGTTCGCTGCTCTGAAGGCCCGCCAAGACGATCAAGCCCACCGCGGCCAGCCCGGCGCGTCGGAAGCGCGCCACAGTTTCCTTGGATCGCTCTTTCACCGCCGCAACTCCTCGGATGAAGACCAGCTCGACTCCATCCCCGCCTACCAGCGCCGCTCCTTTCATCTGGAAGCCGATGGCGACGAGCAGCCGGTGCCGGTTGTCGCCCAGCCCGCTGTCTCGGGACGCAAGGCCAGCATCTGGGAGCGCAGCATTGCCGATATCGGCGCAGAGGCCGCCATGCAACCCATCGCGGCGAGTGCTCCGGCCCCAATTACTCAGATTCCAGTCGCTCCGGTTGTGTCTGCGCAGGCCGCAGCCCGCCCCGTCTATGCTGAGCCGGCCGCCCCCGCATCCCGGCCCGTCCCCGAGCCAGTTCAGGCCCCAGTTCAAGCCCCGTTTCAAGCCCCGTTCCAATCGGCTCAGCCGCAAGCCCCGCCAGCTCCGCGCCCCGAAGCAACCATCGCCATCCACAACCGCGCCGACGCCGATCTCAAAACCACCACCGTTGCGCCCAAGAACGTCAGCGGATTCAAGCTGCCGCCCAGCACTTTGCTCAACACCGGCAGCGGACCGCAGAACATCCGTGAGGACGCGCTTCGCGAAGAAGCCAAGGTGCTGGTGGAGAAATGCGGCGAGTTTGACGTCCGCGGGCAGGTCGTCCAGATCAACCCCGGCCCCATGGTCACGACCTATGAGTTCAAGCCCGAAGCCGGCGTCAAGTACTCCCGCGTCACTGGGTTGGCCGACGATCTCTGCCTGGCGATGAGGGCCGAGAGCATCCTCATCGAGCGCATGGCAGGCAAGAGCACCGTCGGCATCCAGGTGCCCAATCACGAGCGGGAAACCATCCACCTGCGCGACATTATCGAGTCGGAAACCTTCACCAAGGCCAAGTCCCGCCTCACGCTCGCCATGGGCAAAGACATCAATGGCCGCATCGTGGTCGCCGATCTCGCCACCATGCCCCACGTCCTCATCGCCGGATCTACCGGCTCGGGCAAATCCGTGGCCATCAACGCGATGATCATGAGCCTGCTTTATCGCACCACTCCCGCGCAGGTCCGCCTCATCCTGGTCGATCCCAAGCGCGTGGAACTGGGCATGTACGAAGGTGTTCCACACCTTTTTACTCCCATCATTACGGAGCCAAAACTCGCAGCCAACGCCCTGCGCAATGCGGTCCGCGAGATGGAGCGCCGCCTCAAGCTGCTGGCCAGCCGCAGCGTGCGCAACATCGACCAGTACAACAAGCTTTTTGAAAGCGCCATGCCCTCGCTCTTCGACGACGGGGAAGACGACGAGCCGTTGCCCTACATCGTCATCATCATCGACGAACTCGCCGACCTCATGATGCTCGACCGTGCCAACGTGGAAGAGTCCATCACCCGTCTGGCTCAGATGGCCCGCGCCGTCGGTATTCATCTCGTGCTGGCCACGCAGCGCCCCAGCGTCGATGTCATCACCGGCCTCATCAAGGCCAACGTGCCCACCCGCATCAGCTTCCGCCTGGCCACCAAGGTGGATTCCCGCACCATCCTCGACACCAACGGCGCGGAATCGCTGCTGGGCCGTGGAGACATGCTTTTCCTGCCCCCCGGAACCAGCCGTCTCGTCCGCCTGCATGCCCCTTACGTCAGCGAAAAGGAAACCGCAGCCGTGGTCGGCTTCTGGAAGGCGCAGGGGCAGGCCGAGTATGTCGAAGGCTTCCTCGAATCGCCCAAGGATGACCGTCCCGGCGTCGAGGGCGGAAGCGGCGAAGAGGAAAACGATCCGCTCTTCGACGATGCCGTGCGCCTCGTCTTCGAATTCGGCAAGGCATCCACCTCGCTCATTCAGCGCCGCCTGCGCGTCGGATATGGCCGCGCTGCGCATCTCATCGACCTCATGGAGCGCGATGGCCTGGTCGGCGGAGCCGACGGTTCCCGGCCCCGCGAACTGCTCAAGCCGCCCGGCTGGCTGCACGAAGTGCCTTCCGCCATCGAGTAAAAGCGCCCCATAGGCGCGCCGAAAAGGGCTTTGCTTTCCTTGAACCTCTCAGGGAAGGGAATTCGCTGCCCGGCGCGCATCCAACTTCGCATCCTCTGGGCAAAGGCAAGCTCCGCAAGTTCGATGACGGAATCTGTTTGCACAGGTAATGTTCATTCCCGGTCCGAGTGATCAGTATCGCAAGGTGTTTCTGGGAGCCTTCCTTATTGACTACTTTCATAACATTGAAGTTACCTTTCTCAATAATCTGCGTCGCAAGGCCGATCCAGCCTTGTTCCTGCACGTCAACTGTGATTCAATCAGGACGTTAAGTTACTGAATTGAAATCTGCGGCGAATTGTTTCGGCGGCGGAAATGTCAAGGCATAGTTACGGTCAACGAAGTCTTCACAATATGCTGCTGATCGACGACGATCTGGTCAGCCGCGAGGTTCTCGCTACTTTACTCACTTTGAGCGGCCTGACCGTGCAAACTGCCGAAAACGGTGAATCGGCGCTCGCCCTGCTCGCAGAGGGCTCATTCGCACCCGAAATTATTCTCGTGGACGTGCAAATGCCTGGCCTCAGTGGGGCGCCCCTGGTTCGAGAGCTTCGCAGCCGCAGCCGCAAATGGGGCCGCGTGCGCATATTCGCCATCAGCGCCAGTCGCCCGCCCGCCGAGGTAATCGAGAGCGCCGACGGCTTTCTGCTCAAACCCTTCGGTCCTGAAGAGCTGAAGGCGCTGCTCGCGACGCAGACGAAGCAGCCGGCCTCTGATGCATCCGACTCGGGTGTCGCCGCACAGCCGGATTTCGACGCCGGCGAAGAAATCATCTCGGTCAAGACCCTCGCCCAGTTGCGCTCCATGATGCCCGAGTCGGGAGTCCGCGAGATCTTCACTGTCCTGGTCGACGATCTGGACCGGCGAATCAACGCCATCCAGCTTGCCATCTGCAATGGAAGTCCCGTTGAAGTCCGCCGCATCGGCCACGCCATCAAGGGCGGCTGCTCGATGGCCGGGGCGGTGCAGGCTGCGCGCCTTGGCGCACTGATTGAAGAGGGCGCTGTCGAGCAACCCTCCGCCTCCGGCGCAGGCAGTAACCATCTGGATATCAACGCCCCCGTCCTGCTCAATTTGCGCGCTGCCGCTGCCGGGCTGCGGCGTATGCTGGGTGAGGGTTTTCCCGCGTAATAAAGGCCTATCCGGACTTGCGCGCGGGAATCGAGAGACCCGGATCGTTCGGCCTCTTACCCACGATTAGTTACGGAGGCTTGCCGTCCAAATGGAACGAATGGTCCGCATCGTACTGGCCGATGATCATCCTGTCGTACGCATCGGCGTGCGCAACATGTTAAGCCAGGTCGAAGGATTTGAAGTGGTCGGCGAGGCTTCCGATGGCGACGAGGCCATCACCCTCACACTCGACCTCGATCCAGACATTCTTCTTCTCGACGTGCAGATGCCCCGTTTGCCTGGCCTGGAGGCCATGCGCGCCATCATGAAGGGCTCGCCCACGGTCAAGATTCTGCTCCTGACCTCCACCATCACCACGCAGCAGATCATCGAGGCACTGCAGATTGGCGCGCGCGGCATCGTCCTCAAGGATGCCCTCGCCGGTCATCTGCAGACCGCTATTCGCACCGTCACGGGCGGCGACTACTGGATCGGCGGCAAGCGCGTCAGCAACTTGGTGACGGCGCTCCACGAACTCATGCAGAAGGCCGCCGTACCGCCGCGCAAGACGTATGGACTGACCCCGCGCGAGTTGGAAGTAGTCGGAACCATCGTCGAGGGCTGCAGCAACCGCGACATCGCCAAACAGTTCTCACTCAGCGAAGAGACCGTCAAGCGCCATCTTTCCAATATTTTCGATAAGACCGGCGTTTCCACCCGCCTGGAACTGGCCCTCTTTGCCATCGCCCACCAGCTGATAGCCCCCGAATAGGCGTTCACCGGCATCTCTGGCCCACGAACGAAGAAACCGTCCCCGGCGAGAAAGCCGCCAACTCGCGAACTTGCCATCCCCGCGACAGCGGGGCTAACTCGCGAAATCGGACCGAATTGATAGTTCCGCAGGATTCTCCAACCCGCGGCACCTCGGCTTGCGGCATGTGGAATGCTCGCTTCATGTTCGCCGCCGAAAGAAAACTCCGCAACCAGGGAATAAATCCCGCTCCCTCCAGTTCTGTGCAGTGAAGGGAGCATCCTATGATCGAATCGAGCAAACTGATTGCCTGGCTACTCCAACCGCCCACCGACGGCCCCAGGTCGATCCTGCTGCTTCGCCTTATGGCGGGTGGAGTCTTTTTCTGGGAAGGGCTGCTCAAATTCGTCTACGCCAACCAGGGCGTAGGCCGGTTCACCAAGCTCGGAATTCCATTCCCCGCCTTCAGCGCCAACTTCATCGGCGTGCTGGAAATCGGCGGCGGCTTGTTGCTGCTCTCGGGCCTGGCCACCCGGCTGATTGCCATCCCCTTCATAGCTGAGATGATCGTGGCGATTCTCGCCACAAAGATCGGAATCTTCCTCGGCACCTCTCCCTTGCCCCTGCCGCCCGCTCTTCCCAAGGTCGGTTTCTGGGCCGTGCTCCACGAAATTCGCGCCGACTATGCGCAGATCATGACCACCGCGTTTCTTCTCATCAACGGGCCGGGCCAATGGTCCCTCGACGCAATTCTTCTCCGCAAATGGCGCAGCCGTACGGTGCCGCAAGCCGTGAGAGAGACGATGCGGAGTTTTGGTGAGGTGGGAGCCGATTGATCGCATCGCCTCAATGGAAGCCCGGTCCACAACTGTGCGGCAGCCCCAGCCATTTGCGATACACTGGCGCTGCCGTGGCCAATCATTCAGGCGATACCGGGAGTTTCGAAGAGCTGGCGATGCCGCATTTCGCCAGCCTCTATAATTTCGCCTGCTGGCTGACGCAGGATCGCGTTGCGGCTGAAGATCTCGTTCAGGAAACCTTCGTGAAGGCGCTCAAGGGGTTCAGCTCCTTCCGTCAGGGAACCAACTTCCGCGCCTGGATCTACCGCATTCTGCGCAACACCTTTCTCACCTCCCGGGCCGGACTGAAGGCTGCAGGCGCCATCTCCCTCGACAGCGAAGACGAATCGCTCGCACCGGAGCTGGGGCAGACTCTTGAAACACCCGAGTCGCTGCTGTTGGCCCGTGTCGAGCGGGAGACGATTCAGCGCGCGCTCGAAGAGCTGCCGGTGCACTTTCGCGAACTGATTCTCTTGTGCGATCTGGAAGAGATGAGCTACCAGGAGATTTCCGTGGCGCTCGACATACCCGTCGGAACAGTCATGTCGCGGCTGTGGCGGGCGCGCCGCGCCTTGCGCGCGCAACTCGCCGACAACCCGAAGGCGAGTCCGGACGGGGGAACAGGGAGGGCCGTACGATGAACTGCGCGGAGTGGCAGAACTGGCTGCAAATGTACGTCGACGGCGCATGTGCGCCCGCCGAGGCGCAGCGCGTGGAGGCCCATTTGCTCGGTTGCGCCGCCTGCGCCGCCAGCGCCATGGAGCGCATGAACGCAAAGCATGCCCTGCGCGCTGCCGCTCTGCGCTATACGCCCTCGGCGGATTTCCATCTGCGCATTGAAAAGACCGTGCAACGAGGCCGCGCGCGCTGGCCCTGGTTTCGCCCGTCCGGGTTTCTCTGGCTGCCTCAACTGGCTGCCGCGACCGCCGCACTGGTTTTAATCGTAGCTTCCGCCGCGCTGTGGACGCGCCACGTCCGCAACGAGCAGGCCCTCGCCGAACTGGTCGATATGCACATCACCACGTTGGCCAGTGCCGCGCCGGTCGATGTCGTCTCAACCGACCGCCATACGGTGAAGCCGTGGTTCCAGGGCAAGCTGCCCTTCACCTTCAATCTGCCGGAACTCAAGGACTCGGGCTACAAGTTGCTGGGAGGCAAGCTGGTCTATGTACGCCACAGCCCCGGCGCGCAGTTGCTCTTTGAGCTGCGCAAACACCAGATGTCTGTCTTCATCGTGCAGCAGCAGCCGGGAAATGCCTTCGAGGGCAGCGGTGCGCAAACCCTTCGCGAGCGGGGCTTCAGCGCCGAAGGTTGGAACCAGGCCGGCCTGCACTATACGGTGATTGGTGACGCCGGGGCGGCCGATATCGACCAACTGGCAGTGTTATTGAGATCCGCCGCCAGCCAATAACAGGCTCATTCCCCGGCAAAGGCCAATACACTGATGTACGAGGAAACTTGACCATGAGAATTGCAATCCTTGGCCTCCGCAAAATAGAGCAGATGTGCCGGGAACTTTGGAAGAACCCATAAGCCGGCAACAGAAATGCCCCGCATCCCGGGTCTTTGGCCACAAGCTTGATTAGGAGAAAGCTATGAGTCTCAAAGGAAAGATTGTTCTCATCACCGGGGCCAGTTCGGGCATTGGCGCGGCCACCGCGCTTGCCTTTGCGGCCGAGGGGGCGCGCCTTTTGCTGGCCGCCCGGCGCATCGACAAACTCGCCGCCGTCGCCGCTCAGGCGCTGGAAAAGGGCGCCGCCGCCGTGCACACCTTTGCTCTCGATGTCCGCGACCGCTCTGCTGTGCCTGCGGCCATCGCCGCGCTTCCCGCCGAGTGGGCCGCCATCGACATACTGGTCAACAACGCCGGGCTCAGCCGCGGACTCGACAAGCTCTACGCCGGCAGCATCGACGACTGGGAAGACATGATCGACACCAACGTCAAGGGGTTGCTCTATGTCACGCGCGCTGTTGTTCCGGGTATGGTCGAGCGCGGCAGTGGGCACATCCTCAACCTCGGCTCGACGGCGGGCGAAATCACCTACCCAGGCGGGGCAGTCTATTGCGCCACCAAGGCAGCCGAGCGGGCCCTCAACGATGGCCTCCGCCAGGACGTCCTCGGCACGCCGATTCGCGTCACCACCGTCGATCCCGGCATGGTCGAGACGGAGTTCAGCCTGGTCCGCTTCCATGGCGATTCCGAGCGCGCGGCCAATGTGTACAAAAACATCAAGCCGCTCAATCCCGCCGATGTGGCGGAAGTCATTGTATGGGCCGCCGCGCGCCCAGCCCATGTCAACATCGCCCGCGTTCTCATGACTCCGGTCCAGCAGGCCAACTCCCTGCTCTTTCATCGCGACGCCTGAACAGGTTGCTGAAAAACTCATCGTCGTCTGGCTTTGTAACAGTCATCCACCGGTTGCCGACCCACGGTTGGATGAAACGGAGCCTGGCGATGCAGCCGCCAACCTGCCAACTTGCCATCCCCGCGTTAGCGGGGGCCAACTTGCGAAATCGAAAACAATACACTCGTCCCTTTGAAATCTGCAACTTGCATCATCGTCGGAATCCAGTCTCTTTTTAGTTTTTATTAGGGCACGACTTCTAGCCTGCCATGAGCCTGTCGAAGGGTGCCGATAACGCCAATAGGATGAGCGGCGGGCTTAAGCCCCTGAGTCATTCGTTTCGGGAAATCCTGCGGAAGCCAGCCAATATTCCGCATCCTGTGAAGCTGTCGCCACCCCAGTCAGCCTTCGTCGCGGCCGCGCGCAGCAAAAAAGGCCGGAGCAGATTCTGCTCCGGCCTTTTTTCCCGAGGAACCGCTCAAACACACTGATCCTGAGCGCAACTTGGCAAAATCCAATTGCTCCGCTTCCAGCCCGCCCAACTCTCTTCAGCCCAGTTGCGCGATCTGCGTCTCAATCTGGATCAGGGCAGCCTCAAGAGCACTACGCCGCGCAGGGTTCGAGGTTCGCTGCGACAGAATATTCTCCCGCTGCAGGTTCAGCGCTTGCAGTGCACGTGCACGCTCCCGACGCTGCTGGTCCGCCAACCGTCGCGCATCTTCGACCGCCAAACTGTGGCCGAGCTCCACATCCGGTTGCTGCAGGGTATTTGCCATCTGATCCTCCACCGATTTACTTTCCCATCCACGAGCCATATCTTCATTCTACGGGGGATTTCTTCCACTGTGTCTCGCAGCGGGAGCTTCTTCGTCCTGAAAGCGGAGGTTTTCTTACATGCGGGTTTGCCAGTTTTCTGCATTTGGCATTGATTCCTTGGAGTTTGTCGAGCGGCCTGCGCCCCAACCGGGGCCCGGAGAAATCCTCATTCAGGTGCGCGCTATTTCGTTCAACTATCGTGATCTGCTCCTGATCAAGGGCCTCTACAATCCCAAACTGTCTCTCCCGCGCATCCCCTGCTCCGACGGCGCCGGCCAGGTTCTTGCCATTGGAACCGGCGTCACCGCCTTTAAAGTGGGAGATCGGGTGGCTGGAATCTTCATGCAAAACTGGCTCGATGGCCCTCTGACCGCCGCCAAAGCCAAGGGCGCGCTCGGCGGCGACATCGACGGCGTCCTGGCGGAGCAGATCGTTCTCAACGAAAACGGCGCTGTCCTCATTCCCGACCATCTCAGCTACGAGGAAGCAGCCACCTTGCCGTGCGCCGCGGTCACCGCTTGGAATGCTCTTGCCGCGGGCAACTTGCACCCGGGAGCTAACGTGCTCATTCAGGGAACGGGCGGCGTTGCTATCTTCGCTCTCCAGCTTGCCCGCCTCCACGGCGCGCGCGTACTCGGCATCTCCGGCAGCAACGAGAAGCTGCAGCGCGCCTATGCACTCGGTCTGGATGTAGGCCTCAACTATCGCGAACACCCCGACTGGGATCAATGGGCCAGGGAAGAAACGGGCGGCGAAGGTGTGGACCTGGTGGTCGAAGTCGGCGGTGTCGGCACTTTGCCCCGGTCCCTTCGCGCTCTCCGCATCGGTGGAGTGATCGCGCAGGTGGGCGTCCTTTCCAATTCGCCCGATCCCCTCCCCATCGCCTCGATCCTCCACAAGCAGGCCCGCATTCAGGGTATTTACGTGGGTTCACGCAAGGATTTCCAGGATCTCAACAAGGCCATCGCTCTGGGAATGTTGCGGCCGGTCGGCGAAAACTTCCACTGGTCGCACGCCCGCACCGCCCTCCTGCGCATGGAAGAGGCATCGCATTTCGGCAAACTTGTCTTGTCGATAAATTAGGACCCGATTCCACCGGCCCTGCGTGGGAGCTGGATCGACGTGCAAAGAATCCCCGGCGTGCGCCGGGGATTCCTATTTCACCGCCGTCGCGGCAAACTTCTTCACCATGGCCAGCAGCAGCTTGCGATCGCTATCGTTCAGATTGTTCGAGTAGCGGCGAATCTGCGTCAGAAAGCGAAGTTCCTCGTCCGAGAGCTTCTGCGTATTCAACTGGCGGCTGAGCGAGTCGTCGGCGAAGAACTGCGCCACCGGAAGATCCAGCGCCATCGCTATCTTCGACAAAGTCTCCAGCGAGGGAATGGTGTGGCCATTCTCCACGCGCGACAGATAGCAGCGAAGCAACCCCGTTTTCTTCTCGATATCTCCCTGCGAAAGTCCCTTTTGCAACCGATGAGCGCGTATCGTGGTACCGATCTTGATCATGGGATTCGTCCTGTCCGATAGCTACCGTGTTTACTGGCGTGGTAGCAGCACTCCAGTTAATGGCTCAAGAGTAAACAGTTGAGAGCACGCGAATCAAGTTATTTCGTACCGTATTTTGACCTATCCATACGTACCGCCCAATTCAAGCCACTGCGCAGCCTGCTGGGGGTGCTCCCACTGAAGGAAGAATTTCACCGCATGGGAACTTCGCCAGACTCGCGCCCGTCTTTGCAAACAGGAGCTGTGGAGCATCGGCCCGCGAAGAGTAATCCGGCTTCGTGCGGAATGCGTCAGACTCAGTACACAGGGTTTTTCGACAGCCAGGCTTGAACAGGCAGCGAAAAACTCATTTTCGCCTCAGTTTTGAAGGCGTGCGGATTTTTCGGCTGCGGGGAAACTAATCCCTGCCATCGGCTTTGCAAGGGCACAGCTTTAGCTGTGCCAATAGGGCCAATAGTATGAGTCAAAGGGCTCTACAGGCTGCAAAAAACTTCAATGGATGGGCAAGAAGTGTCAGGCACGACTTTAGTCGTGTCTCCATGGACCTGCGGCCCACCCAAGGGCATGAAAACGGTCCTGAGGCATTCGCCCTGGAGGGGCCGAAGGATAATAGCCCAGGACAAGCGAAGCGCAGTCCTGGGTTGCGGCCCGCAGAGAGTTTAAGCCCCGTAGGGGCGACCGAAATGGCCGCAAAGATTCTAAATGGGATAGCCAACGTTTTCGACCGTCCCGCAAGTGCGCAGAATGGACCTGGCTTTTACAGTCTGCGGAAAAACGGCATCGGGAGGGCAAGAAGCGTCAGGGCACGACTTTAGTCGTGCCGATAAAGCCAACAAAAATGAATGGGGCTTTAGCCCCTGAGACTTCTTCCCGAAACGCAGACTCTTCTCGCAGCCTATTTAGCCATCGAAGAACATGTTTCGGGATTCTTCGCGGAATACAATCTTTTTCCGTAGCCTGAGAAATCGGGCCGTCCGATCCAGGGAGTTTAAATGCGGCGAGCAGTACGGCACAATGCGGTTGCAGCGGGAATCATCGGGTTGGCAACACTTGCCGCATGGGCGCAGGCGCCCGCCGCGCCACCGGCCCCGCCCCAGGCGTCGGCCGCGCCCCAGACGCCTCCTGTGCCGGCATCTCCTGGCGGTCGCCTCCATGGCGTCGTCAAGAGCGGCTCCACGCCACTGCCCGGCGTCACCGTTACCGCGCAGAACACCCTTACCGGCAAGCGCATCTCCACCACCACCGACATCGCCGGAGCCTGGACGCTGACCCTTTCGCAGAATGGCCGTTACGTCATCCGTACCCAGTTTGCCGCTTTTGCGCAGGGTGCGCAGGAAGCCGTGCTGAACGCCACCAGCCACGACCAGGCAGTCAACTTCGACCTGATGCTCGCTTCCCGTGCCGCCGAGCAGGAGCGCCAGCAGGCCAGCGATACCGCTTCACAACAAGCCCGGTCGCTCATCCAGCAACTGGCGGGCAGCGGGGCGCAAAGCTTGAGCCTGGTTGGCGCGCTTTCCGAGGGAACGGAAACCCAGGCCGGAACCGCAACCGGCGCGGCATCCGCAGGAGCGGCGTTGCCGTCGGTCGCCTCCAACTCCGACTTCGGCAGCGATTCGGTGGCCATCAACGGCCAATCCGGCACCGTCAGCCCCATGGCCGGAATGGACATGGACCGCCTGCGCGACACCGTGGAGACCCTGCGCTCGCAGTTTGGCGGCCAGGGTGGAAACTTCGGAGGCGGTGGCGGACTTTTCGGCGGTGGTGGTTTTGGAGGCGGTGGCTTCGGCGGAGGTTTTGGAGGCGGTGGCTTCGGCGGTGGCAGGGGAGGGAACTTTCGCGGCTTCAATCCCGGCCAGCCGCACGGAGCCATCTTCTGGTTCGGCAGCAACTCCGCGCTCAACGCCGAGCCCTTCTCCCTCAACGGCCAGCCGCAGTTGCAACCCGCTTCGGGCTCCAACCGCTTCGGCCTCACCTTCATGAGCGCACCTTATCTGCCCGGCCTCACCAAGCCCAGCGGCAAAGACACGATGTTTCTCACCCTCTCCGGTACGCGACAGTCGAGTCCGGCGGATAATTACGCCACTGTGCCCACCGATCCCGAACGCGCCGGCAACCTCAGCGGACTTCCCATCGTCTATAACCAGGCCGCCAATTACACGCCTTTTCTCAACAACCAGGTCCCGGTTTCGCCGCAGGCGGCCGCTCTGCTGGCCTATATCCCCGAGTCAAACATTGCGCTCAACTCCAACGGCTATAACTACCATCTGCTCACCACTGGCCAGTCCAACTCCACCCAAGCCGGTGTGCGCTACATGCGCAGTCTTGGCGCCAATGCCGCGCAGGGTCCGTTTGGCCGCGCCGCCGGTCGCCGGTCGCAATCCCAATCGCAGGGGCTGCGCCAAAGCATCAACTTCAACTACAACTGGTCCGATTCGGCCAGCGACAACGTGGGGCTGGTCCCAATTCTTGGCGGCAAGAGCGCCTCGCATTCGAATTCCGTCCAGGCCGGCTACACGCTCGGTTACCACAAGCTCACCGAGATCCTGAACCTCAACTGGAACCGCAGCGCCAGCCAGACCGCCAACTACTTCACCAACACCGGCAACGACATCGCGTCCTCCCTCGGCGTCGCGCTCCCCGACAGCACTCCGCTCAACTACGGGCTCCCCAACCTCCAGATCATCGGATTTGGCGGCCTCAGCCAGGTCCAGCCCAGTTTCTCCATAGCCCAAACCATCTCGGTCTCCGAGACCCTCAGCTGGATCCACGGCAAGCACAACCTGCGCTTCGGCGGCGACTACCGCCGCGTGCACCGCGACTTCCTTGGCGGATCGAACGCCACGGGCAACTTCACCTTCAGCGGGTTGTTCACCGAGGATCGGGCCAAGACCCCCGGCACAGGCTCCGCGCTCGCCGACTTTCTGCTCGGTTTCCCGCAGGAAACCACCATCGACGTCACCGCGGGCAAAAGCTATCTGCGCGACAACGTGCTCGACGGCTACGCGACCGATGATTGGCGCGTCCGCCCCTCCCTCACCCTGAACTACGGCATCCGCTACGAATTCTTCGCGCCCTATACCGAGAAATACGGGCGCCTTGCCTTTGTGGACACCAATCCAATTGCGAATGCTGGCTTTCCCGCGCAGTTCCAGGTCACCGACGAAGTGCAGGCCGGCGGCGCGGGAGCTTACAGCGGCAGGCTGCCCGATGCGCTCGTCTACCCCTTCCGAACGGCCTTTGCGCCGCGTCTCGGCCTGGCCTGGCGGCTGCCCAAGCAGACCGTCGTGCGCGCCGGATACGGCATGAATTACACCGTCGGCCAGTACGGTTCCTTTGCCTCCACCATGGCCCGCCAGCCCATGGTCAGCTCGCCCGGCTTTGTCGACCAGCAGACCAACGAGGCCATGCAGGCCGGCCAATTCACGCTCGCCAACGGGTTTGCGGTGCCGGCCACCACCGGTAGCTACGCCGTCGATCCGCACTACAAGCTTCCCTATGTCCAGGCGTGGAATCTGAACATCCAGAAGACGCTCCCTTGGGGAGTGGTCCTGAACGCGGGCTACAACGGGTCCAAGGGATCGCGCCTCGATGTCCGTACAGCTCCGCGTCCGAGCGCCTCCAGCCCCGGCACGGATCCCACCAATCTCGTCTTCACCTACGAGCAGACGGCTGCCTTCTCTCGTTTCCACGCCGGCACGCTGTCCCTGAACAAGCGCATCACGCATGGCATCTCCGCCGGCGCAAACTACCAGTACTCGCACTCCATCGACGATGCGGGCAACGGCGCGCTCGGAGGAAGTTCCTCCGTGGTCGCGCAGAACTGGCAGGACCTCCAGGCCGAAGAAGGCAACTCCAACCTTGATCAGCGCCACCGGGTCAGCGGCAATTACCTCTACGAGCTGCCCTTCGGAAAAGACAAGTTCTGGCTCACCAGCGGCGTCGGTTCGCACATTCTTGAGGGTTTTTCGATTTCCGGCACGTTTACCTTCGCCACCGGAACCCCGCTCACCCCCAACTACCAGGGGGCAATCGCCGATGTGGCCCGCGGCACCGCCGGAACCCTCCGCCCCGACCGCGATTTCTCCCAATCCATCACCGCCGGTGGCGGATCGAAGCAGATGTGGTTCAACACCGCGGCCTTCAAGATGCCCGCGGGACCGTTTGGCACCGCCTCGCGCAACTCGATTCCCGGCCCCGGAACGGTCTCCAACAGCATGTCTCTCTCCAAAACCGTTTCGCTGCACGATACCCAAAGCATCGAGTTCCGCGCTACGGCCAACAACGTTTTCAACACCGTCCAGTACTCCGGCGTGGGCACCAGCCTGGACACGCCGCAGTTCGGCCAAGTCACTTCCGTTCCCGTGAACAGCATGCGGTCGTTCCAGTTCACCGCAAGATTCAGGTTCTAGCGGAGCAAGCAAGGCAAGCGGAGTTACGAGTCAAGCGGAGTTCGCCGAGTTAACGAAGACGGAAGCAGCAGAGTCTTGATAGGGCAAAGAAGGCTGGGTGCCCCAGGTCCCTCGCTTTTGGGGACCTGGGAAAGCACGACCCCAAAGGTCGAATCCATCCGGCCAGGTTTTGAAATGGAAATGTCTTGCAGCTTTCGCAAAGACTCGGTTTTGAAAGGGCACGGCTTCACAGGCTGCTGAAAAACTCCTCCGGGAAGGCAAGAAGCGTCAGGGCACGACTTCAGTCGTGCCGATAAGGCCAATAGAATGAGTGGAGGGCTTTAGCCCCTGCTAGGCTCATTCCAGCAATTCACTCGAACAAGGGCCTTTTTCCGCAGCCTGTTCAGCCGTGCCGCAGCATCAAAGGAAGTCCGGGGCTTCAGCCCCCGAGGGCAAGCATGAAGGTCGGCGCACAAAAACTCGCGGCAATTCTCGCAACGTTGACGATGCTAAGCACTTCAGCTCCGGCATTCAGTGCGCAGGACTCCCCGGCCCAACCCTCCTCGTCCCCCCAATCTCAAAGGGCCGCGCAGGCCCAGCGCCCGCCGTCCGCGCAGGACCCGTCCGCGCAGGACTTTGTTCTCAAGGTCAATAGCGAACTGGTCCTCACCAACGTCGTCGCCCGCGACACAAAAACCGGCGAACTGGTCCGCGGACTTCAGCAAAGCGACTTCACCGTCCTCGAAAACGGCAAGAAGCAGCAGATCTCCACCTTCGATTTCCAAAGCGTGGAAATGGCCACGCCGCTCCGCGAAGCAACCGTCAGCGGACTTGCCGCTGGCCCCAGCGGCAGCAAGGCCGTTGCCGTCGCCAAGCCCGAAGAGCTGCGCAATCACCGCCTCATTGTTTTCTTCTTCGACCTCACCTCCATGCAGCCCGAAGATCTGGACCGCAGCGTCGATGCGGCGCGCGACTTCCTCACCAAGAAGATGCAGTCCGCCGACCTCGTCGCCCTGGTCTCTCTCGGCGACACGCTCAAGGTGGACCAGGATTTCACCGCCGACAAGGCCGCTCTGGCCCGCGAAGTCGGCGCGTACAACGGCACCGAGGGCCAGGGCTTTGCCGAAGGCGCAACCGCCAACTCCAACCAGGTGGAAGACACCACCGGCTACACCCCCGACGAAAGCGAATACAACGACATCAACACCGACCGCGAGCTTTTTGCCCTGCGCGCCATCTCCCAGTCGCTGGCCAAGATCGACGAGAAGAAGTCGTTGCTCTACTTCTCCGGCGGAATCTCCCGCGACGGCATCGAAAACCAGGCGTCGCTACGTGCCGCGGTCAATGCCGCCGTGCGCGCCAATCTCGCCATCTACAGCGTGGACACGCGCGGTCTGCAGGCTGTTTCGCCGCTCGGCGATGCCTCCACCGGAAGCCTGCGCGGCAGCGGCGCATACAACGGCGGCGCGCTGGCCAACAATATGAACGCCAACTTTGCCAGCCAGGAAGTCATGGCTTCCCTCAGCAGCGATACCGGCGGCAAAGCCTTCTTCGACTCCAACGACTTCGCCCCCGCCTTCGCGCAAGTGCAGAAAGACACCTCGGCCTACTATGCCGTTGGCTTTCGCAGCTCCAACCCGTTGCGCGACGGCCGCTATCGCAAGCTGACCATCAAGATCAATCGCCCGGGAATCAAGCTCGAATACCGCCCCGGCTACTACGCCCCCGCCGACTTCAAGCACTCCGGCAAGGAGGACCGCGAGCGCGATCTCGAAGACCAGCTCGCCAGCGACCTCCCTGCCACCGACATGGCGCTTTACATGGACGCGCTCTACTTCCGCCTCGACGACAATCGCTATTACGTCCCCGTCTCCCTCGTCGTCCCCGGATCTCAAATTCCATTTGTGAGCGGCGGAGATAAAGACAAGGCAACGCTCGACATCATCGGCGCCGTCATCGACGAGGTCAAGCGCCCCATTGGTCACGCCCGCGAGACCGTCAAGCTCAATCTCGACTCCGCCCTCGGCGCGCGCCAGAAGAACATCCAATACACCACCAGCTTCAACCTGCCGCCGGGCAAATACCAGCTGAAGTTCGTGGTCCGCGAGAATCAGACCGGCCGCATGGGCTCCTTCGAGGCGGAAATCACCCTGCCCGAGATGAAGAAAGCCCCGCTCAAGATGAGCTCCATCCTGCTGGCCAGCGCGCGCCAGCCAAGCAAGGAGAAAAGTCCTCTCGTCCGCTCTGGCCTGGAGTACCTGCCCAACATAAGCCACGTCTTCCGCACCGACCAGCACCTCTATCTGCTCTATGAGATCTACGCCCCGGCGCACGAAAAGCTGGCCGCCGACGCGCCCAAGGGAACAAAACCCGGCATCAGCCTGCTCAGCAGCCTGGAATTGATGCAGGGTTCGGCCAAGGTCTACGAGACTCCAGTGGTACAGGCCCGGGCCATCAATGTCGAGGGCCGCGACGCCGTCGCAATTGAACTCGATGTCCCGCTCGCCTCGCTCAAGCCCGGCCAGTATCTCTGCCAGCTCAACGTCATCGACGACGCGGCTGGGAGCTTCGCCTTCCCGCGTTTCGCCGTCCTGATCAAGGAACCGGTGGCGGCTCAGCCTTCCGGGGCCGCGTCCACAACTGCCGCCGTCGGCGCGCCCGCGGTAGTGAATCCGTAGGGGCAGTGGCGGCAACCGGAGCCGCAGCAAAACCCGCGCTTCAGATGAAACGCAGCTGTGAACACCAGATAGGGCCCGTCGAGGTAGCAGTCTTCGGCTTCAAGCTCAGGCAGCGGCTGCGTCGCGCCAGGTTCATTTCCGTCCATTCCGTCATTCTCTCGTAATTGCCTGGGCGCCCCAACCCATTGTCATTCTGAGCGGAGCGCAGCGAAGTCGAAGGCCCTGCGGTTTGCTTTTCTTTGGCCACCCTGCATTTATCACGAGCAGCGAAAGATCGCAGCGCCTCAGCGAAAGAGAGTAGCGCTGGCCTCCCGGCCGGCTGTGCTGAGGGCCTCCTGGCCCTCAGAGATCTCGCCAGCGCGGGCGCATTTTAGCCGCTATAAGGAAAAGTGCGGCGTACAAACTCCCGTTGAGTAGAGGTATCAGGATCAAGGCCTTTTCGCCGTTGACGATCCAAAATGGGCAAGTAAAGTAAACCGCGAACCAAAAAGCCCTGCTGAACATACCTTCCGGCACATTGAAAAGGACGAACCCGAGCACGCCCCAAAACAAAGGGACAAATGCTCCAACCAGGAATCCAGCAATCGTTATAGTGCGAAAGGTCTTCATCGTCTTGAATTAAGGGAGAATACTACCTTACAACGGCCGGTCTGCACAGTAGTTACTAAGGCAAAGATGTTCGAGGTAAGGAATCTGCCTCTGAAGCAGCGGGCTTTGAGTGTATCGGAGATGCGAGTTCGAGTACGCAGTTCAGATAAAATTGTCCCATGACTCTTTCCGCTGAAGACCGCGCCCGCCGCATCAAGATCATCCTCTTCGACGTCGATGGCGTCCTCACCGACGGAACCATCTGGATCTATCCCATGCCGGTCTCTCACCCTGACGGCTCGGTAACCACCCGGATGGTCGAAGCCAAGGGCTTTAGCGCTCACGACGGCGCGGCCATGACCCTGGCTCGTCTCGGCGGCATGAAAGTCGGCGTCATCACCAAGCGCATCAGCGAAACCGTCGCTCTCCGTTCCCGCGACCTCAAGCTAGAGTTTGTTTACCAGGGCGAGGCCTTCAAGATGCGCCCGGTCCGCGAAATCATGGAGAAGGAAGGCGTAACCCTCGACGAGATTGCCTACGTCGGCGACGATGTCGTCGATCTGCCCGTCATGCGCCACTGCGGATTCGCCGTCGCCGTCGCCAATGCCCGTCCTCAGGTCAAGGCCGAAGCCCACTACGTCACGCCCAGCCGCGGCGGTGACGGAGCAGGCCGCGACGCCATTGAGTTCATCCTGGCCGCCAAGGGCCTGCTGGAAAAATGCATTGAGGCTTCCATCGACGAAGGCAACCCGCTGCCCCCCTCCATGGACATCGGCAAAGGCGGCGACCTGCTGCCCCGGCCGTAACGCAGTTCTTCATTCCTTCGCTTCTGCGCCCCTAAGAATTTCCGCTCTTGAACCGACTCTGAGAATGGGTGCCCCAGGTCCCGGATTTTCGGACCTGGGAAAGCACGAACCCAACCTGTTTTCGATTAGCCCCGCCCTAAAAGTTGGGTGCCCCTGGTCCCTCGCCTTTGGGGACCAGGGAAAGCACGACCTTCAAACGCAGTTCGCCCGCCCTGCGCGTAGCAGCCCTCGCCTTTGGGGACCAGGGAAAGCACGACCCTCAAACGCAGTTCGCCCGCCCTGCGCGTAGCAGCCCTCGCATTTGGGGACCAGGGAGAGCACGAACCCCAACCGCAGTTCGCCCGCCCAGCGCGCAGCAGCGCCCTGCGCGCAGCAGCGCCCTGCGCAGCAGCTACTTCTCCGCCGACCCCGTCCCGGCTAGCGGTTTCCGCTTCAGTTTGTGAAGGAACACCACCGGCGGAATACAAACCAGCGATAAATATGCCAGCAGCTGAAAGTTGTCGGTATACGCCATCAGCGAAGCCTGTTGCAGCGTGCTCCGGTACAGCGCGCCCAGCGCCAGCACATGCGCCGAGGCCATGCTCGCCCCGCCTGCATGGAACTTCGCCGCCAGCCCCAAGGCCAGCGCCTGTGCGTGCAGGTCGCTTGCCGAAACGTCGGCGGCCAGGTAATTCTGGTGCCTCTGCGCCCCGCGCACCAGCATCGTGGTCACCATCGCAATCCCAATGCTTCCGCCAATGTTGCGCAGCAGGTTGTAGATGCCCGAGGCGTTCCCTATCTCGTGCTTCTTCAGCCGCGCCATGGTCATCGTGGTCAGAGGCACAAAGATAAACCCACCGGCAAACCCGTTGAAGAAGTTCGGCACCACCACCGACATGATCGAAATGTCCAGGTTGACCCGTGCCAGCTGAAACGTCGAAAACGCCATGATCGCGAACCCCGTCGCCAGCAGCACCCGTCCATCGACCTTGCTTACCAGCACGCCCACCAGCAGCATCGAGACAATCGACCCCACTCCGCGCGGACTCACCGCCAGCCCGCTATAGAGCGCCGAGTAGCCCAGCAGCGTCTGCAGAAACAGCGGCAGCAGGGCAGTCGAGCCATACAGAACAAATCCATATAAGAACGCGATCAGCGTGCCCACTCCGAAGTTGCGTTCCCTGAGTGCCCGCAGCTGCACAATCGGCTCTTTGCTGGCCAGTTCGCGCCAAACAAACGCCGCCAGCGCCGCAACGGTCAGCGCCGTTGTCCAGCAGATCCACCGCGCATCGAACCAGTCCGCCTCCTGTCCCTTGTCCAGAACCAGTTGCAGCGCGCCCAGCCACACGGCCAGCAGCCCGAAGCCCAAGTAGTCGATGGCTCCCCGCACCGCATTGCGCAGATACGGCGGATCCTCAATATTCATCTTCATCATGAACAGCGCTAGCAGCCCGATGGGCAGGTTGATATAGAAGATCCAACGCCAGCTGAAGCTGTCCGTGATCCACCCGCCCAGCGTTGGCCCGATCACCGGCGCAACCACCACGCCCATCCCGTACACCGCCATGGCCGTCCCGTGCTTGTGCGGCGGAAAGCTCTCCAACAGAATCGACTGCGCCAGCGGCTGCATGCCGCCGCCGCCCGCGCCTTGCAGCACCCGCGCCACAATCAGCATCGGCATGTTGATCGCCATGCCGCACAGCAGCGAGGCCAAGGTGAACACCATGATCGAAAGCATCAGCAGGCGCTTGCGCCCGATCCGCCGCGCAATCCACCCCGACGCCGGCAGCATGATCGCATTCGACACCAGGTAGCTGGTTAGAACCCACGTCGACTCGTCGGTCGAAGCCGAAAGGTTCCCCGCGATATGCGGCAGCGCCACGTTGGCCACCGAGGAGTCCAGCACCACCATGAAGGTGGAAATCATCACCGAGGCGGCCACCATCCACGGATTAACCGACGGCTTCCAATCGTGGTGGTCCGCCACCCCCGTATTTCGAATCTCCGTCCCCGCCGGCACAGCGCTGCCTTGAGTACTCATTCCGCGCTTGCCGGCCGTGGCAGATGGACGATGACCATAGGTCCATTTTAATATCCAGATATCTCAGTGCCGGCTCAGGCGGTTTCCGTGGGTGTCGGAGGACTCAAGCCCCGTCCAATCGCTTGGGTGCCCCTGGTCCCTCGCACTTGGGGACCAGGGAAAGCACGACCCCCAACCGCCTTTAGCCCGCCCTGCGCGTAGCAGCGCCCTGCGCGCAGCAGCCCCCGCGCGGTAGCAACCTGATCCGACCTCAAAAATGGTGCCCCTGGTCCCATGCACTTGGGGACCAGGGAAAGCACTCCCCTCAACCGTCGTTCGCCCGCCCTGCGCGTAGCAGCGCCCTGCGCGCAGCAGCCCGCCCTGTGGGCAGCAGCGCGTACCATGATTCCCATGAGTTGGATCGCCTGGGCACTGCTCTCCGCTGTCTTCGCCGCCGCCACCGCCATCCTTGCCAAGGTCGGAGTGGCCCATGTGGACTCCAATCTCGCCATGGCCCTGCGCACAACCGTGGTGGTGCTCTTTGCCTGGGGAATGGCGCTCGTCCTTGCCCGTCCCGAAGCGGGACTGGCCGCCGAACTCCGCGCTCTCGACCGCCGGACCATCTTCTTTCTCACCCTCAGCGGCCTGGCCACCGGCCTCAGTTGGATCTGCTACTTCCGCGCCCTCCAGCTTGGCCCAGCCTCGCGCGTCGCTCCCATCGACAAGCTCAGCGTGCCGCTGGTGATTATCTTCGCCTGGCTCCTCCTCGGCGAAAAGCTCACCGCCCCCGCCCTCCTCGGCGGACTGCTCATCACCGCCGGCGCGGTGGTCATCGCGCTGGCGTGATTCAGCCTCATCCCTGTCGACCAAGGTCCCAGCCCCGCCTGCGCCTGGCTTCTGGGACCTGGGGAATACGCCCCTTATACTGATCAGGAAGCGACCTCCCGATGGCCACCGATCCCCAACCCGGAGAACTCCCCGTTCCAGAAGCCGCAGCTCTTCCCCGCCGCATCGTCCTCACCGGCTTCATGGGCTCCGGCAAAAGCACGGTCGGTCCCAAACTCGCCAGTCGCCTCGGCTGGCGTTTCCTCGATGTCGACGCGGTCATCGAGGCCGAAGCCGGAATCTCCATCGCCCAGCTCTTCGCCCTCCATGGCGAGCCTGCCTTCCGCGACCTTGAGTACGCGACCACAGTTGCTCTTGCCGCCGAAGACGGGCTTGTGCTGGCCTTGGGCGGCGGCGCAATCGAACGCGAAGACACCCGCGCCTTGCTGCTCACGACTCCCGGCACTCTGCTGATTCATCTTGAGATCGAACTGGCCACCACCCTGCGCCGTTGCGCCGGCTCGGAGGGTTCCCGTCCCGTCCTTGCCGACCAGGCCAACCTCGCCGCCCGTTACGCGCGCCGCTTGCCGCTCTACCGCACCGCGCACCTCTCCATCCCGGTTGACTCACTCACTCCGGCCCAGGTGGTCGACGCCATCTATTGTGCGGCAAATTTCTAAATTCGAATCCCCAAATCCCATAAGCGCATCCAACCAATTTAGACCCCCCCTCGTGACAGCCATGAGGCAAGCTTCGTTCCAGACACCATTGTTCATGCCAAGTTCGCTCAAGGAGGAAAGCCAGCATGATGTTTCCCGACCCAAGTAACGAAAAACAAAGAGCTGCTCTTCGTCTTGCAGCGGAGCGCGCCGCGGCGGTCCGCAACACCCAGACCGATTTCGAGCAGACCATTCATATCACCCCAGACCAGTTCGGCAGGCGATTCAGCTCGGGCAATCCCGCGTTCCCAGACGCGCAACGCCTGCAGCAGCGCTAATCCTTCTGCGTTTCCGTTTCCCCCTTCCCACCCGCCTTCCGCTTGTTATCATCGATCAAAGCTTCCCGCGGCCGTTCATCCGGGAGCTTTGGTCGAGGATCTTCCTTACCCGATGAATTCCCCATCGCACATTGCTCCCTCCGTGGACGCAGCCGGCATAGCCGTCGGGGGCCTCGCGCCTGACCTCCGGCCCACCGCCGGGCACATCCATCTGCACGCTCCCCAACCCGGCTCCACCGCCAGCCTCATCCACGATCTGCGCGAACTCTTCAAGGTCAAGGTGATGGCCCTGGTGGTCGTCACCGGCTGGGGCGGTTTCTATCTCGGATCCATGCAGTCCGGAATTACCAGCGTGCAGCGTGGCCTGCTCGACGCCCTCCTCGGCATCGGACTGGTATCGGCCGGCGCAGGCGCGCTCAACGAGGCCCTCGAGCGCAAGATCGATGCCCGTATGAAGCGCACTGCCGACCGCCCGCTCGCCGCCGGCCGCTTCTCGCTGGCCCAGGGAATCCTCGCCGGCCTCGGCGCTCTCGGCTTCGGCGCATGGTGGCTGCTCCTTCACTCCAACCTGCTCACCGTGGCCCTGGCGCTGCTTACCGCCTTCACCTACGTCGCCATTTACACCCCGCTCAAGCGAGTCACACCCTGGGCCACCTTCATCGGTGCCTTTCCCGGCGCAATGGGCCCGCTGCTGGGCTGGACCGCCGCTCGCGGCCAGATCGAGGGTCAGGGCCTTTCTCTCTTCGCTATCCTCTTCGTCTGGCAGTTCCCCCACTTCATGTCCATCTCCTGGCTCTATCGGGAGGACTACGCTCGCGCCGGAATCCGCATGTTACCAGTGGTCAAGCCCGACGGCTGGGCCACCGTCGTAGAAGCCCTCTTTTATGCCGTCCTCATGATTCCTGTCAGCCTTGCCCCCTGGCGGCTCGGGATGGTCGGCCCGGTTTACGCCTTTATCGCCATTCCGCTGGGCCTTGTCTATCTTGCTTACACCGTTCGTTTCGCCCGCATTCTGCGCGTCAAGGACGAGGACGAGAGCCGCAGGCTGGCCCGCGACCTGCTCAAGATCAGTGTTCTTTACCTGCCCCTGCTCTTCACCGCCCTGATGCTCTGCGCCACCGTCCGCCGTTGATCGGCGCAAACCTGGCTGCCCCAGGTCCGGGGTCCCCGCCGACAGGTCTTCGTCGGTGGGGTGGAGATCCCTCGCATTTGGGGACCTGGGAAAGCACGAACCTAACTGCTGTATATTCGCCCTGCGCGTAGCAGCCGAGGACCCCATGAACGCCGCCTCTTCAACGCCTCAAAATCAGTCCACCCGCCTCGTCATCACCGCGCTTCTCCTTGTCAGCGCCTTGGCCACCATCTTCCTCTTCTGGCTTATCTATATCCACCCCGCCGCCGATCGGGCCAGCGTCCGTTTCGCCTTTCTCCCTGCCCTCAATGCGATTCTGAACGGTCTCAGCGCCGTCGCTCTTCTCTGCGGCTACGTCTTCATTCGCGGCCGCCGCATCAGCGCGCATCGCGCCTCCATGATCACCGCCTTTGCCTTTTCCACCCTCTTTCTGGTCAGCTACATCCTTCACCACGCCCTCCACGGCGACGTGCGCTACCCCATTTACGCGGCCTTCCGCGCCATCTACCTGGTGCTCCTGTCCAGTCATATCCTGCTCGCCATCGTCGCTCTGCCGCTGATCCTCATCACCTTTTTCTTTTCGCTCAGCGGACGCATCCCCCAGCACCGCAAAATTGCTCGCTGGACCTTTCCACTCTGGCTCTATGTCTCCGTCACCGGCGTCATCACCTACGTGATGCTCCGCTTGGCCCAGGGACAGTAGCGGTAGTCTGAAACTCACTCAACAAAATCGCTGTCATCCTGAGCAGCCCGTCTCGCCGCATCGAGTTACGGCTGAAATGAACAATGGGCGCAACCCGCAAAGGCCGCCAACTCGCCAACTTGCTATCGCGGCGAAGCCGCGGCCAACTTGCTGATTCTATATAACCCTATTTTTTGTTCATAG
>Ga0181520_10001438_pt1 | contig 48444 bp, 43 predicted proteins | sample PEATcosm2014_Bin_29_FD_132451 | JGI IMG/M metagenome (GOLD analysis project Ga0181520, IMG submission 132451) | Peatland microbial communities from MTU Mesocosm Facility, Houghton, MI, USA - PEATcosm2014_Bin02_30_metaG | ecosystem: Environmental > Terrestrial > Soil > Wetlands > Peat | place... | reverse complement strand
CGCGACTGGGTCATTTGCTCCAATTCGGCCCGCTCGTCCCCTGTTAATGTGATCGCCTCAGCTGCGAATGGCATATCACATTAGATGCCGCCACCATGCTAATAGTTTCTCAGAGACAGGCCATTAGTCCGCTCATAACCGGTCGTTCCGCCAACCGGGGCGTTTATCGAAGGCGCATCCTTAGTCCACCGCGTATACCGCAGAGCCGTCGATAGAACCGCCCAGCTCGTGTGCGTCTCCACCCCGGCGCCGGCCGTCACCCCGTCATGCGATGGCGTGTACCCGTTGAGATTGCCGCTGGCCCGCAACGAAGGCCCCGCCTCCACGAACGGCCCCCGCCCCAGTCTAGCCACGTGATATTTAACCAGCACCGGGACATCCCAGGTCACCACCGTGAAGTAGTCCCCATGCAGCGGCTTGTAGATGCCATCCATCTCCACCGCCAGCCCCTGCCGCAGTTCCAGTTGCCCCGAAACCCCGCCCAGATCGCCGATCCGTTCCTTCACTCCGGTGTCGGGATAGTAAAACTCCCCGAGTAAGGATGCTCCCGCCAATACCCCGACGCTCAGCCGGCGCCCCGTCGCATGGATCGGATCTGTCGATGTCCCCCAAGCCACGCTCGTCAGAAACTCAACCTGGTCGGCCTTGGTCGGATAATTCGGAAAGCCCGCGTCTCTCTCCCACCGCGTGTACCGGATCGTCGGCGCTACGCGCAGCTTGCCGAAGTGGATGGCCGCGCCCACCCCCGCAGTCGCCCCGAATTGCGACGGCAGCGCGCCGATATCGTTCTGCGACGTGCGGAACGCCGCCCCGCCTTCCAGGAACGGCCGGACTCGTCCCCAAGTGAACGGCGCCGGCAGATTCCATTTCAACATCACCGGAAATTCCCAGGTGTTCGCGGACGGGAAGTTGTAACTCTGCGACACCGTGGGGCCGCTGGCCGGAAATGACGAATTGATGCTGGTAAGCGGCAGCGATCGATGCAAAACGTCCGCCTCAATAGCAAAGTCGCTGCTGAGCCGGGCTTCCAACATGCCACCGTAGATGAAGCCGTTGGCGCCCGGTATGCGCTGGACGCTGGTTTCCGGGTTGCCGTTAACGTCCGCCGGCGTGGTCACGTTGTAGCCGGGAAAATCCGGGGTGAGGCCCGTCCCTCCCACCACGCCCCAATAAAGCCGCTGCCCGAACGCCGCCGGGCCCACAGCCATCAGCAGAGCCACAGCCAGCCAGCTAGCGCGCATGGCCGCTCTGTTGCACCTCGATAGCCACTATGCCAGGAACCGGACTGCGCGGTCGTTAATTGCCAATAGAAGTGCGCCCCTGGGCCTGAGCGTCACGTCTGACTGCCACGCGTCACGGTCGTACCGCCGCCGGTCTCCGCCGGCGGTGTTAGTCCGGGCCATCCTCCGCCGACCGCCCCAATAGCTCTTCCACAGCGGCCGTCAGTTGCCGCGCCGTAAATGGCTTCGCCAGGAATGCGTATGCGTCTTTCGGAATCGAGCCCAGCAGTCCAACCTGTTTCTCCGGCCACATAGATTCCGGACTCGCCGAAGTGAGCAAAATCCTCACGTCCGGCCATCGCCGTAGCGCCTTCTGCGCAGCTTCAACACCCGAACAACACCGGGGGACCAAAACCGCCAGCACCAAGAGGTCCGGTCGGTCTGAGCAACACCGCAGATCGCAGTCGGTCGCCGCATCCGGCTTCACGCACGGTGGAGCAATACTCACGTCGAAACCGTTGCGGGCCAGGATCGCGCGCATGGCAGTCTCTGCCGTGGAATCGCCCTCGATTATGGTTACCCGCGCTGCTTCACCGGTCTTTGGGGCCTCTTTCACTCAAATTCAACATACACCGAATCGCCTGCGGCCCGCCAGTTATCCCAGCAAGTCCTTGTTTCGGCTTACCGCCCCCCGGTCACATCGAAATCCGCAATATCGTCCCTTTCCTTTCAAATGCTTACAGCCTCCGATTTCGGACCCGCACTTTCCCCCATGCGACTCTGAATCGAGGAGTATTGTATGCAAAACTACGTTTCCCCAGAGCAATTCGCAGCCAATCGCGCCAACGCTGGCGGTTCCACCGGCCCGCGCACATCCGATGGCAAAGCCCGTTCTTCCCAGAACGCCCGCAAACACGGCTTCGCAGCAGCCGCCTACACCGTCCCTCGCCTCGAAGACATCGAAGAGGTCGCCGAGCTCAGGGAAAGCGTCATCGATCTCTATAAGCCAACTAACGGCCAGGAACTCTTCGCCGTCGAGCGCATCGCCATCACCCAACAATCCATGAACCGCGCCGCCCGCTTAGAAGCCGGAACCCTAACCACTTGCCTCAACGACGTGCTGAATCTCCGCGAACGCCCCCTCATGGAAATGGACCCGGAAATGTACGGCGGCGGCGAACCCGGCAGGCAGCAGGTCAAAAACTACCTCCTGGCCGAAGGATTCCGCCGCAGCGTCGGCGCCTCCAACGTCATCCACCTCTGCATGCGCTACAACGCTCAAGCCGAGCGCCTCTACCGCCGCGCCGTCCAGGATTTCGAACGCATTAGAGATCTGACCAGTGGCGCAGACCCCGGTGGGGCGGCCCTCCTGGGCTGCCTTCCTGATTGCCTTCCTCCAGACCCGCCCTCCCAGGTTCTTGCGCCTCCTGACCAAACGAACCCAATCCCCCCAGAACCCCAACAAACCGAACCAGTTACCCAATCCGAACCCGTCCCCGAAGCCACCCCGGAACCCACCGATCCCCCGGCCGCAGCCACCCGCAACCCCTGGTCCCAGCCCGCTGGCGACAACACCCACCACTCCAACGCCTGCAACTGCGATTTGTGCCTGGCCAATCCGGCGCGCTTCCCCGAAAAAGACCGAAATCGAAGCTAAAAGTCCGCCTTACTACCCCCGGCGCCCTCCGTTGTGAGGCGATATCATGGAGGCTCCGCCACAAGACCAGCTCCCGAAGGAGAGCACCGCGTGAGACTCGTGAATATCTCGTTGCCGGCCCTGCTCGCCAGCGCATTTCTCTTGGCCTTGGCCGTGCCGAACCCCGCCCAGGCGCAGACCCCCTCCGCCCCGGTCGGCATCTTCGACGGCCACGGCGACGTTGGAACCGTCCTCCATCCCGGCTCCGTCGATTACGACCCCTCTGCCAAGACCTACACCGTCTCCGGCAGCGGCGACAACGTCTGGGCCAAGGAGGACGATTTCCAATTCGTCTGGAAGAAGGTCTCCGGCGACGTCTCGCTCACCGCCGATATCGCCTTCCTCGGCAAAGGTGTCGAAGAGCACCGCAAGGCCATGCTCATGGTTCGCCAGAGCCTCGATCCCGATTCCCCCTACGCCGATATCGCCGCCCACGGCGTCGGCTTGACCTCCCTCCAGGCCCGCGCCGCGCAGGGCGACGCCACCCATGAGGTTCAGGCCAACCAGAACGGCCCCAAACACCTGCGGCTCGTCAAGCGCGGCTCAACCTTCTACATGTCCGTGGCCATGGAACCAGGCGGAGACCTGCAATTCGCGGGCACGGAGATGCGCGTCCCTCTCGCCGAACCGTTCTACGTCGGCATCGGCGTCTGCTCGCACAATAAGGACGTCACCGAAAAGGCCGTGTTCTCGAACGTGGAGCTGTCTCCCTTGCGCCCGGTCGGCAATCGCAAGCCGGACCTCTTCAGCTCCATCGAAACCATCACTGTGTCATCCACGGACCGCCACGTAACCATGACGGCCCCTGCCCGCCTCGAAGCGCCCACCTGGACCAGGGACGGCAAGACCCTGATTTTCGTGAACAATGGCCGCCTCCAGCGCGTCGCCGAGCCGGGCGGTACGCCGGAGATGGCGGACACCGGGGCGATTCCTCACGCCGGCAGCACCCACGCCGTTTCCCCCGACGGCGCCCAGTTGGCCTTCAACGATGACGCCAAGGGACGCTCCACCATCTACATCGAGCCTCTGGCCGGCGGAACTCCGCGCCCCGTCGCGCCGGGCAGGGCCCCTGCCTGGTCGCCCGATGGCCAGACCCTCCTCTTCACCGCGCCCGGCGACCGCAAGGGCCAGACCGATATTTTCACCATACCGTCCAACGGCGGCATGCCGACCCAGCTCACCAAAACCGGCATGGAGGACTTCGCCGAATATACGCCGGACGGAAAGACCATCTACTTCCAATCCGCGCGCACCGGTACCGTGCAGATCTGGCGCATGAATCCCGGCGGCGGCCAGGAGATGGTGACCGCGGAAGATTCCAACAACGCCTGCCCGCACATCTCGCCCAATGGCCGGCTACTGGCGTTTCTCTCCTATGACAAGGACGTCAAAGGCATTCCGGTAGATCAGCCCGTCACGCTGAAAGTCATGACCCTGATACCCGCCCCCGGCCGCGGCGCGCGCGGAGCGGCCCCCGCAGCCCCGTCCGGCCCACCCGACATCGACCAGCTTCGCCGCAGCATCGCCGTTCTGGCGAACCTGACCGGCGGCCAAGGCACACTGGATGCCCCCTGCTGGGCCCCCAACAGCGCGCGCCTCGCCTTCGTGTCTTATCACCTGCTCCCGCACGCACCCGCGGCGGCCGCACGATAGAATGGAATTAAGCGCTTCCCGTGATCCTTCCTCCTGCCGACCACAATTTCGAACAGGGCCTTTCCGAAAAGCCCCCCGTGCGCGACGAAACGGGCTTTGCCGCGGGCAAGATCGCCATTGTCCAATACGCCACCGTGGCCATCTTCCTCTTCCTGATTTCCGGCTTTTGGAAGCTGCAAGTCCAGAACCCGGAGTTCTACGATGAGCGCGCGCTCGAAAATAGCATCAAGTCCGTTCCCATCCTCGCGCCGCGCGGGCGCATCCTCGACCGGGATGGCCGCGTGATTGTCGATAACCACACCTCCTACACCCTGATCCTCGCGCGCGAGCTGCTCAAGGAGGAGCACCTCTCCGCGATCGCCCAGGGCTTGGACCTGGACTTCGACGACTTGATGGACCGCGTACGCCGTTTCCGCAAGCAGCCCAAGTACGTGCCCATCGTCATCAAGGATGAGCTGACGCCGGCTGACCTGTCCTTCGTCGATTCGCATCACGACTTCTTCCCCGAGTTGATGCTCATCGAGGCGCAGCGCCGCCTCTATCCGCGCGACGGCATGATGGCGCACGTCATCGGCTATACGGGTGAGATCAGCGAAGCGGAACTCGACTCGCCCGAATTCGCCAAGCTCGATCCCGGCGCCAAGATCGGGAAGTTCGGCATCGAGCGGCAGTATAACAACGGTCTGATGGGCGTCGATGGGCAGAAGCAGGTGGTGGTGGACAATCGCGGCCAGGTTCGCCAGGAGCTCAAGAACAAGCCGGCCATCCCCGGCAAAGATCTGAAACTCACCATCGACCTGGATCTCCAAGTCGTCGCCGAACTGGCCATGGAAGGGAAGAACGGCGCCGTGGTAGCGCTCGATCCGCGCACCGGCGAGGTGCTCGCCATGGTGAGCCGCCCGACCTTCGACCCCAACAAGCTCGCCGTGCGGATCAAGTCGCGCGATTGGAAAGAGATCACCGATAACCCGGACAACCCGCTGCTCAACCGCGCCATTCAGGCGCAGCTTGCGCCCGGATCGACATTCAAGCCCATCATGGCGCTCGCGGGCCTGGAAACTGGAACTATCGACGACAAGTGGACCGTCCACTGCCCCGGCGGCGCCACCTTCTACGGCCACTACTACCATTGCCATTTGAAGGGCGGGCACGGCACGGTCGCGCTGCACAAAGGCATCGTCGATTCCTGCGACGTCTTCTTCTACACGCTCGGCAACAAGATGGGCATCGACAAGATCGCCGCCTATGAGGAGATCGTGGGCTATGGGCACAAGACCGGCATCGACCTTCCGAATGAAATGGAAGGCACCGCGCCCTCCGAAAAGTGGAAGCTGCGCACGCAACGCCAGAAATGGTACGCCGGAGAAACCATTTCCCTCTCCATCGGGCAGGGTGCGTTGACCGTAACGCCCATTCAATTGGCGCGCGCCATAGGCGGCATTGCAATGGGCGGCGCGTGGCGCCAGCCGCACCTTGTCAAGAGCGCCGACTGGAAGGATAAGCCCGTCGAGTGGGCGCTCGCCCCCGAAAACGTCAAAGACGTGGTTGACGGCATGTGCGGCGTGGTGAACGAAGCCGGCGCCACGGGCGTACGGGCCGCGCTGCCGGGCATCCAGGTTTGCGGGAAAACCGGCACCGCCCAGGTGGCTTCCGAGGATTATGTCAAGGCCCACAAGGGGGACACGCAGAATCTCAAAGACAACGCCTGGTTCGTGGGCTTCGCGCCGGGGAACGCGCCGGAAATTGTCGTAGCGGCCCTCTTCGAACACGGCGCCGAAAGCAAATTCGCCGCCCCCATAGTCCGCGACGTCATCAAAGCCTACTTCGACAAAAAGGCCCGCCTGACGTTGCTCAAGCAGCAGCAGGACGAGCTGGCAAATATGGGGCCAGGGGCCAGGGGCCAGGGGCCGGGGAACGGAGGCTTTGTGCCGCAGGTCTTCGCGGGAACGCAACCGCAGCGAAGCGCCGCGGACGCTTCATCCCCGGCCCCCAGCCCCCGGCCCCAGGCCCCCGCTTCATCGGCCCCCGGCCCCCCGGCCGCCGCTACATCGGCCCCGGTTTCCCGCCCGGCCGCCGGCTCATCGGCCGCCGGTTCCTCCCTGGCCACCGGCCCCCGGCCCCTGGCTCCCGCTTCAGCGACTTCCGCATCATCGGGCTCCGGTTCCCCCCCGGCCCCTGGCCCCCGGCCCCTGGCCCCCGTTTCCCCCCCGGCCCCCAATTACTAACCATGCTGCGCCACCTTTCCCTACGCGATCTCGACTGGCCGCTGCTGCTCATCGTCCTGGTCATCTGCGGTGTCGGCGTCGTCCAGATTTTCAGCGCCACCATCGACACGGACTACCACAGCGCCTGGTGGAAACAGATCCTCTACATTGCCTGCGGCCTGGTCCTCATGTGGATCGCCATGGGCATCGATTACCACAGCCTTACCCACTACGTTCCCGGTCTCTATGCCGCGGCCGTGGCGGCGCTCGCCGGCACGGCGTTGCTCGGCAACACCGTGTTCGGCTCGAAGCGTTGGATTCCAGTGCCGGGCCTCGGACTCCGCCTCCAGGTGTCGGAGTTCGTCAAGCTGGTGATAATATTGTTGGTAGCCCGGTATCTGACCGATTTGAAGCGGGATGAGTTGGAAATACGGGAAATGCTCATCCTGTCGGGCTTGGTCGCGGTTCCCGTGGTCTTGGTGTTGGCTCAGCCGGACCTGGGAACGGCTCTCACCTATTTGGCGATCCTGGTGGTGGGAGCGTTTATCGCGGGGCTGCGGTGGAAGTACGTAGCCGCCATCGCCGTTATGGCGGTGTTTGTGGTTCCCGTGGGTTGGCATTTCCTGAAGGATTATCAGAAGGCGCGATTGGTGAGTTTCATGGACCCTGAGCGGGACCCGCAAGGCACCGGGTATCAGTTGATACAGTCTCAGATCGCCGTCGGGGCCGGTGGCATGTTCGGCAAGGGCGTTACCAAGGGAACTCAGACTCAACTCCGCTTTCTGCCCGTTCCGCACACGGATTTTATTTTTTCGGCCTTTGCGGAGGAGTGGGGATTTGTAGGCGTAGCCGCTGTTTTGTCGTTGTACTTTGTAATGATCATGCGCATCGTCCAGAATGCGCAAACGGCGCCCGATCGGGCCGGCATGTATATCTGTATGGGTGTGGGGGGCTTGTTGCTCTTTCACGTGCTGGTCAATGTCGGGATGGTGGTGGGGCGTATGCCGGTCACCGGCATTCCTTTGCCATTCATGAGCGCCGGCGGTTCCAGCGTCTGGTCAAATTTTTTGGCTCTGGGGCTGGTCAATAACGTCCGCCTCAGAACGTTTATCAACTAGCAGGCCGGCGTGGCCGCGTCGCCACGCCGCGTTAGAGAATATCGGGGAGCCGGTAAGAGAGCCTGGGGACGGTGGCGCGCAAGCGCATTCCCTTGGGAGTGGTTCCCGGCCGGACGGCGTTCGAGGAATGGACTCCGCCGCCGGTCAGCGTGAGTCGTTCAGAAAGATCGGTTTGCGTTTCCCGTTTTCGAGCGGGGAATTCGAGACTTACGCAGGGCGCCTTCCTTCCTCTGGCCAACCTGTTCGGCCCCCACGGAGGGCAGCAATGTCAAAGGAACTCGCGATCTCCGCGAACCGCCACGAAACACGCGTGGCGATTATCGAGGACGATCTCGTAGCCGAAGTCTATTATCAGCGTGAACACGAGTACTCCCTCGCCGGGAGCATTCACAAAGGCAGGGTGACGCGCGTGTTGCCGGGCATGCAATCGGCTTTTGTCGATATCGGCCTGGATCGCGACGCGTTTCTCTACGTTTCGGATTTCTTCGAGGACAACGAAGAATACGACAAAATTGTGACCGGCGTCGAGGATAAGGTTCTCAAGCTGGATCGCACGCCTCCGGCGCCGGTAGCCGCCGTGGCGGAGCCGCAGATCGAAGAGGCGCTTCCGAGCGCTCTGGCCGTGGAGCCGATCCAGTCCGTGTCGGAAGCCGTGGCCCCGGCGCCCAACGCAGCGCCGCCCATGGGGCTGCCGCGCTACGACGACCCCGACCGGCGAGGGCGCCGTTCGCGTCGCCGGCGTGGGCAGAAGGGCGGCGGCCGGGGGCTGCCGGATTCGAAGTTCTACTCTCCGGGCGCGAGGTACACGCCGGAGGTCCAACCCCTGCCGGAGCCGGTTGCAGTCGAGCCGGCGCCCATGGACGCGGGCAGTTTCATGGTGCTGCCAGGCGAATCGCTGGCCAAGCACCGCGCGGACGCGGTCGTCGAGCCTCTCTCCACCGAAGAAGAGCTTGAGGTGGAAGAAGCTTTCCTACCCCCGTCCGAGCCGGGCCCCGAGGCCCCCCCACCCGATTCCGAACCGGTTTCCCCATCCGATTCCGCGCCATCCGAGCCGCGAACGTCAGAGAGCGGTCCGCCCGCCGCTGTCGACTCCGAGCCCGCGGCGCCAGAGGACCTGGCGCTAGCAGCCGTTGCCGACCTACGGGCGGAAGAAGAAGCGCAGTGGGGCGGGCCTCCTGGCCTGCCTTCTTCGCCTTCTTCGTCGCCCGTCGCCGAACCCGACCCCGAGACCGCCGAAGACGTCGACCTGGTCGCAACCGACGCCGCGCAGCCAGCCGATTCCGTCGAGCCGATGATTCCCACGGCAATCGACGACATGCCGGAAGGCATGGAAGTCGAAGAGCTGGGAACCGAGTCCCTGGAGGCTGAGGCCGCGGACGACCCGGAATCCGAGCGGGCCAGTGAAGAGATGGCGGGAGAAGCGCCGCTGCCGGCCGGGGACGAAGGCCCGGAGCCCGTCCGCATTCCTACCAGTCTCACCGCCGCCCTGCGCGAGCAGGGACCGCGCTATCCGCACCGCGTCTCGCGACGCACGCGCCGCAGGGGCAGGGACAACCGGGATCGCGGCCCGCTCCCAGGCGATGCGCCGCGCCCAACCGGTCCCATCCCGCCGGAGGTCCGCGTACAAGAAGCCGGTCCCAAAGCTGTTTCCGAACCCCGCAACGCTCCCCAAAACGGTCCCGAGGGGCGGCCCGAGAAACCCCAGGGGCCTTCCATCAGCGACCTGCTCAAGGAAGGGCAGGAGATTATCGTTCAGATCGCCAAGGAACCGCTCGGGCACAAGGGCGCCCGCATCACTTCGCACATCGCCCTCCCTGGCCGCTTCCTGGTCTACATGCCCACCGTGGATCACATCGGCGTCTCGCGCAAGATTCCGAGCGACGAGGAGCGCATGCGCCTGAAGCGCATTCTGCAGGCCAACCGCGCCGGCATATCCGGCGGCTACATTGTCCGCACCGCGGGCGAAGGACGCTCGGAGGAAGAGCTGCGCGCGGACATGCTGTTCCTCTACAACCTGTGGCTCGACATGCGGCAGAAGGCCGAGCGCAAGCCCGCGCCCATGCTGATTCATCACGACCTGAACGTGGTCGAGCGCGTGCTGCGCGACCAGCTCACCCCCGCTTTCAAAAGCATCTGGACCGATAACGAGGAGGTCTACGAAAGCGTACTGCGTTTCGTGCAGCGTTTCCAGCCAGCGCTGGTAAGCCGCGTGAAAATGTACACGCGGACAACGCCGATGTTCGACGAATTCGGCATCACCGCCGAGATCGAGAAGGCGCTGCGGCCGAAGGTATGGCTGAAATCCGGCGGTCACATCGTCATCAACCAGACCGAGGCGCTGGTGGCCATCGACGTGAACACGGGCAAGTTCGTGGGCAAGTCGAACCGGCTGGAGGACACCATCGTCAAGGTCAACACGGACGCCATCAAAGAGATCGTGCGGCAAATCCGCCTGCGCGATCTGGGCGGCATCATCGTGGTCGACTTCATCGACATGGACGAGCGCAAGAACCGGCAGAAGGTGATGCAAACGCTCGAGGAAGCCATGCGGGCCGATCGCGCGCCCTACAAGATTCTCCAATTCAACGATTTTGGCCTGGTGGCCATCACCCGCAAGCGCGTCAAGCAAAGCCTGGAGCGCACGCTGTGTACCCCGTGCCCCTACTGCGAAGGGTCGGGTTACATCAAGAACCCGCAGACCATTGTGGGCGAGATTCTGCAGGAAGCCCACAAAATCGCGCGGGCCGTGGAGGGCAAGGACGTGCTGCTGCGCGTCAACCCCGAAGTGGCCAAGCTGCTGAAATCCAACCAGAACACCTACCTCCAGGAGCTTGAGGAGATCCTGGGACGGACGGTGATCGTCAAGAGCGACCCGCAGTTGAACCAGGAGCGCTTCGACCTGGCGTAACGGAGTCCAGCATCCGCCCACCGGACCGTGATAGAATTCGGCCAATTGGAGGTGGATGCTGGATGAACCAACACTCTAGACGCGATTTTCTGAAGACCGGGATTGGCGCGGCGATTGCCGGCGCCGGAGCCTTTCGTCTCAACGCAGCCCCCGCGACGGCCACCGATTGGGTGACGCTCGGCCGTTCCAACGTCAAGGTAACCAGGCTGGCATTCGGCACCGGAACGGGCGCCGGAAGAGTGCAGCGGGCGCTGGGACAGGAGGAGTTCACCAAACAGGTCCGCTACGCCTACGACCGCGGCATTCGCTTCTTCGAGACCGCCGAAACGTACGGCGAGATGCACAAGATGCTGGGCGTGGCGCTGCAAGGGGTCCCGCGCGATTCCTACCGGCTGATGACCAAGGTGACAACCACCCCGGGCGTGGACGCGCAGGCCAAGATCGACGAATTGCGCTCGCTTGCGAATACCGAGTACTTCGACATTGTGCTGCTGCACTATCAGCACGTGGCATCGTGGCCCACGGACACCGCCAAGTGGCAGGACGGGATTCTGGAGGCCCAGTCGAAGAAGGTGGTGGTAGCGCACGGAGCGTCGGTGCACGGGCTTCCGGCGCTGCGGCAGGTCCCCGGCAACCAGTGGCTGCAGATCGCGATGATCCGTATGAACCAGAAGGGCACGGCCATGGACGCGGAAGACTTCGCCACCAGCGGGCTGGGGGACGTGAACGAGGTGGTCACGCACGTCAAGCAAGTCCGCAAGGAAGGCATGGGCGTGATCAGCATGAAGCTCATTGGAGAGGGCCGGTTCACGCAGCATGAGGACCGCCAGGCGGCCATGAAGTTCGCCTTCACGAATGCGGGCGTGGATTGCGTGACCGTCGGCTTCAAGAGCACGGCGGAGATCGACGAAGCGATCGAGAACGTGAACCAGGCGCTGGCGTAGACTACTCGAACTTGAGGGCTTGCACGGGCTGGATGCGCGCGGCGCGCCAGGCGGGGACCAGCGCCGCTGCAACAGCCACCAGCGCAAGCCCGGCGGCTGCGCGCCCAGGGGGATGCGGATGCCGATTTCAGAAGTCCGCCGCGCGACGGCGTAAGCGACCACGCCGTAGATCCCGATGGCGGCGAGCAGCGTAGCCAACAGGCCAAACAAGAGGCGAGGATGGCGATCAGACGCTGCGTGTAGATCGACTTGCCAATCCGAATGTCCATGGGCTTCAGGTCGCCGATCGGAATGGCGGGGTCGGCGGCGCGGACCACCCGCCGCCGGCATGAGTTGCGCGCGGTGGTTGAGGAACTCGTCGCGGTCCTTATCGGTGCGCATCTTGCCGTAGCGCGCCAATTCGGCCTCAAGGATGGAGCGGTAGACCACGTCGGTGGCGGCTTGCGCCTGCCGCACGGTGAAGCCGGGCTTGAGCCGCACGAAGACAGTCAGCCAGCGGAAGCGGCGATTCTCCCGCGCGTCCCACGTGGGCCGCACTAATTTCTGAAGGGCGATGGGGACGTACAGATCCGGTTCGTGCCCCGATAGCCGGGTCGCGGTCGCGCAGATCGAGACACATCGGGTAGGAGAAAACGGATTGGCTGCTATCGGTGTTGCTGCTTCCGGGAGCGTTGTGGCTGGTCTGGAGCACCACGAGGCTTTCGGGATCGCTGACGGGGAGGGAGCGCAGCGCCACCTGGCCGAGCAGCGAGAAGATGGCGGCATTCGTTCCGATGCCGAGCGCCAGCGATGCCACCGCGACGGCTGTGAAGAAGGCAGGCCCGAAGAAGGCAGGCGGACCCACAAAGGCGGTGGGTACCCCGGCCCGCCCCACTATTCGGCGGACACGAGGCCGTGCCTGATGGCGTACTTCACCAGATCCGCCGTTGTGCGCAGGCCGAGCGACCGCAGGACGTTCGACTTGTGGAATTCCACGGTCTTCGGGCTGATGCCGAGACTTTCCGCGATGTCCTTAGCGCTGCGTCCCTCGGCAACGAGCTGGAGAACTTCGCGCTGGCGAGGGGTAAGTTCGCCGGCCGGCGCAGCGGAACTCGGACCGGTCAGTGTCTGGTCCACGAAGTTCCTTGTGACCACGGGGGTGAGGTAGGTATGGCCGCGGAGGACCTCTTCAACAGCCGTCACCAACTCGGCCGGCGCGGATTGCTTGGTCACGTAGCCCGAGCCTCCCGCCCGCAACGCTTCGCGCACGAAGCTCGCGTCGGTGTGCATGGTCACGAAGATCAGCTTGGCATTAGGCACGAGCTTGCGCAGCTTCCGCGCCGCATCGATACCATTCAGCTCCGGCATCGAAATGTCGAGCAGGATGACGTCCGGTCGCAGTAGTTCAGCGGCCTGCACCAACGCGCGCCCATTGTCGGCGATTCCGACCACGTCGAACTTCGAGTCCAACATGCTGCGAAGTCCGGCGGCCACCAATGAGTGATCGTCGGCCAGCAGGACTCGTACTCGCTCGATCGGACGCGGCATCTCAGAGCCGCTTCCCGCCGGGTTGACGCCGATAGCTCTGTGCTGCCCGTCCTCGGCGAGGGACTGAAGAAAGTGGCCGATGGGAGCGAGCTTTCCGGCTCGCACCCGCTCCCGAATGCTCATCCTGGCGTTCCAACATCGGGCTGCCGGGCACCGGCACATCCACAATCACGTGTGTGCCTTGACCGGGCTGAGACTTGATCGACAAAGTCCCGCCGGCCAGCCGCACCCGCTCCCTGATGCTGATCAGCCCCAGGCCGCCTTTCGGCAGCGTGGTAGTCGCATCAAATCCGACGCCGTTGTCCTTAATGGAAAGCCGGAGGCCCTGCCCAACGCCGGATAGCGTCACCGAAACCTTGTCGCCGTGGGCGTGCTTGGCGATGTTCCGAAGGCACTCCTGCGCCACCCGGTACAGGCATAGGGCGATGTCCGGAGGAATCGATTCCGGGAGCTGACCGGCGGTAGCGCGCACCGGGAAGCGCACCTGATTGGAAGCGTCCTGGCACAATTCCCGCAACGCGGCCGGCAGACCCAATAACTCGATGGACGAGGGGTGTAGCTGATGGGCCACCCGCCGCAGGTCGTCGGACAGGCCTGCGCAGCGGGTCAGCGCAGCGTGGAGTTTCTTCCGCAGGCGCTCCGGAAAGTTGGCGGGACGCGCCTTCTCGAGAGCGGCAAGGTCGAAGCCGAGCGCGGTGAGGCGCTGGCCCAAATCGTCGTGCAATTCTCGAGCCAGGGTCCGGTGCGCCTCCTCCGCGGTGTGGAGGAGTCTGCCGGCCAGCGCCCGCAGTTCCCTTTGGCTGCGCCGCAATGCCTCCTCAGCCGCTTTTTGCTGGTTGATGTCGACGATCTGCACCGAGAAGTTCTCCGGCCGGTTCTCCGTGTCGCGCAGGAGTGAGACGCCCACATAGGCCCACAACGGAAAGCCGCTCTTATGGACGTAGCGCTTCTCCATCCGAAAGGAAGGCACAACGCCCGCTAGAAGCTGCCGCACCGCCTCGTCACTCGCGTGCAAGTCATCGGAGAGCGTCACGTCCTGCCAGCGCAAGTCCAATAATGCTTCCTCGGAGTAACCGAGAAAACCGCACAAGGCGGGATTGACCTGCAGAAAGCGGCCATCGAGCGAAGCCGTGGCCTTGCCGATGGGGGCGTGCTGGAAGCTCGCGCGGAACCATTGCTCGGAGCGCTTCCTCTCCGTGATGTCGAGCGAGTTCACGACGATGCCAGCTACAACCGGGCTGTCAAGAAGGTTGCGCGCGCCCGCTTCAAGGTAGCGCCAGGAGCCGTCCTTGTGACGAACCCGGCACTCCAGCGTGGCGAAAGCGCCCGGCGTCTTGCTGCCCCGGGCAATCACTTCACGGACGGCGGATGCGTCGTCAGGGTGAATGATATCGAACATGCTCTTCCCGAGCCGCTCTTCCGGCTTGTAGCCCAGCACCCGCTCACTGGAGGGGCTTAGGTAGAGCACCGTGCCGCCGGCATCGAGGACCGTGGTGAGACTCATTGCGTCTTCGACAAGCGCGCGGAAGCGCTCCTCGCTGCGCCGCACCGCTTCGAGCGCCTTCCGTTGTTCGGAGACATCGATGGCAATTCCGTGACATCCGGCCGGCTTCCCGTCCTCCTGCACGAGGCTCAACGTCATCTGCATCGGAAGCCGCCCGCCGTCCTTGGCCAGCATCTCGACCTCGTAAGCGGCCGTGCCAGACTCGCGCAGTTTCTTCGCGGTCATGCCTCGGACCATGTCGCGTTGGTCCGGTGGAAGCAACTCGGCGAGGTTCTTTCCGAGAAGCTCCTCGCGCGGGTAACCCAGGACGCGTTCTCCGGTTCGGTTCACGGCCGTGATGTTCTCATCGAGGTCCGTGGTCACAACCGTCGCGGCGGCGTTCTCAAAAAGGTCCCGGTACCGGCTCTCGCTGGCCCGTAAGTCCTCCTCCGCCTGTTTTCGCCGGCTGATATCGCGGACAAACCAGCAGAGGTATTCCGTTCCGCTGAACTCCAGATAGGCGACGCTAAGTTCGACCGGGAGGCTCAGACCGTTACCGGCGCGAAAGCGGGTCTCCCTTACCATGGAACCGCGCTTGCGCAGGGACATCCAGGTCTCCGGCCAGCTTTCAGCCGATAGATTCTCGTCGAGATCCCAGACACTTATCGAAAGGAGTTTCTCGCGGGCATACCCGGACAACTCTGTCGCGCCGGCGTTGACCTCGCTGAACCGTCCGTCCGGCCCGGCCCAGAAGATCGCCTCCAGCGCACGCTCCAGCGTGAACCGCGCCAGGCGCAGATCCCGGTCGCGGCGGTACTGTTCCGTGAGGTCTTCAATCATCCCCACCTGATGGAGGAGGTTGCCGCGGTCGTCCCGTATCAAGGTCGCGGTCAGCTTCACCCAGACCGCCTCGCCACTCTTGGTCAGCAGCCGCTTCACCAACCCGGAATGCGGGTCCTCGCCGCGAAACAGCTTCCCGGTGGATTCCAGGGTCTTGGCAAGATCGTCCGGATGCGCGATCTGGTCGAAGGTGAGGTGTTTGAGTTCTTCTTCGGAGTATCCCAGGATGTCGCAAACCACCCGGTTGGCCCGGAGGAAGGGAGCGTCGATCCCGGCGATTGTCATGCCGATCGGCGAGTCTTCAAAGATGCGGCGGAACCGCTCTTCGCTCTGGCGCAGCGCTTCGTGTGCGCGGTGGCGGTGAATCGCGCGGGCGAGAATCCCGGCGACCGCTTCCAGGAAGCGTACCTCGTGTGCGGAGAAACTCCGCCGTCCGCTAGTATGTACCCCCAGTACCCCGAAGGGCTCGGCCCCGGGGATGGGCAGACTCACGCCGCTGGTCACTCCGTGGTCGTGAAGCAGGGACGGAGCGGGAAAGCGGTTCTCCGCGAGGAGGTCCTCGACAATCACGGGCGCCCCGGTCAGCAACGTGTGTCCGGCATCGGTTTGGCTGGTGGCTGGGATCAATGTCTCGCCGACCACCCCTTCCCGCCAGCCCACTCCCGCTCGTACCAGGAGGTTCCCGGCGTCAGGCAGCAGTTCCAGGATCTTACAGAAATCGACCGCCAGCGCTTCAGCGACGATGGCCGCCGCCCCCCGGAGCAATCCGCAGAGGTCTAACTGTTCTGAAGCAAGCTGCTCCAAGCGGGTCAAGGCGGCCTGGCGCCGGCCCGGCGAATCATTCGCGCGAGGCATGTGCCCTCCCGACCGGCATCGATTATACACCCAATACACCCAGTCGAGGTTTTTAGAGGCGTTTCTCCCATTTAACTGCTGGTGGTTTACTGGCGACTCACAAGGGTTTTCCCCGGTGTGTATGTGCTGTTAGTTACATTTCGGGCCGGGAGTTCCTCGCCGGAGGATCGGAGGGCCAGGCGCGCCGGTTGACATCAGGTAGGCCGATGTAAAATGGCTCGCCTTAACTAAGTTCCTGTCTCTCGACCGATGACTCAGGAAGCTCTCTCAGGGTTTTCCTAGCTTAGTCCTGTAAGTACTCCCCCTAGTCACTCTTGTCAGTCGCTGCCTGTTACTGGGGTTTTCCGGGCTTGGTCCTGGAGTAACTCCGAGTTACTCTCGGCTGCGCCGCCTGCTACTCTTGACCCAGTTCTCTAATGGAGTCTACTGACATGCCCAAGAAACCGTCCGCGTCTTCCCGTGCGATAAAGCCTGAAGGAACCGGTATTCCGTCGCGCAAGCCCGCTGCGGCGGGTGAGATCCGGCCAGAAGGGTCAGCCCTCGACGCGTTCGATCTCGGCCGATACCACGAGGAGATCGCTCGGGGGGCTTACGCTTTGTGGGAAGAGCGCGGATGCACCGGTGGCGCGCGCGAAGAAGACTGGCTCCGTGCAGAAGCAAGAGTTCGGAGCCGGCATGACGCCGCCGGGTCCTGACTTAGTCAGCCATAAGAGGAACAAAGGGCCAGAGGTTAGGGGACCTAACGGTGTGAGGACAATCCTGATCGCGGATGACGAACCGGCGGTGCGCCTGCTGATTCGGGGTTTGCTTGAAACCGGCGGCTACGGTGTTCTCGAAGCCGGCGATGGCAACGCCGCGCTTAGAATCATGGAAAACACGCCTGTCGATCTACTCATCACGGATCTTTGCATGCCGGAACGCGGCGGCTGGGAGACCATTCTTGAGGTCCACCGTTTGGGGGCGCCATCGAAGATTCTGGTGGTATCCGGCAGCCTGGACGAGTTCCTCCCGGGGCCCGGGGATTTCAGGGTGGATGCCATCCTGGAGAAGCCGTTCCGGTCGGGTGAACTCGTCGCCTGCGTGCACCGTCTGCTGCCGGATGCCTGACGGAGGGGTCGCGAACACTCGGACGGGCTGGTGCGGTGCGGGGAAAGACCTCCAATCCGCGAAAAAAAGCCGAGACGACTCTCGGCTCAGCAAGCCTGGCGGCTTGCGCCACGCCCCCGCGGGAGGGGAGAAATGGCATTGGTTAGTCTCACGAATGCTCCGCACAAGGTTCTGGAGGACCCGTTGGCCTACCTGCCATGCTCCGGCATACTGGAGTACAGCAGGGGCCAGGTAATTTACGACCGGCAACGGCCCTCCGCCGCGATCTATCTGGTGCTCGGCGGAAGAGTGAAGGCGGCCCTGCTGACCGAAGATGGCCACCAGTTGGTGGTCGACATCTACCGCACCGACGATTTCTTTGGCGAATCGGCTCTTCTGGGCCTGGCGAACCGGGTGGAACAGGCCACCGCCCTGGATAACGCCAAGTTGATGGCTTGGAGCGCGCCGGAAATCGAACAGATCATCGAGAAACGGCCGCGCCTGGCCGTGGCCCTGCTCCAGATCCTGGTCCAGCGCACCTTGGAGTACGCGCACCGTGTCGAGAGCATGTCAGTGGACGATATCGCTCACCGCCTGGCGTACACGCTGATCCGGTTTTCGGAGCGTTTAGGCGCCGTGGAAGACGACGGAGCGGTCCGCATGATGCCCTTCACGCACGAGCTGCTGTCGCAATACGTGGGCACTTCGCGCGAGATCGTCACGCTCTACATGAACCAGTTCCGGCGTCAGGGCTGCCTGCGCTACTCGCGCCAGGGCATTGTCCTCTACCGCGACGCCCTCAGTAACTGGCTGCGCGAAAGGCGGTAAGACCGCTCTCCGACGTTCGCGGCCCGGTACGTTTTGCGTGGCTGGTAAAATAGATCCAACCATGATCCAAACGCTGTTCGGCGCCGTGGAGCAAGAGCCATCCCTGCTGGAGAGGCTCAAGAGCGGCGTGCAGAAGACCCGCACGGGGCTGGTTTCGGCTCTGGAAGACGCCATACAGGGCAAGAAGGTCATCGACGCGGACCTCATCGACGAACTGGAATTCACGCTGATCTCGGCGGATATCGGGGTGGGCGCGACGGAGGAGATCCTGGGGCGCATCCGCCAGCGCGTGGAGCGGCATCAGTTGCACGATGCGGAGGCGTTGCGCGGGCTGATCCGGGAGCACCTGCTGGAAATTCTGCAGGCGAGCGAGCGCGCGCCGGCGGTTGTGGCGGAGCCTCCCGCGGTGGTGCTGGTGGTGGGCGTGAACGGGTCGGGGAAGACGACCACCATCGGGAAACTGGCGCAGCGGTTCAAGAACGAAGGGCGCTCGACGCTGCTGTGCGCGGCGGATACGTTCCGCGCGGCGGCCATAGAACAACTGGAGATCTGGGGCGAGCGAACCGGGACCGCCGTGATTCGCCAAAGCCCCGGCAGCGACCCGAGCGCGGTGCTTTTCGACGCGCTGAAAGCCGCACGCGCGCGGAAAGTGGACTGCGTGATTGTGGACACGGCGGGCCGCCTGCAGACCAAGGAAAACCTGATGGCGGAACTGCAGAAGATGAGCCGGACCGCCAGGAAGGTGATCCCCGATGCGCCGCACGAAGTGCTGCTGGTGCTCGACGCCACGACCGGCCAAAACGGGCTGGAGCAGGCGCGCAAATTCACGGAGACTTCGGGCGTCACCGGGATCGTGCTATCCAAACTCGATGGGACCGCGAAGGGCGGCATTGTGGTGGCCATCGCGCGCGAGTTGAACCTGCCCATTCGCTACGTGGGGGTGGGGGAAAAGGTGGACGACCTGTTGCCGTTCGACGCCGAGAAATTCATCGAATCGTTGTTTGAAAAATGAACCCGGAATTCATGCGTGAGGCGCTCGAGTTGGCGCGCAAGGGAAGGGGACTAACCAGTCCGAACCCGATGGTGGGGGCCCTCCTGGTGCGCGACGGCGAAGTGGTGGGGCGGGGGTTTCACACCTACGCGGGGCTGTGGCACGCCGAGGCCGCGGCGCTGGCGGAAGCGGGCGAGCGCGCGCGCGGCGCCACGCTTTACATCAACATTGAACCTTGCGCCCACCGCGGACGAACGCCGCCGTGCGCCAGCGCCCTGATTGAGGCCGGCGTGGCGCGCGTGGTGGCGCCCATCGAAGACCCCAACCCGCTGGTGGCGGGCGGCGGCTTCCGCATGTTGCGGGAGGCGGGAGTTGAGGTTGAGATCGCGAGCGAATTCGCGGCCGAGGCCGTTAAGGTCAACGAACCCTTCCTGCACTTCATGAAGACCGGGAGGCCGCTGGTCACGCTGAAGGCCGCCATGACGCTGGACGGCAGGATTTCCGCGCCGGACGATAACCAGGGTTGGATTACGAGCGAGCGGGCCCGCGCCCATGTGCAGCAGTTGCGGCACGATTCCGACGCAATTCTCACGGGCATCGGCACGGTGCTGGCGGACAACTGCCGGCTGACCGACCGCACTGGCCTGGCGCGCTGCCGGCCGCTGCTGCGCATTGTGATGGATTCCCGGCTGCGTCTGCCGCTCGATTCGAAAATGGCTACGGACGCGGCTGACAATTTGGTGGCGGTGGCCACCTCGGCGGCGCCAGTGGAGCGGCGCAAGGCGCTTGAAGCTCGCGGCATCCGCGTACTGATTTTCGACGGGCCGGGCGGGCGAGCCGATTTGCAAAGCGTGACCGAGTGGGTGGGGCGGGAGCGGTGTCTTTCGCTGACCATCGAGGCAGGGAGCAAGGTGAACTGGGCGGCGCTCGAAAGCGGGCTGGTGGACCGCGTCTTCTTCTACTACGGGCCCAAGATTCTGGGAGGGCTGGAGGCGCTGCCGCTGGCGGGCGGCATCGGGCGGCGGCGCCGGTCGGACGCGATCCGCATACACGGCGTGACGATTCACCAGATTCCGCCGGACGAATACGCCGTGGAAGGATACGTGGATGTTCACCGGGATCATTGAAGAGTTGGGGACGGTAGAGGCGATGACGCCCGGCGCGGCCGGCGCGCGGTTGACGGTGCGGTGCGCGACGGTGATGGCGGACATGGCGACCGGCGCCAGCATCGCGGTGAACGGGGTCTGCCTGACGGCGGTGGACCCGCGGCCCGATTCCTTTTCCGCCGATGTGGCGCCCGAGACGCTGCGACGGAGCAACCTGGGCGCTCTGCGGGCGGGTTCGCGCGTGAACCTGGAGCGGCCGCTTTCGCCCTCCGGCCGGCTGGGCGGCCACATTGTGCAAGGTCACGTGGATGGCACGGGCGAGTTCCTGGCGCTCGATTCGCTGGGGGACGAGAACTGGTGGCTGCGGGTGCGTGTGCCCGCGGAGTTGGATCAGTATCTGGTCTACAAAGGGTCCATCGCGATCGACGGAATCAGCCTGACCATCGCGGCGCTGGAAGCGGACACGCTTTCGGTCACCATTATTCCGCACACCTGGCGGAACACGACGCTAGCGGGGTATCGGACCGGCGCGAGGGTCAATTTGGAGTGCGACATCCTGGCCAAGCATGTGGCGAAATTGCTGGGGAAGTTGGATTTGAAGGGCCGGCTGACGGTGGAGAAGTTGCGGGAGAACGGGTATTGAGGGCGGGGGGCTCAGGACCGCAAAACCTCATACAGTACCAGCAGCGCGCCGAGGGCAAGAACCGCCAATATTGATTTGCGCCTCGGGCTGTTCTGAGTCCAGCGGCTAGTCTTGATGTAGGCCATCCGGATAGGGGTCATCCACATTCGCAAAACGACGCGGAGCGGTCTACGCGTAGAGACAATCATCTTGTGGACGTTCGACCAGTATTCATAGGTCATAAACACTTGATCGCCGGCATCAGAGCTGACGACTCTGAAGGTGCAAATTACTTATTCGTCCGCGCGCGGCGAGATGGGGAACGAACCCGAAAGCTTCAGTCTTGGTCGCAAAAACGCGCCCTGCACATTCTCGGGACGAAGCTTTGAGAAGCGCTTGCCCTCGACGTAGCAAGTGGAGCGTCGAGGATGCTAACGTTTCGCTCCCCGAGATTCTCGATTGCAAAATGCCCTTCGGCCGGGTCTACCGCCGACCTCGTGATCGTGAGAACGAGATTCGGGCGAAGCTGTTCCCTGGCTTGCACAGCACTCCACCGCAAGGCGCGAAACGTGAGCCATGAGTACCACGCAGTGATGGCTACGAGGATGATGTTCGAATTGCCCCCCTGTTGGACCCACCACCAGAAGCGGCCGAGGTGATCAAGCATGTGTTTCACAGAGATCGGTCAATTATCGCTCTTTCTGCCCATCAGCCGGAGGGTTCCCGGTGCGGCGTTGGGGCGCGGTCGGGTGAGCGGGCGACCATGCAAAGGCTGCGGGAAAACGGATACCGGAGGGGGCGGCTCGGTCGGCAGCGTCCTCGGCCTCTCGTCGGGCGCCTGGCCCTCCCCTTGTGTTCGGCGCCGGTATCGTGTATTTATGATCTGAGAATCCGAATAAAAGGAGGCGCCTTGCAGCGCATCAATTGGAGCCGTGTCATCCTCGGCGGATTGCTGGCCGGGGTTGTGATCAACATCTCCGAGGCCGTGGTCAACGGAGTTCTGCTTGCGGACCGCTGGGCCGCCGTCATGCGGTCTCTAGGGCGGTCGCCGAATCTCGGCGCTCTATCGAATGTCATCTACATCTTGTGGGGATTCCTGACCGGGTTGTTCGCCTTGTGGCTTTACGCAACGATACGGCCGCGTTTCGGGCCGGGACCGCGCACGGCGATTGTCGCGGCCATCGCCACCTGGGTGCCCGGTTGGCTGCTGGCGTCGCTGCCCTCGATTGCGATGCACCTTTTCTCGCGCCGGCTGCTGGCGATCGGGGTGGTGGAGGGTTTCGTGGAACTCATCGTGGCGACTCTGGTGGGGGCCTGGATCTACCGGGTGAGGGAACCGGCTACGTCCGCCAGGCTAGTGTAGTGTCCGAGAATCTACTCAACAGGCCAGAAGAAGGCAGACCAGGAGGTCCGCCCCACTTACTCCATCCGTAACGTCACGGCCGGGTCGATGCGGGTCGCGCGGCGGGCGGGGATGTAGCAGGCTAGCAGGGCTACGGCTGCTAGCAGCAGCGGAGAACCTATCAGCAGGAGCGGGTCGTATCCTCTCACGCTGGCGACGGTGAAGAAGAGGCTGGACATGGCGCGTACGGCCGGCAACGCGAGCGCGAACCCGGCGAGCGTGCCCACCGTTACCAGCGCCGCGCCTTCCTTCATGATGAGGGCCAGCACGCTGCGCTTTTGCGCTCCGAGGGCCATGCGGATGCCGATTTCGTGGCCGCGCTTCGACACCGAATACGCGGTCATGCCGGCCAGCCCGACGGAGGCCAGGATCAGGCCGAAGGCGCCCATCAGGCCATAGGTCCAGGTAGCCGACTTAAGCGCCGACATAAACTGCGCGATATGTTCCGACATGCTGCCGGCGTTGAACGGCGTGAGAGTGGAATCCACGGCCGCGATTTCGCGCTCGACCGCGCCGATGGCGTCCGTGCCGGGCGCCGCCCGCACCATGATGGTGAGGCCGCGCAAGGAAGGCTGGGCGTAATCGGCGGGGCGCAGCGGAAAATAGACGGCGGGGTGTTTCTTACTCGACACCAGATCTTCGGACACATCGCGCGCCACTCCGACGACCTCGAAAGTCTGGGCGCCCTTTGCTAGCGCGCCGGAGCGGTAATCGACGGTTCCGGGCCACAGCCCGGTGGCGCCGGACACTTTGGCGTTTCCGATCTCGACCCGGCGGCCAATCGGGTCTTCACCTTTCCAGAACTGGCGGACGGCCTCCCGACTGACGACGATCGCTGTGGCGCCATCCGCTTCATCCTGCCTGTCGAAGCTCCGCCCAGCGACGATCCGGATGCCGGCCGTCTCGAAATACCCGCGCCCGACGGTGTGCTTGCGGCCCCAATTTACATTCGAGGCGCCTGCCTCGCGGCCGGGAATGGAAAACTGGGCCCCCGGGTTGCCGTCGAGCGAGGCCGGGAGGGTATCGGTGATGCAGGCGGCGGTTATGGCGGGCAGCCGTTTCAGACGCTCCAGGAGTTTGTCGAAGAGATCCGCCGCGCGCGATGGGGAGTAGCCATCGCGGACGGGGTCGAGAGAGATCAGGTAAAGGTTGCGGGGGTTGAAGCCTTCCTGAACACCCAACGTGTCCTGAATGCCAAAGCCCAGATATCCGGTCAGCAGAAGCAGCATGAGCGACGCCGCCATTTGGCAGAGCATCAGCCCATTGCGCAAGCTCAGGCTACGGCGCTTGCGCACAATGCCGCCGTCCTTAAGCGCGGCAACCAGGTCCGTGCGCGTGGCCTGCAAGGCGGGGGCGAGTCCGAAGGCCAACCCGGTGAGGCAGGTTAACGCAAAGGTGAACGCCACGGCGCGCCAGTCGGGGGTCATGTCGAAGTACATGGGGACAGGCAGCGGCATACGCACTTGCGAAAACGCATGCATGACCCAGAGGCACAGCAGGAACGCGGGCGGCGCGGCGCCGACGGCGAGCAACATGCTTTCGGTGAGCAGTTGGCGCACGAGGCGGGCACGGCTGGCCCCTAGCGACAGGCGCACGGCAATCTCTTTGCGGCGGCCGGTGGCGCGCGCCAGCATCATATTGGCGACATTGGCGCACGCGATGAGCAACAACAACCCGCCCAGCACGAGCAGGAACTCCCGGAAGAACGGGACATCCTGCTTGCGCAGCGGCATGGTCTTCCCACCTTCGAGCAGAGCCACGCGCGGCGCGTGTTGGTCACGATCCGGATCGCCGTAAGAGTCCGCCAGTTGTTGCGCCGCGGTGTTCAGGGCCGCCTGCGCGCGGGCCTGGGTGACGCCGGGACGCAGGCGCAGGGTCACCTGAAACATGGTGAGATCGCGGCGTTCCAGAGCATTGCCTGCAAGCTCCGGCGCCACGAGCGCGTTCGAGGAAACCGGCAGCCACAGATCGGCGGGGAAGAGGCCGGGAGATGCGCCCCAAAAATCCTTCTGCGCAACGCCAATCACGGTGCAGGGCTGCCCGTTGATGCGGATGGTCTTGCCGAGGGCGGAGGCGTCTGATCCCAGCCGATCTTGCCAGAACCGATAGCCGATGACGGCCACGGGAGACTGGCCGGGCTGCTCGTCGGCATCGTTGAAGAAGCGTCCCGAGAGCGGGCGCGCGCCGAGCGTGGAAAAGTACGAAGCCGTGACCAGGTGTCCCCAGATGCGTTCGGTGCGCCCATTGAGCCGGACGCCAAACGGGACGGGCGCGACATAGGCGAAGGCGCCGGAAAACAGGTCGCTCATTTCGCGGTATCGCTTGTACGTGGGATAGGACACGGGGACCTGCAGCGACGCCAACTGGTCAGGGTTGGGGACGCCTGGCAAGTCGCGCAGCAGCCCATTCATTTCGCTGTAGGCGCAGCTTGCGACGCAAATGCCAAGGCTGAGCGAGATCAACGCGACCGCCGTGAAGCCCGGCGACGCGGCAATCATGCGGAGGCCGTGGCGGATGTCGCGGAGCAACTCGGCGAAGTACTCGGCTGGGATGCGTATGGCGATATCGAGCAGCAGACGGAGCAGGCCGGCGATGCCGTAGCGGCGCCAGACGGACTCCACGGCATCCTCGGCCACTTGGACCAGCCCGTCGCCGTAAACATTTTTGAACTCGTGCGGGAAGGCGCCGGCCAGCGCACGGTAAATGCGCAGCGTGATGGCCGCGGGACGGTCGCCGGCGCCATGGTGGTTCATCGCTCCGCCTCCCTTTTCGTGAGGCCCCGTTGGGCGCGGATCAGGCGGACGAGGTCTTCCAGGCGCCGGCTTTCGGCCACCAGCACCCGGCGGCCAAGCCTGGTGAGGCGGTAATAGCGGCGCCGCGCGTCGTCCGATTCGGCGGCGGGGCGGACGGCCGATTCCTCGATCAGCTCTTCCTCGATGAGGCGCTTGAGCGCGCCGTAAAGGGTGGCCGGCCAGAGGCGCACTTTGCCATCGGTGCGTTCTAAGACCTCCTGCATGATTCCGTAGCCGTGCTGTTCCTGGCCGGCAAGGGAGAGCAGGACGTGGAAGCGGTGGGGCTTGATGGGGAGGAAGCTTTCGGGAGTGCGGGGCTTGGACATGGGGCGATATGTCTCTATATCAAACAATATATATAATTGACAGGAGCGAGTGTCAAGGGGTTTTGGGAGGCGGCTAGGCGGAAGAAGAAGGCAGGCCAGGAGGCCCGCCCCACCCGGGGCGCCTACCACGGAGCGGTAAAGGAACTTAAGAACCGGGAGACTAGGTCCAGACGACGCCGTGCTCTTCGCACCAATCGAGGGCGATCTGCTTCAGGGCTTCGGTACGAAATGCGAACCACGCGGGTTCGGCGCCCTGCCGGCGAATGGAGTCCTTGAAATGGCGGAAGGCGCCGGAGCCATGGATGGCGCGCAGAAGATCCTCGCGGATCTTCCCGGACTCAAGCGAGTCCGCGAACTCGCGCATGATTTCCCACTCGTGAACCTCGAACTTCGTGGGCAGCTTGCGGAAACGATCGCTGAAGACGATTCGCCTGGCAATCTCCCACTCATCGTCCGGTTCCTCGAGAAGATCCGGCTCCTCGTCGTCTTCGCTCGCTTCCGCCTCGCGCAGAAGATCGCGGGAGACGGTTTCCACCTTGCCGGTCTCAAGGTCGAGGAATGAGGATTGTTCGTCGGACTGCATCTCCAGCGCGTCGACGATATCGGTCAATCGGACAGGCGCGGGCATGGCTTCAAGACGATCTTATCCCTGGGTGAGGCGCAAGGTCCAGGCGTATTCGCATGGACGCTTGGCGGGGTCCTGCAACGCTTCCGGGATTTCGATCACGAGTCCCTTAGCGGGGTCGCGATGCGAGGGCAACGCGGGGGCGTATCCCAACATGTGGACGCGCGTGTTGGGGCTATCGGGCAAAGACGCCAGGGTGACGGTGCGGCCCGGCCAGTTCAATAGGAAGCAGTAGGTGGTCTTCGAATCCTTACTGCGGCTGAAGCGGATATCTTCGCCCTCGCGCCAAAGGTCTCCGGGCCGCGGGCGCGTGGCGTAAATGGCCTCGCCGTTGAGCTTCAACCAGCGCCCGGCATCGCGCAACTGGCTGACGGCGGTTGGATGAAACTCTCCATTCGCGTCGGGACCCACGCCGATCTGGAAGTTGCCGCCTTTGGCGACGGTATCCACGACATTGCGGACAATCCAGGGCGCGCCCTTGTAATTCTTGGCTTCGGGATCGTAGGAAAACGATGCACCGAGGGGGTAGATGACCATCCAGGGAACGCCGGTGTTTTCCTTGCTGCCGGGGACGAAGCCTTCGGGCGTGTAGTAATCGCCGTAATTGCCGATGCCGCGGGCGCGCAGCATGACGTCGGGCTGCAGCGTACGCAGGTGCAGAAGAGTGCGGCGCATCTCCGGCCAGACGGAAGGACCAAGCCACATATCGAGAGACAGCATGTCGATGCGGCCATAGTTAGTGAGTAACTCGGTGAGCTGGGCGCGGTGGCGGTCCATCATGCGCGTGGTTTCCGCGGGCGTGGGGTCGGGCACAGTGACAGAGATCTCTCCCTGTCTCTGGTTCGATGAGGCTCGCACGCCGGTCAACTTATCGGCGGACGGAACCTGGAGCGGATGATAACAGTAAGGGCGGAAATCGGCGTCGTACCAATCGGGGTGAGAGAAATACAGCGCGATTTTCAGATTGCGGCGGTGGGCGGCGGAGCAGAGCTCCTTGACGACATCGCGCCGGAAGGGAGTTTCCATGATGCTGTAGGCAAGGTCGCAGGGTTCTATTTGGGGACCGGCCGGCGCCGTCCAATTGGCGCGGGACCGCACGCGGGCGCGGGTGTCGAACATCGAAAAGCCTTCGTGATGCTTGGTGGTGAAGGCGAACATTTTGCAGCCGGCATCGGTGAAGAGGGTGGTCCAGCGGCCGGCATCGAACCCCACGGGATTCCAGGTTTTATAGAGCTGGTTGTAGCGGTCGCGTTCCGCCAGGGGCAGGGTGAGGTAGGGCCACGACTCATTTGCCTGACCGCGTATGGAATAGATGCCCCAGTGGATGCGGATGCCGACCTTAATGTCGCGGAAGGATTCGTAAGCCTGTGAGGATGCCCAGCGGTATTCCGGAACCGGAGTATCTTCCACGTAGCCTTTTACCTGGCGATAGTGGCTGTCTGTTTCGGGCAGCTTGTGGGCGGGCGCATTGGGCGTCTGGCCGTGGAGCGCGGCCGCCGTGGAAAGGGCTTGAACGCCTGTCTTGAGGAAGGCGCGTCTATGCATGGCCAACTCCGCTTGCCGCGCCGAGAGCACGGCCCACCATGGCTTGCGCTTCCGCCTGGATGCGGCGGAGGTGCTCTTCGTCGCGGAAACTTTCGGCGTAAACCTTGTAGATCTCCTCGGTGCCGGAGGGACGCGCGGCGAACCATCCGCTCTCCGCGACTACTTTGACGCCGCCGATGGGGCTGCCGTCTCCGGGGGCTTTGGTGAGAATTCGTTGAATCTTTTCGCCGGCGAGATCCGCAACGACGATGTCGGCCGGCGAGAGTTTTGCGAGAACGGCTTGCTGTTCGCGCGTGGCCGGCGCATCGATGCGGCCGTATACGGGGTTGCCCATTTCGCGCGTGAGACCGGTGTAGATCTCGCCGGGGTCGCGCTCCATGCGCGCGGTGATTTCGGCGGCGAGCAGGGCGGCGATGATGCCATCCTTATCCGTGGTCCACACGCCGCCGTTGCGGCGCAGGAACGAAGATCCCGCGCTCTCTTCGCCGCCGAATCCCAAATCGCCTTTCAGCAGCCCATCGACAAACCACTTGAAGCCGACGGGCGTCTCATAGAGATTGCGTCCCAGTTTGGCGGCCACGCGGTCGATCATGCCGCTGCTCACAAGCGTCTTGCCGACGGCGGCGTCCTTGCGCCATTGCGGGCGGTTTGCGAAGAGATAGTGCACGCAGACAGAGAGGTAGTGGTTGGGCGGCAGCAGGCCGGCGCTTCGGGCGACCACGCCGTGGCGGTCATGGTCTGTGTCGCACGCGAACGCGACATCGAATTTGTCCTTCAATCCGATGAGGCGCTGCATGGCGTAGGGCGAGGAGGGGTCCATGCGGATGCGGCCGTCCCAGTCCACGGTCATGAAGCGGAAGGTGGGATCGACGGCGTCGCTGACCACGGTGAGATCGAGACCATAGCGGGCGGCGATGGGTTGCCAGTAGTGGACTCCGGCGCCGCCTAGAGGGTCGACGCCGAGCTTCAGGCCGGAGCCGCGGATGGCCTCCATGTCGATGACATTGGCGAGATCGTCGATGTAGGGCTTGAGGAAATCGCGCTGGTGGGTGGTGGCGGACCGGAGCGCGCGCTCATAGGGAATGCGTTTGACGCCGTCGGCGATGCGGCCGAGCAGTTCGTTGGCTTTGGCGCCGATCCAGGACGTGATTTCTCCCTCTGCCGGACCTCCGTGCGGCGGGTTGTACTTGAAGCCGCCATCCTCGGGAGGATTGTGCGAAGGCGTGATGACAATGCCGTCGGCCAGTCCGGCGGTGCGTCCCTGGTTGTAAGTCAGGATGGCGTGAGAAATCACGGGGGTGGGCGTGTACTCGCCGCCTGCCGCCATCACGGTCTCGACGCCGTTCGCGGCCAGCACTTCGAGCGCGGTGGCCAGCGCCGGCTCGGAGAGGGCGTGGGTATCCATGCCGATGTAGAGCGGGCCGTCAATGCCCTGCTGTTTGCGGTACAGGCAAATTGCCTGCGCGATGGCCAGGATGTGCCATTCGTTAAAGCTCCTGGAGAAGGAAGACCCGCGGTGACCGGACGTGCCGAAGGTCACGCGCTGCTCCGGTTCGGAGGCGTCGGGGCGCTGCTCGTAGTAGTCCGTCACCAGTTTGGGAACGTTGACGAGGATGGAAGGATCGGCCGGTTTGCCGGCCTTGGGGTTTACGTTAGGCATGCTTCCTAGATGATACTCCGCGAGCGTCCGCAGGCTGCTGCTGCGTGAGGCAATGTATGGTTCCGAACCCCAGCACCAGATCGACGGCGTGGATGCCAACGACGTGGCGGTCCTTGAAAAGCTCGCCAAGGATGCCGAGGGCGACGCGGTCGTTCGGGTCGTTGAAAGTGGGAACGAGGACGGCGGCGTTGGCGATGTAGAAATTGGCGTAGCTGGCGGGGAGGCGGCCGCCATCGAAGAATATTGGCGCGGGCATGGGCAGGGCCACCACTTCGGGCTTGCCGCCATCCTCGAGGCGCCAATCCGCAATGCGTTCCCAGTTGTCGCGCAGGGGCCGGTAGTTCGCATCGTGCGGATTGTCTTCACGAACCAGCACGACGGTTCGCGCATTGACGAAGCGGCAAATGTCATCGATGTGGCCGTGAGTGTCGTCCCCGGTCACGCCGCCGGGCAGCCAGAGGACATGCGCGGCGCCCAGGTAATTGTGGACAGCCGCTTCGAAGCCGCGGCGGTCCAGGCCGGGGTTGCGCACCTGGGTGACGGAATCGAGATAGCACTCTTCGGTGGCGATGAGCGCGCCGCGGCCGTTGACTTCGATGCCGCCGCCTTCGAGGACGAAGGGGCGCCCGCCAGTGCGCGCGTCGAAGAGCGGTTTGTTCAGAAGCCTGGCAGCGGTTTCGGGGACTTTGCGGTCCTTTTGCCAGTCGGGATACTTGGCCCAGGCATTGAAATGGAAATGCACGATGGCGGTTTCAAGCCGGTCGCGGACGGACCGGCGGATGAAGACGGGGCCGCTGTCGCGAGTCCAGCCGCGGTTGGTGGAGTGTACGGTGACCTGGACGTTCGCGGCATCCGCGCCCGCGCGGGATAGATAGGCGCGCGCCAGTTTTTCCTCGGCGCGGGAATTGACTAACATGCGCACGGTTTCGGCCGGCGCGATTTTACGGACGATTTCGGCGTAGACCCAGCGGATGGTATCGAGCTTGTCCGGCCAGTCGGTTGGATTATGGGGCCAGGCAAGCCAGGTGGCTTCGTGCGTTTCCCATTCGGCCGGCATGGAGTAGCCGAGCGAGGCGGGCGTCGGTTTGTCAGGGATTTTCGGCATTGGCTAGGCGTCCTGGAAACTAAGAATTATGGCCACAGATGAACACAGATGAACACAGATAAAACAAGACAAGCCAAAAAAGACGATGGGAATTGAGGGATCTGTGGAGTTCGCCGTCAGCACGTTCTTGTCCTTTCTTATCTGTGTTCATCTGTGTTCATCTGTGGCCCATAATGCCTTTTTTGCAGTACCTATCGATGCGCGCCATGCATTCTTCCTTGGATAGGGCCTCGGTATCGAGCGTGAGGCCATCGCCGATGTAGACGTATTCACGCACCATTTGCGCCACGAGGTCCTCGGTAAGATCGAGGCGGATGGGGTCGGGTCCTCGCTCGCGGAAGCGGCGAACGGCGGCTTCGGGCGTGACGCGGCACTCGATCCGCTTCAAACGGGCGCCGCCGATGCGGGCGATTTCCTCGCGATCCTCCTGGTGACCGTAGGGCGCGTCGAGAATCGCACTGGCGCCGGCCGACAACAAGAGTTCGGCGGCGAAGTGCATCGCCCGGTAGGCCACCTCGCGGTCCGCGCGGGTGTGAGCCGCGCCGGGCAGGATGCGCTGCCGCGTGGCATCCATCGAGAGGTGCGCCGTGCCGAGCCGGCGTGACAGCTCCGCCGCCAGCGCGCTCTTGCCGGAACAGGGCGGACCGGCGAATACAATCAGCATACCGCGGCCTTACTCGATCACTTTCTTCTTGCGGCACCAATCGATCAACAGATCGCGCAAGAGGCCCACATCGTCGCCAAATTTCAGATTGGTGGTTCTTAACTGCGACGCGGCGCTTTGATTGGCGGCGGTGAAATCGCTGACTGCCAGCGTGTATTCGCGGTCGGGGTCGGGCTTCCGGTCACCCAGTACCACGGCCGGCAGTTCGCTCCCCTTGACTTTGGCGATGACCACCAGATTGTCGAAGGGCATGATGTCCCAGATGTGCCGTTCCAAGAGCTGGCCCTCGGGCAAGCCGTCGCGCACGCCGCCGGAATTCATGAAGGCGAAATCGGCGCCGGTTTCGTCGCGCAACGCCTGTTCGATGAGCTTTTTCACCTCGGCCGGCGTGAACGCCTTTTTGGAAACCGCCAGAGGCCGGTCCACGCGCGCGGTGACTTCGTCCTCCCAGTGTTTCACCTGAGGCGCCACGTCCGCCGCCGGCTCTATTTTGGAGCTGTCAATTGGGATGCGCTTCCACGTCCATGAGACCGGCGCTTTCTTTTCGGTATCGACCTTCAAATCCAGGCGGCCCAATTCTTCGCCGTATGCCTTGACGCGCACGAGCACACGGCCATCGCGGGACATTTCGCGGTCCAGGCCGTTGTGCAAGTGCCCCGAGACGATCACCGGAATCTCGGGCGCGGAATTCAGGAACTCCTGTTCCTCCTGGCCGCCGATATGCGCGAGGAGCACGATGAGATCGGACTTGTCTCTTAGCTCGGCCGCGTAGCGCCGCGCGGCGGCGACCACCGGACTGGCGTGCCATTCCTCCATCAGTTTGGGAGTCGAGAGGTTCTTCATGTCGTCGGTGAGGGCGCCGATCACCGCTACGCGCAGATGGTTTACGTTGAGTATGATGTATGGCGGCGTGAAGAGGCGGTCATCCGCGCCCACGACGTTCGCGGAAACCATCGGATAGTTCGCGGTTTGGATGAACTTGCGCGCCTGCATCCATCCATAATCGAAATCGTGGTTGCCGAGCGTGGCCGCATCGAAACCCAGCAGGTTCCCCAGCTCGAAGACCGGCAGGCCGTGAAAGATGGTGGAGACGGGAGTGCCTTGCACCAGGTCTCCGGCGTTCAGCAGGATGCATTCGGGACAATTGGCGCGTTCGCGGCGGATGGCCGTAGCCAGGTACGCGAAGCCGCCCAGCCCTTTGTCGGAAGGCGAGATGTGGCCATGAATATCGTTCAGGTGGAGGATGGTGAGCGGACGGACCTCGCACGGCGCCGCGGCCGGCAACAGCAGCAGCAGCGCCAGCCAACTCCGTTTCCAGTTGAGCATCTGAGCCATTGTAGCGTGTGCGATGATGAGACTTCCCATGTTCTCCGACGACGACAAACAGGAATGGCTCGCCGCCGCGCGCGCCGCGATTCGGATTGAAGCGGGCGCCTTGGAAGGGGCGGCGCGGCGCATCGATGGCGAGCTGGTTCGCGCGGTGGAGTTGATCCTGGCGCATCCGGGGAAGGTGGTGGTCACCGGGATTGGAAAATCGGGGCACGTGGCGCGCACGCTGGTGGCTACGCTGTGCAGCACCGGGACGGCTTCCGTGTTCCTGCATCCCGCCGAAGCGGTGCATGGCGACCTGGGGATCTACACGCGCGGCGATCCCACCGTGCTGATCTCGAAGCATGGAACGTCGGCCGAACTGCTGGCGTTGGCGCCGCTGCTGCGCGGGTTCCACTCCCCCATGATCGGCATTCTGGGCAACGGCGCGTCTCCGCTAGCCGCACAGATGGACGTGCTGCTGGACGCCTCCGTGGAGCGCGAGGCGGACCCACACAACATGGCTCCCACCGCGAGCGCGGTGACGGCCCTCGCCCTGGGCCACGCCCTGGCCATCGCGCTGATGTGCGCGCGGAAGTTCACGCCGGAGGAGTTCGGCCGGTTTCATCCGGGCGGCCAGCTTGGACGGAACTTGAACCTGAGCGTGGGCGAGGCGATGCACGGCTCGGCAGAAGTGGCTTTCGTGGCCCCGGAAGCCTCGCTGAAGGAAGTGATCATCGCGATGACGCGCCGTCCGCTGGGAGGCGCGTGCGTGATCCTCCCCGGCGGCGGCCTGGCCGGGTTCATTACCGATGGCGATTTGCGGCGCGCGCTCAGCAACCACGACGACATCCGCGCCCTGTGCGCCCAGGACGCGATGACCCGTTCGCCTGTAACGATTGGTCCGGACGCCACTTTGGGGGAGGCGCTGGAACTGATGGAACGGCGCCCCTCGCAGATTTCCGTGCTCCCCGTGGTGGACGCCGCAGGCTGCGCGCTGGGGGTGATCCGCCTGCACGATATCTATTTGGGAGGGCGCTGAGGGGAACCCATAAATATGGGACAATTGCCTTAGATGAAGACCACCCTCGAAATTCCGGACGCGCTCTTCAGGAAGGCCAAGTCGGCCGCGGCTGAACAAGGGATTCCGCTGCGAGCACTGGTGTCGGAGGCGCTTGAGGAGAAATTGAGCGCCAGGAAAGCCGGTGACAAGCCTTGGATGAAGTCATTCGGCAAGCTGCGCGACCTGCATAAGGACCTGGAGAAGATCAACCGGATTATCGAGGAGGAGTTCGAGCAGATCGAGCCTGAGGATTGGCAGTGATCCTGGATACGAACTGCGTGTCTGCTTTGGCGGAGGGCGAACCGAGCGCAGAATCGCTTCTTCAGCGGGCCAGCGAGATTGCGATTCCGGTGATCGTCTTGGGCGAATACAGGTATGGCGTGCGGCAGTCGCGTTACCGGACGCGCCATGAACGTTGGCTCGTCACCTTTCTCCTTAGCTGTCGAGTGCTGGCGGTGGACGAGGGGACGGCCGAACGCTATGCAGAGATCCGGCATGAGTTGAGGATCAGCGGACGTCCGATCCCCGCTAACGACTTGTGGATTGCCGCCCTGGCGCGGCAGCATGACTTACCGCTTCTCAGCCGCGGCCGGCATTTCGACTCCGTTCCAGGGCTAACGCGCATCGGCTGGTAGAACGCCGGTGCATTCCTGCACACAGGACGGCTTGCGAATCGATAAAATCGCAACTCGCGCGGCGCGGCCGTGTTTAGACCGGTAATGGCTAATGCCACGGAGGCAGTCGGATGAATCCCGGTGGAAAGACTCTGATTTTGATAGGATTGGCAGCTTGCACGGCGGGCGCTCAGATCAACCTGTTTTCGCATGTGGTGGTGATCTTTCAAGAGAATCGTACGCCGGATAACCTTTTCCAGGGCTTGTGCTCGGCCCCTTTTGGATCGGCGGATTCTTGTAGCCCGAACCCAACCGCATCGCAATACAACATTCAGACCAGGAACTGGCTGGATAAGACCTCGTCCACGGGCGTGACTCAGCCCGGCACGGTGAAACTGGCCAATAAGTACGACCTGAGTCATGCTCACTCGGCTTTTGTCAAACAGTGCAACCAGGACCCGCTCACCGGCGCGTGTAGGATGGACGGAGGCGCCGGCGTCGCTTGCACCGGGACTTGCCTTTCGAAGCCGCAGTATCGCTACGTGGATAACTCGGCGGGCATAGTCAATCCCTACTTACAACTCGCCACGCAATACGGCTGGGCGAACTATATGTTCCAGACGAACCAGGGGCCCAGCTTCCCGGCGCACCAGTTCATCTTTGGAGGCACCTCGGCGCCGACGGCGGCCGACGACGCGGCCGGCATTTACGCCTCCGAGAACATGTCGGGGGCCAGCTCGGTCGCGGGCTGCACGGCTCCGGTGGGGACCACCGTGGAACTGATCGACCCGAGCGGCGAGAACCAGAAAGTCTATCCCTGCTTCGAGCATTCGACGATGGCGGACCTGTTCGCCGGGCCTGTGACGTGGAGATACTACACGCCGAGCGCGGGATCGATATGGACGGCGCCGAACGCGATTCAACATATCTGCCAGTCGACCGGTCCCGGGGGTGAGTGCGCCGGCACGGATTGGACTAACAATGTCGATCTGAAGCCGGCGGATGTTCTGACAGACATTGGCAACTGCGCCTTGCGCTCGGTCAGTTGGGTGATTCCGACGGGCGCGAACTCCGACCACGCGCATGTGAACGATGGCGGGGGGCCCTCGTGGGTATCGGCGATCGTCAATGCGATTGGCAACAGCAGCACCTGTGACGGCAACCGCGGCTACTGGGACGACACCGCGATTGTGATCGCATGGGACGACTGGGGCGGCTGGTACGACCATGTGCAGCCCACTTTCCTGGCCCAGCCGGAAGGCGATTATCAGTACGGCTTCCGCGTTCCGATGGTGTTTGTCTCCGCTTACACGCCGGCCGGGTATATCAACAACGAGCGCCACGACTTCGGCAGCATTCTGCGGTTCATCGAACATAACTTCGGCATCAAGGAGGGCGCGCTGAATTTTGCCGATGCGCGCGCCACGAACGAATTGGCCGGCTTTTACGATATCGGTAAGGCGCCGCGCAAGTTCGTGACCGTCGACGCCCCCAAGAGCGCCACGTTCTTCCTGCAGGACAAGCGCAAAGCCACCGACCCGGACGACGACGGCGACGACCGGTAGGCGAATGACGGGCGCCGCGGCGCTGTGTCATAATCCAGGGCAGATGTCCCTGGAAATCGAACAACGCGAAAACGAAGGAATTGTCGTTTTGGATCTGAAGGGCCGAATCACGGTCGGCCCGGGCGCCGGCGCGATTCGTGAGAAGGTGACGGAGCTGAACGCCGCCGGCGTGCGCAACATCGTGCTGGAACTCAAGGACGTGGATTTCATCGACAGCACCGGCTTGGGCGCGCTGGTGATGTGCGCTACCAGCCTGCGCAGGAACGGCGGGAACATCAAGCTGGTGAATCTCAACCGGCGCAATCTTGAGCTGTTGGTCATGACCAAGCTGGAGACGGTCTTCGAGGTCTTCGCGGACGAGCAGGATGCGGTCAACAGTTGCTATCCCGACCGCAAGGTCAAGACCTTCGATATCCTGGATTTCGTCAAGAAGATGAAGAGTGCAGAGGAATAGCGGGCGATGGCGCTGGTGGTGATTGGAGGCGTCGCCGCGGGTCTCAGCGCGGCCGCGCGGGCGCGCCGCATCGATCCGCGCCTGGAGATTGTGGTTCTGGAGAAAGGCCCGGCGATCTCTTACGGCGCTTGCGGTCTGCCTTACTTTGTAGAGGGGCGCGTTCGGGACATCCGGCAGTTAATGGGCTACACGCCCGAGTACTTCCGCCGCGAGCGCAAGATTGAGGTTCGAACGGGCGAGCGCGCGACCTCGATTTGCCATGCGCGCCGCGAGGTGACGCTCGAATCCGGCGGGCGCTTGCACTACGACCACCTGGTAATCGCCACCGGCGCGCGCTCGGACGTTTCCGGATTCGCCGGCGCGGGGCAGCCGCACGTATTCACGCTTGCGACCCTGGACGATGCGGTGAGGATGCGGCAGTTTCTGCGGGAGAAACGGCCACGGAGCGCGGTGGTGATCGGCGCCGGGTACATCGGGATGGAAGCCGCCGACGCGCTGCGCCGCAACGGCCTGCTGGTGACGGTGCTGGAGCGATCGGCGAATGCCCTGGGGCGCGACGATCCGGAGTTCACGGCGGCGGTGCGCGCGCAGTTGGAGGCCCACCGCGTGGAGTTGGTGTGCGGCGTGGATGCGCGCGAGATTGGAACGGACCGCGTGGCGGATGTGAGCTGCGAGATGGTGGTAATCGCCGCCGGATTCAGGCCCAATGGGGAACTGGCCTCGGAAGCGGGAGTCGCGACCGGCCGGAGCGGCGCCATACGCACCGACGACCGCATGCAGACCAATTTGAACGGGGTCTACGCGGCGGGCGACTGCGCCGAAGCCACCCATGTGGTGACCGGCCGTCCGGTGTATATCCCATTGGGAACCACGGCCAACAAGATGGGCAGGGTGGCCGGCGCCAACGCGGCCGGCAAGCGCGAACGCTTCGGCGGCGTGGCCGGAACGACGATTGTTTCGGTGTTTGGGATGGGGTTCGCGGTGACGGGTCTTTCCGCCGCGCAAGCCCGCGCCGAGGGATTTTCCGCGGTTTCCGCGCGGATCGAAGCTAATTCGAGACCCGGATATTTCGACCCCAGGAAGACCACCGTGGAACTGATCGCGGACCGCGCGACGGGGCGGTTGCTGGGCGGGTCGGTGATCGGTGAGGACGGTACGGCCGGGCGGATCAATGCGATTGCCGCCGCGCTGCATTCGCGGTTTCGGGTGGAAGATTTCGAGCAATTGGATCTGGCTTACGCGCCGCCGTTCGCGCCGGTTTGGGATCCGCTGCTGATTGCGGCTCAACAATTGGTGAAGGAATTGTAGGCCGGGGGAAGAACCGCTCTCTTACGTTCGCGGCTCGGTTTGGAATTGGTGACCGGCGGGAGGGCGGCGTGCCAATCTCGTATCATCGAATTATGCGTAGGCTGCTCGAGACTGGTGCGAAGGCTCCTGAGTTTCGCTTGCCGCTTCTCGGCGGCGGTGAGACCACACTGGGCGATATTGCCGCGCATGGACCGGCGCTGCTGGTGTTTTTCAAGGTCACGTGCCCGGTGTGCCAGCTCACGCTGCCGTTTCTCGAACGTATAAAGGCCGGCGCGCTGCGGATCTTCGGCATTTCGCAGAACGACGCCGGGGATACGCTCGAGTTCCACCGGGAGTTCGGGGTGACGTTCCCGACGCTCCTCGATACCGAGGAGAGCGGGTTCCCGGTGAGCAACGCGTTCGGCATTTCGAGCGTACCGAGCATGTTTCTGGTGGAGTGCGACGGTACGATTTCGCACGTGGTGGAAGGCTGGCAGAAAAAGGAAATCGAATGGCTGGGCGGGAAAGCGGGCGTGCGGCCGTTCCGCCCCTCCGAGAACGTGCCGGCATGGAAGGCTGGTTGAGGATCTCGCAACTAGGCTCCCGGCGGGAGTCAGGCTAAACTGGGAATAGATTCATGGCCAATACTTTCGAGGAAATATTCGGCGCGGCGGCGGCGGTCGCCAAGGGGATGGGCGTCACCTTCAAGGAGATGCTCTCGCCGACGGTGACCGAGTATTACCCGGACGAGCCGGCGAAGTTCGAGGAGCGCTTTCGCGGCGTGCACGTCCTGCAGCGGGACGAGAACGGCCTGGAGAAATGCGTGGCGTGCTTTCTGTGCGCCGCGGCGTGCCCCGCGAACTGCATCTATATCGAAGCGGCGGAGAATACCGAGCGGGTTCGCATCTCGGGCGGCGAGCGTTACGCCAAGGTCTACAACATCGACTACAATCGCTGCATTTTCTGCGGGTACTGCGTGGAGGCTTGCCCCACCGACGCCATCACGCACGGGCACGGCTTTGAGGTGGCCAGCTACAACACGTCCACGCTGGTGAAACGGAAAGAGGACATGCTTGCGCCCATGCCCGCCGGCGCGAGGACGCCCATGGCTGTGCCCGACGAGGCGTCCGCGCATTAGGGCGGGCAAGCGCGTGTTCGGAACCAATGCTTAGGGGAAATCGATGCGAAAACTATTGTTGCTTCTTCTCTTATCCGCCGGATTCGCGGGCGCGCAGGATCGCGTCTACGAGCTGCGGACCTACACCTGCAACGAGGGCAAGCTGGAAGCCCTCAAGGCGCGCTTCCGCGACCACACCATCGCGATCTTCAAGCGCCACAACATGGAGAGCGTCGGCTACTGGGTGCCGCAGGACCCGGAGAGATCGAAGAATACGCTGATCTACATCCTGGTTCATCCCAGCCGGGAAGCCGCAACGAAGAACTGGGCGGCGTTCAACGCCGATCCGGAATGGCTGCAGGTGCGGAAGGAATCCGAAGCCAACGGGCCGATTGTGCAAAAGGCGGAATCGGTGTTCATGAGCCCGACGGACTTTTCCGCACTCAAGTAGCCGCCGGGCGCGGTCGAAAAGGAGGACAATCGTTCTCATGGCGCTCCGAGGTTGGGTTCTTTGGGTGACGGCGGCGCTGGCGTGCGCGTCCCCGCTCGGCGCGCAATCGACCAGCGCCAAGGATCTGGCGGCGGGCAAGTTCCTGGTGGCGGGCCGCAGCCTGCTCGATCCGAACTTCACGGAAACGGTGGTGCTGCTGGTGGATTACGAGGAGAGCGGCGTGGTGGGCCTGGTAATCAACCGCCGCACCCGGCTTCCGGTCTCGCGCGCGTTGAGCGTGCAGGAGGCCAAGGGACGGCCCGATCCGGTCTATATCGGCGGGCCGGTGGAGGTAACGGGGGTGATGGCGCTGGCGCGTTCGAGCGCGGAGGTGCAGGGCGCCAAGCACGTTTTCGGCGATGTGTACCTGATCGCGACGAAGACGCTGCTGGATAAGTCGCTGGCATCGCCCATCGCGGCGAGTGCGTTCCACGTTTACCTGGGTTACGCCGGCTGGAGCGGCCCGCAGCTTCGCCACGAAATGGAAGTTGGAGGCTGGTACATTTTCCCAGGGGACGCGGCGACGGTCTTCGATGGGGAACCCGGTTCGGTGTGGAACCGGCTGATCGAGAAGACCGATACGCGTATGGCGATGTTCGACCGGTTCCCCTATGCCCCAAGATGAGTTCCACCTGGCTGCCGCAGCGCGGCAGGAGATGACGGATCACGGGTTCGATCCCGATTTTTCCCCCGATGCGGAAAGGCAGCTCGCGGCCATTCGCACGGGACCGGACCGCTCATTGCGGGACCTGACGGCGCTGTTGTGGTCTTCGATCGATAACGACGACTCGCGCGACCTGGACCAGATTGAGTGGGCCGAGCGCGTGCCCGCCGGCATACGGGTGCTGGTGGGGGTGGCCGACGTGGATTCGGCGGTCGCCAGGGCCACTCCCATCGATTGCCATGCGGCGCGGGAAGCCACCACGGTGTATGCGGGGATCGGCACGTTTCCGATGCTGCCGCTGCGGCTTTCGACGGATTTGACTTCGCTTTCCGAGGGCCAGGACCGCGACGCGTCGGCGATTGAAATGGTGGTGGCGGCGGATGGCTCCATCGCGTCCAGCGCGATCTACCGGGCGGTGGTGCGCAACCGCGCGCAACTGACCTACAGCTCGGTTGGGCCGTGGCTCGAAGGCAAGGGCGCGGCGCCGGCAAAGATAGCGGCGTCGGCGGATCTGGCGGCGCAGCTCAAGCTTCAGGATGAGGCGGCGCGGGCGCTGCGGGAGTGCCGGCACCGCCTTGGGGCGCTCACTTTCGACCGGCTGGAGGCGCAGCCCGTGATCGCCGACGGGGTGGTGCGCGACATTACGGCCCGTGCGGCCAACCGCGCGTCGCAATTGATCGAGGACTTCATGATCGCCGCGAATGAGGTAATGGCCCGGACGCTGCGCGACGGCGGGGTTTCCTCGATACGGCGCGTGGTGAAGGCGCCCGAGCGCTGGCCGCGCATCGTGGAATTGGCCGAGCACTACGGCGATAAGCTGCCCGCGACGCCGGATCCGGGGGCGTTGAACGCGTTTCTGATGAGACGCAAGCAGGCCGACGCGGTGCACTACGCCGACGTTTCGCTGGCGGTTCTCAAGCTGATGGGACCCGGCGAATACGTGGCCAGCCGGCCGGGCGATTCCGGACAGGGTCACTTCGGGCTGGCGGCGCAGGATTACACGCACTCGACCGCGCCCAATCGCCGGTTCGCCGATCTGGTGACGCAGCGGCTGCTCAAGGCGCTTTCGGCGGGAGGGAAACCGCCTTACACGGACGCGGAGCTGGATGGCATCGCGACGAATTGCACGTTGAAGGAAGACGCGGCGCGGAAGGTGGAGCGGGCCATGAATAAACGGCTGGCCGCCGCGGCTCTGCGCCCGCGTGTGGGGCAATCGTTCTCCGCGGTGGTGACGGGCGTGACGCCGAAGGGCGTGTTCGTCCGGGTATTCGACCCGCCGGTGGAAGGCCGCCTGATGCGCGGCGAGAGCGGGCTGGACGTGGGCGACCGGTTGAACGTTAAGCTGCTGAGCACGGACCCGCAGCGCGGATTTATCGATTTCGGGCGGAATTAGCGGAGGATGCAAATGGACGACAAAGAGGTGGCGCTCGCGGCGTGCGACAGCGCGCAGAAGGACCATTACGCGAGGGTGGCGAGTATTTTCGTGGACGAGTTTTCCTTGGCCGAGGGAAATCCGAACGCGGGCCAACTTAGGCAGGAAGCGGGCGAACGGTTTAAGGCGGTGTTGCTGGTTTACAAAGCGGCGCACGATGCTAGCCGCGCGATTGTCGAAGAGGTGTTTCCGGGGACGTAGCGGGTGCGTCCAAATTGCGACGAATATGACCGCGCCGGCGACCGCTCTCTTACGTTCGCGGCTCGGTTTGGCGGCGGGACTGGGTGATAAGGAGCGCGGTGATTACCACCATCGCGCTGCCGATTACGTTGTACCAGAGCCAGGAAACGTCGGTGAAGACGGCGGTCGCGAGGATGGCTGCTTCGCCGGTCAACATGCCGGTAAAAGCTGCTGTGCCGCGCACCCGGCGGAAGCCTATCGCCAGCACGAAACAACCGAGCAGCGTGCCGTAAAACAAGCTGCCCACCTGGTTGACGGCGACGATCAGCGGTCCCAGTCTTCCGGCGAACCCGGCAAAGACCACGGCGTAAGCGCCCCAGAAGAGCGTGGCCCAGCGCGAGGCCTTCAGATAATGATGGTCGGTGGCGTCGCGGCGGACGTAGCGCTTGTAGATGTCCACCACCGTGACGGTGGCCAGCGAATTGATCTCCCCCGAACTGGCGGACATGGTGGCTGCCAGGATCACGGCGATCACCAGCCCGACGATGCCGGTGGGAAGATAGCGCGTGACGAAGGTGAGGAAGATATAGTTGGTATCGCTGAATCCTTTCTCCCCGCCGGAGACCTCAACCAATTGGCTGGCGCGGCGGCGAGCGGCATCCATGTCGGCTTGCGCGGCGCGGTAATCGGACTTGCGCCGCTCCTGGCCTGCCGCATCGTGGGCGTGGTGCGCTTCGAGCAGGGCCGATGCCGCATCGCGCCGGCGCTCGAAGGCGCCCTGGTAACTGGCGTTCACGGCTGCGTATCCATCGGTCGCCTGAATGCGCTTGAGGGCCGAATTCTGGAAGAGGACGGGTGGCTGGATGAACACGTAGAACACGAAGACCATGGCTCCGATGAACAGGATGAACGCCTGCATGGGGATCTTGGCCACGGCGTTAAACAGAAGGCTCAGGCGGCTTTGTGCGATGGACTTGCCCGTCAAATAGCGCTGGACCTGTGACTGGTCGCAGCCGAAGTAGGAGAGAAACAGAAAGGCGCCGCCCAGCAGGCCGCTCCAAAGGTTGTAGCGGTCGCGCCAATCGAAGTTGGTGGTGACGGCGTTCAGGCGGCCGGCCGCGCCCGCCAGGAACGCCGCGTCGCCAAAGGAAACCGAATGGGGGAGCAGCACCACAATCGTGATGAGCGCAACCAGCAGGCCCAGCAGAATGACGCACATTTGTTGCACGTCCGACCATGTCACCGCTTTGATGCCGCCCAGAACGGTGTAGGTCACCACCACGCCGCCCATCGCCAGGGTGGTGGCGCGCTCGGGCCAGCCGAGGATGGCGGTGAGCACCAGAGCCGGGGCATAGATGGTGAGACCCGCGGACAGGCCGCGCTGGCATAGGAAAATTATGCTGGCCAGGGTGCGCGTCTTGCCGTCGAAGCGCTTTTCGAGGAACTCGTAGGCCGTGTACACCCTGGCGCGGTAAAACAGCGGAACCACGGTCGCACAGATGACGACCATGGCGATGGGCAGTCCGAAATAGAACTGCACGAAGCGCATGCCGTCGACGTAGGATTGGCCGGTGGTGGAGATGAAGGTGATGGCGCTGGCCTGGGTGGCCATAATGGAGAGCGCCATGGCGTACCACGGCATGGTCTTGCCCGCGAGCAGATAGCGGTCCACGGTATTGCTGCCGCGGCTGCGGTAGAGCCCGTAGGCCACGATGGAGGCCAGCGTTCCGACCAGGACGACCCAGTCGGCCAACCTCATTGGTAGGCTCTCGTGAAGAGGAAGAATCCCGCGACGATGCAGGCCAGGTAGAGGATGACGGCGATGTAGACCCGGCGCCAGGAGCCTAGGAAGGGCGGCGGCTCGTCGGGAACTTGCCCAGGTTGCGGCATGAAACGGAGTTTAGCACGGGCGCGGGGCGGGGCTGGCTCCCGTCAGCCCTCCAGCTTGAACCTTGTGGAAGCCAGGGAATAGAGGCGCCGCCACACCAGGCGGTTGATGGTGACTACCATCGCCGCCATTACCAGGGTGGCGCCCAGAAGGACCGGGAAGTTGCCGCTGTCGGTCGCACGGCTGATTACGGCGCCGAGTCCGGTGATGGAATACGTTTTGCCGTGGAAGCGGAAATACTCCGCGACGATGCTCGCGTTCCAGGCGCCGCCGGAGGCAGTGACGAAGCCGGTAATTAAATAAGGGAAGATACTCGGCAGGAAAAGCCTGCGCCAGCGCTCGACGCGGCCGAGGTGGAAGACTTCGGCGACCTCCTTCAGGTCGGACGGGATGGCGGTGGCGCCCGCAATCACGTTGAACAGAATGTACCACTGCGTTCCCAGCAGCAAGAGGACCATGGAACCGATGCCCAATCCGCCGCCGGCGCGGATTAGCGCCAGCAGAACGATCGGGAAAAGAGCCGTGGCGGGCACCGAGGCGGCGATCTGCGCTATCGGTTGGGCGATGGCGGACAGTTTGGGGCGTAATCCGATGTAGACTCCGACGGGAATGGTCCAGAGGCCCGCCAGCACGAGGGTCGCCTCGACGCGCAGGAAGGTGGCGCCCGCGCCCCACAGAATGCTCCGCAGGCCGGATGAGGAAAGGCCCGATAACACGGCCACCATCCTATCCACCGCGTAGCCGATCCCCACAGCCGCGGCGATCCCCAGCGCCCACGCCGTCCAGTTCACCCGCTTGCCGTTGCTGCCCGCGCGGGGGGAAAGACGCTGTTTCGCAAAGTGCAGCATGAGAGCTTCGCGCGCCGGCAACACGGCGGACCGGCTCACGCTTGCCAGCAGCTTCGACCGCTGGAGCCACTCGAGAATCGGGGAATGCGGAACCTGCGCCCCTTCCACCTGCTCGAATTTGAACTTCTCGCTCCATGCAATCAAAGGCCGCCAAACGGTTTGATCTATGAGGACGATTACCGCTACCATGACGGCCACGCCGCGGAGGATAGCCGGGGTATCGCCGGCGTTTGCGGCGGTCTGCAGATAGGAACCGAGGCCGGGCAGACGAAGGTCGCGCGCGCCGAGGGTGAACATCTCGCACGCCATGAGAAAAAACCACCCGCCCGCCACCGACATCATGGAATTCCAGATGAGCCCGATGGCGGAGAACGGCAGTTCCAGTTGAAGAAACGTCTGCCAGCGGCTCAAGCGATAGACTTCGGACGCTTCCAGCAGGTCGTGAGGAATGTTCTTGAGAGAGGAATAGACGCTGAAGGCCATGTTCCAAACCTGGCCGGTAAAGATCAATAGCACGGCGCCCAGTTCAAGGCCTATTTGACTGGTGGGAAACAGCGCCACCATGGCCAGCATGACCGGGGGAAGAAAACTCAGCACGGGAATGGATTGCAGCGTATCGAGAAGCGGAATCATGACCCGCTCGGCGGTGGCGTGATGCGCCGCCACATAGCCGTAGGCCACGGCCACGAACAGACTGAGGAGATAGGCGCTCACGATGCGGGCCACGGAGAAGAGCGCATATTGCGGCAGGGCCGCCGCATCCAGGCGAATCACGGGCTGCGAGTTGATGGGACCCGTCCAGTAGCGGGTGAGAGACAGCACTCCGTAAATCAACGCCAGCCCGGCGAGAACGATCGGCAGGTCATTAAGGAGCGGCGGAATCCGCGGGGAGAATGCAGCCCACGGCGGGCCGGCTGGGGTGGCTTTCTCATCCTGCGCCGTCATGCCGGTTCCCGCGCGGCCGCGTCCACGGGAGGCGGCGGCTCATAGAGCTGGATGCGGTCGGCTTGCCGGTCGTAAGTGAGGATATCGCCGTAGCGTCCCCAATTCAGCGCGGTATCGAGTTGCTGCTCCACTTCTTTGTCGGAAAGATGCTCGCGCAGAATGTCGCGGAAAAAGTCGAGCGGCATGGCGTGGTCCGCCTTGGCGGCCAGACAGCTTCGCATTTGCTGAAGGAGGGCCACGTGGGCCAGGGCCTCCTCGCGGAACATGTCCTTGCGAGCGCCGATATCGGCTTCGGCGAAGGCCAGGCCCGCGGGCGTGATTTCCACGTCGCCTTTCTCCAGGCGGGCGAACGAGAGGAGGCTGGCGGCTTCCACAATCGGCAGAAGATCGTCCAGTTCCATGCGCAAGTCGTCGCCAATGCGGTACAAGTCGTCGCGTCCGCCGCGATCTTTAAGAAGCTCGAGCAGGCCGGCGATGGCGCCGCGCCGGGCATGAGGCAGCATCGCATAGGTCTTGGCGGCCGGTGCGAGTCCGGAGGGCGGCTGGGCTTCGAGTTCCGGCTGCGTGAGCATCTTGTAGATGTAGTCCACGTACAAGAGAAACTCCGCCGAGGTGCGCTCGCGAGGTTGAGCCATGGGAACTCGGAAATCCGACCGGATCCTGCCGGGGTTTCGGCCAAGAACCAGAATCCGGTCGGCCAGGAGGACCGCCTCCTCAATGTTATGGGTGACCAGGAATATGGTTTTGGTGGGGATTTTCTTGCCCAGCCACAGCTCCAGCAGTTCGCCGCGTAGTGTTTCCGCCGTGAGCACGTCGAGAGCCGAGAACGGCTCATCCATGAACAGGATTTCGGGCTCCACGGCCAGCGCGCGCGCGAATCCCACGCGCTGCTTCATGCCGCCGGAGAGTTCTTTGGGATAGGCGCTTTCGAATCCCTTCAAGCCAACGGAATCGAGCGTGACCATGGCTTTCCGGCGACGGTCGCGAGGTTCCAGGCCGCAGGCTACCAAAGGAACCTCGACGTTTCCCTGGACGGTGAGCCACGGAAACAGGGCGAAGCTTTGGAACACGATGGCCACATTGGGGCGCGCTAGGGCGAATGGTTCGCCGTGCCACAGGACTTCGCCGCCCGAAGGCGTGGTCAACCCGGAGAGCATCCGCAGGAGCGTGGATTTGCCCGAACCGGAAGGTCCCAAGAGCGCTACAATCAGGCCGGACTCGATGCGCAGATCGAGGGGCGCGATCACCTGGACCGCGCCGCCGCCGGGCCGGTCGAAGCTCTTTTCGACGCGCCGCGCCTCAATAATCGGAGCGGGCGGAGCGGGGACCGGGGCTACGGCTTCGGGCGGCCGGGCGGCTATCTCCGGCGCTTCCACCCCCGCCTGGCCGGAGAGCTCATCCATCAGGTGTTGCCAGGACTGCTCGGGGAGATCGTCGAAGAACATCAGGCGTTCGGCCGGCTTCATCTTCTCGACAATCTCTTTCAGATCGGCGGGCGTCCTGGCGTGCAGAAGAACGTAAGTGTGGAAGTAGGGAAAGATGGGCGCCAGGGCGGCGGCGAATGCGGTGGGAATTCGCCGGAACAGGGTCTCCTGTTCTTCCATCGGCAGGCCGAGAAACACGTCGGCGGCGACGTTGAGATCGAGCCGTTCGAGCAGGGCGACGGCCCGGTCCAACTCACCCCGGGAAAGCATGGCTCGGAACTTGTCGGCGGGAGGCGGACTCACAGTTAAACTAACAGACTACTTCATGTCGGGGTGCGGAGGGCTGCGAAATCAACCGCTCTCTGACGTTCGCGGCTCGGTTGAGTGTCGCGGTGCGGGGCGAACTCGCCAATTCTTGAGAGGGCTTGCCTAGCGGTGCGCGGCCAATTCGCCGGTTTTTGAGGGGGCGGAACGGTAGCCGTCCAAATTCACGATGAAGACGTCCTCGCCGGCCCAAGGCCCCAGGCCGGCCGAACCGGCGCCGCGGGCGATGGCCTGGACTGCCTCGTCGGCCGCCGTTTGGTCTTCCACCACGATTTCCAGCCTCAACCTGACCCGCGAGGTGCGGTACTGGGCTCCGCGGTAGACATTCGCTTGCGGGCGCCGCAAATCGGACACCTCGCCGGCGGACATCAGGCGAGCCTCGGTGCCCGACAGCGCATCCTGGACGGCCAACAGCGTTTCCGGGCGGATCATTGCCACGATCAGCTTCATTGCCCCTCCTTCAAGACCCACGCTTCCATGTTCGAGCTTAGCCTTCAAGGCCTCAAAAAGTCGTAGAGAAGCCATTCGGAAGTTATAAAGATCGGGGGGCGGTTCCGTACTATCCTGGGGACTGATGTCGTTCCTGGCCGAGTTTTGGCGATTTCTGCGCGTTCGAAAGAAATTCTGGCTGCTGCCGCTGGTCCTGATGATGATCCTCTTTGGGACGCTGTTGCTTCTGGCGGAGAGCAGCGCGCTGGCGCCTTTCATCTATACTCTATTCTGAGGTCTGGAGAAAGGAGAATGACCATGATACAGGCCGGAAACGCCGATATCGGCTGGGACCACAAAAGGAAGAATTGGGTCGTGAGCATCCACGTGGGAGAGCAGGTGATCAAGCGGCCGCCGGACCAGGCTGTGCCCGCGGACGCCGGTGACGACCTGCTTCGGGCCGCGGCCATCGAAACCGCTCGGGAGGACGGGTACGAAGTCCGTCCGGAGAGCGTGACTATCGTCCGGCTATAACGCGGACGCGGCGCGTTGGCTTCTGAAGCCTTTCACAGGTGGAGCGGGCCGGCTGGCCAGGAAGGCCAGGAAGTCCTGCTCCGTCACCGCGCTGGGGCAAGCTTCCCCGGCGACCGCGGCCCCAAGCGCCCCGGTGAGCATGTGCAGGCACAGGGCCGGACCGTCCTGAAGCCTCAGCTTGTGCCGGCTGAACAGCGCCACATCGGTATCCAGGGAAAAGTGCTCCGTCAGCCGTCCGGGAGTGAATCTTTCGAAACGGTACGTCCGGACAGCGCCAAGCTGGTCGAACCCCATGTATCGAAGCCTGCGTATGTCCCGATAGGTATCGTCGGAGAAGTGGATCGCCGCGGATTGCCGCACCGACACATTGATGGCTTTGGGAGGCGAACCGCCGTCGGCTTCGAAATTGACCATTTTTCCCGCGCTGAGCGCAGCGACATCGTACGCGAGCACCGCGGCCGCGGCGAAATCGAAGGAGCCTCCCTCGTCGGACAGGATCGCTCCGGATGAGCCTTTGCCGCTAAACCACGTGATTGTGCCGTGCATCGTCTTTCCTCTCCATCGTTCGCGGGTTGGCTAAGGAATGGGTCCGAGAGGCCCGACTTAGTTCAGGCTACCCGAAGAGGGAGTGGGAAAGCTCGGCTCAGTTACCACCATAGCTCCTTGCAGGGGCGGTTG
>Ga0181520_10001437_pt1 | contig 48455 bp, 32 predicted proteins | sample PEATcosm2014_Bin_29_FD_132451 | JGI IMG/M metagenome (GOLD analysis project Ga0181520, IMG submission 132451) | Peatland microbial communities from MTU Mesocosm Facility, Houghton, MI, USA - PEATcosm2014_Bin02_30_metaG | ecosystem: Environmental > Terrestrial > Soil > Wetlands > Peat | place... | reverse complement strand
GAAGCCATGGAAAAGATGGAAAACAAAGAGCGTTTCCCACTTTCCCACGGCACGGCTGCGACGAACTGTTTGATTCTGTTCACGCTCTTTGTTGCACTTGGAATTTGAATGTACCCACCCAGCATTGCATGGAACCGACTAGTAAATGACCTTCAGGCCGAACTGCAGAACGCGGGGCTGGAAGGTGGAGCTGACCTGACCGCCGCCGGTCACCACGCCGGTAGTGGGTGTGATTTGGCCGAGTGTAACCGAACCGCCAGTGCCGATCGTCGAGGTGGTGGCACCCTGCGAGCCGCTGATGGTGCTGGGCAGGTACAGGTTGGTGTGGTTGAACATGTTGTAGGCTTCAGCGCGGAACTCGATCTTGGCCGTCTTGAACGGAGTATTGAACTTCTTCACCAGATCGAAGTCCGTATTGTAGTAAGCCGGGGTGCGACCGGGGTTACGCGAGGAGGTTCCGAAGGGGCTAAGGGTGTTGCCGGCAAAGTCCTTGGCTGGCTGGAGCAGAAAGGCCGCCGGATTCACGTAGTTGACATACCCGGTGTTGGCGGCGCGGTTACCGCGGCCCTGCGTGACCGGCACGCCGGGAACCCGGTACGGACGGTACAGATTGGCGCCGCGGTAGGAGTTGGTGATCTGCGGGCTCACGGCCTGCGCCGTGCCCGGCGAGTAGGTGATGTTGAAGGGCGTGCCAGCCTGCATGGTGTTGATGGCGCTCAGCTGCCAGTCGCCGATGATGGTGTTGAGCAAGCCATTGGCGCTGGAAGCAAAGCGGCGGCCGTGGCCCAAAGGCAGCTCGTAGACCAGGCTGGTGACATTGGCCACGGGCAGGTTGTAGTCCGACTGGGCATAGTCGGCCTTGATGTTGTTGGCATCCTGCGGTGAAGGCGTGTTGCCTTCGAGCGAGGCCGAAGCATTATCCAGCGAGTGCTCCCAGGTAAAGGAGTTCAGCAGGGTCAACCCGCCCACAAAGCGCTGCTCATACTTGACCTGCAGGGCGTTGAAGTTGGAGTAGAACTCGTTGAGAGCCTCGGTGATGTCGCTCGGCCAGCTGCTGAAGGGCCGCGCAAAACCGTTGGAGGGATTCTTCTGGTTGCCGTTGACGAAGCCTTCCAGATGGACGCCATGGTTGAAGACATAAGCCACATCCAGAACGGTGTTCTTGGTCATCTGCTGCTCCACGCTGAAGAAGGCGTTCTCAACGTAGGCATCCTTGCGATTCTTGTTGATCCAGGTAATGTTGTCGGTAGCCGGATTGAAATTCGCCGACATGGTCTGCACGGAAGCCCCTTGCGGCGGCACCAGGCCCGACGAGAAGCCCTGATCGATGGTCACATAGCAGCTGGGCGTGGTGCTACCAGTGGCAATAATCTGTACCGGAAGCGGATTGCAGTGGTTGCTGGCGGTGGGCGTGGGCTGGATCACGGAGGCAAACTGCGCCTGGGGAGCGTTGATGGGCAGAATGTCGCCCGAACCGGCGCGGGTGTAGTGGATGTAGCCGGTACCAAAGCCACCGCGGATCACGGTCTTGGGGAGCACATTCCAGGCAAATCCCACGCGCGGCATCACATCGGTCAAATCCGGGTTGACGAGCGTCTTGCCATAAACGCCGCCCGCACTCACCGGCGTCAGGCCGTTGCCGGCAGTCACGCCCGGCGTGGTGGTGAGCACAGTCTGCGTGCCCGGATCGAAGTTGGAGACCCTGTTGTGCAGTTCGGAGTAAGGCGAACCGTACTCCCAGCGCAGACCCAGGTTCAGGGTCAGCGACGGGGTAATCTTCCAGTCATCCTGGGCATACACGTTGTGCAGCGACTGCTCCAGGTGGGCCACGTAGTAGTTGGCCAGCTGGTAGGTGCTGGTGAGGCCGAAGAGGAAGTCCGCCCAATAGGCGTCCGCTGCCGTTGAGGTGCCACCGCTGTAGTGACCGCCAAAGGTGAATTGGCCATAGAGGGGGTTATTGTCGTTGACCGCCATCCAGATGTGTTCATACTCGTAGCCAAACTTGAGCGAGTGGTGGCCACGTAGCCAGGTAAAGTTCACCTTCGGATCGATCACTGCAGGATTCTGCCACTGCGGGCTCGACGTTAAGCGGCCGAAGCCCGTGAAGTTGTTGATGCCGATGGCCGGCAGTCCACCAGCAAGGTCAGAGGAAGTGGGCAGGCCGGGAATGCTGAAGTTGTTGGCTCCAATGGACTTGGTCCACTTGCCAGCCTTGGTACGCGACAGCCCCAGGCGGACGTCGATCACCTTGTTGGAGCCCCACAGGCGCGTATAACCCAGCGCCACCTGCTGATCGAGAACGCGGATGGTGCCATTCGTCTGGCCGTCCAGGGGGAGCGGAATGGTGGGATTGTTGACGCCCGTCTCTTTGCGGTCGCTGATGCGCAGGAACCAGGAGTTGCTGGCGTCCTGATGATAGTCCAGGCGCAGATCGCCCTTGTCGAACTTGTCGGTGAAAGGAACTTCCTTGGCGTAATCGTAGGTAGCCAAACCGGTGGTCGCCGAACCGGAGACCGGAAGCTGGCTGGAGAACGTCTTGAAGTAGGTGAGGATGCTCGAAGAGAGCGAATTCATGGCGCTGGCCGGAATGGCCGTGCCCGCTGGGTAGGCGACGCCAGTCAGCGGATTGGTAACCGGAACCACCAGAATGCCGTTCAGCTCGTTCTGCGTGGGCAGGGTGAGCGTGTAGAGCGGGCTCAGGTTCGCGCGCAGGCCCTCGTAATCCACAAAGTAGAAGAGCTTGTCCTTGAGGATGGGTCCACCAAAGTTGAGGCCGAACTGGTTGCGGTGCAGGACGGGCTTCTGGAAGGGAGTGGAACCATTGGTGCCCACCAGCGTGGGCTTGAAGAAGCCCGCGGCGTTGAAATCAGTATTGCGGACGAATTCGTAGAGCGTGGTGTGGAAGGCGTTGGTACCGTTGGCCGAGGCCACGTTGATGGTGGCGCCCGAGGCACGGCCGTACTCGGCGTTTTCGTTGTTGGTGACCACGTTCCACTGCACAACCGAGTCCGGCGGAATGGAGACGATCTGGTTGTCGAAGCCCTGGTTGGATTCGCCGTAGGCGTTGTTGTCCATGCCGTCGAGCATGAAGTTATTGAACATGGAACGCTGACCGTTCACGTTGTAGGCGCCCTGACGGAGCAGGCTGCTCACGCTGCTGGTGGTGGCAGCGGTGGGAGCCTGGCGCGCACCCACAACCAGCGCCAGAAGGTCGGAATAGTTGCGGCCCACCAGCGGGAAAGCCTCGGTCTGGTAGCCGGTCACGGTCTGGCCGCGTTCGCTCGATTCGGTGTCGAGCTGCAGGGCAACGCCGGAGACCTCGACGGTGGTGGCGCTGGCCTGGCCCACCTGCAGGGTGAGCGCAATGCGCAGGCGAACGCCTACCGAAACGGTCACATTGTCGGCCACGGCGGTGCTGAAGCCCGCATGAGCGGCCGTGATCTTGTAGCTTCCGGTACGCAGCGAGGGGATCTCATACTGGCCGGAGTCGCCGGTGACGGTGGTGAAGGTGGCGCCGGTGTCCTTGTTGAGAGCGGTAACCGTGGTTCCGGGGAGGACCGCGCCGGTGGCGTCGTGGATTTCACCCAGTACGCTGCCGGTGTCGTACTGTGCGTGCAGCGTGGGAGTGAGGGCGAGCATCAAGGCCAACACCAGCCATGTACCAAGGAACATGCGCCCGTTCTTTGCGGTGCGCAGCCCCGTCGTGCAAATTCCAAATTGCATACTGCCTCCAATACAGACCATTCGTACTCAATGCTTGTTAATGCGTGATAAAACAGAGATCCACAGACACACAGATCTCCTGGCGGCCTGCTTGCTCAGCGCAGGTCCGACGGCGAACTTTGTGTTGTGGGGGGTAGATTTCTCTAGATCTCTCTCGCCGAAGGACGCTAACAACCTCTCAAGTGGAGTGTCAAGGGAAAAGTTAAAACACACGTGAACACTGCTTTATTTTGTAGGGGATAAGTCCAATTTGAAGGCTACCGATGGATTCCGGTGCGAAGGCCGGGGTCCGGAAGACGTACGGACCACGCCACGTATCTGGAGGGAAGTTCAGCTCCGGAAGCAGCCAAAGACACGCTGTCCAATTGCAGAGAATCGGGGGAGGGATCTTCCAGTTTTTTGAGAAATTTGGAGGAGATGGTGGACGCGGAAGGAATCGAACCTTCAACCTGTCGGTTAAGAGCCGAATGCTCTGCCAGTTGAGCTACGCGTCCACTTGGGGTGGATCCGGAAACACCGGGAGATGCTTCACTTGCGCGGCGCCAATGACTGACGCGCACTAGAAAAATATAGCACAAAGAACGCCGAACGCAAAAGTGGGGGCAGGCCACTTGCGGAGGCCCTGCCCCGGCACCTATTTCTAACCGTTAAACTCGTGCACGGCGTCGATCATGGCCACGATGTTCTGGACCGGCGTTTGCGCCTGCACGTTGTGAATGGTGTTGAAGACAAAGCCGCCACCAGGGGCAAAGATCTCGCAACGGCGCAGAACCTGTTCGCGCACCTCGGCCGGGGTGCCAAAGGGCAAAACCTTCTGTGTATCCACGCCGCCGCCCCAGAAGACAATGTCCTTGCCGAAACTGGCCTTCAGTTGCTCAGGATCCATGCCGGTAGCCGAGCACTGCACCGGGTTCAGGATGTCAAAGCCCGCATCAATCAACGCGGGAATGAACTTCGACACCGCGCCGCAGGAGTGTTTGAAGCACTTCCATTCGGTGTTCTGGTGAATCCAATCGTTCACGCGCTTGTAGTAGGGAGCCCACAGCGAGGTGAAGGTGCGCACCGAGCAGAAGGCGGAGGTCTGGGTGCCAAAATCGGCGCCGCAGATGTAGGCCACCTGCACGCTATTGCCCACGGCGGCGTAGATCTTGGCCAGATTTTCGAGCGCGATCTCGCACTGGCGATCAAAGACCTGATGCACGTAGTCTTGCCGCGCGCTGGTGGCCATGTACCACTCGGTCACGTCGCGGATGCCCTTGGGATGGCGCATCTGCGGGCCGGGCACCAGGGCAATGTCGCCAAACGCGGTGCCGCCAAAGACAGCCGTTACGCCGCGCCCGGTGGCCGCTGCTTCTTCCGCGTTCTTCTTCAGAAAATCGAGGTCGATCTGGCTGATGGGCCCAAACTCTTCCAAATTGTCGGCAGGATCCAGCTTCTCTTCGACGATGGGTTCCTGGCGGATGATGCAGTCGAAGAAATAACCGCCCTGGGGCATGCGCCCGCTAGGGGGCACACTCAGGTCGCCTTCGGGATAGATCAGGGTGTCGCCGTTGGCATCGGTGGTGGTGTTGAAATCTTTCGGGACCAGTACCTCAAGCCCGTTGAGCTGGAAGGGCTTCCACTCGCCGAGCGGAAAGCCGAACATGGTGCCGCGCCCCAGGACCGAGGTGGTGTCGATTCCCATGGCGTCCTTCAGGTCCTCGTCCAGCCAACCCAGCATCTGAAAGGGCTCATGCACCTTGACCGGGCGCTTCTCCAGGCCGTAGTGATCGCGCAGCTCGGCCACGCAGCTCACATGGATGCCGCTGGTGGGCATGCCGCCAAAGTCAATGGGGATGCGGTCCGGCTGCTGGTGATTGAGCGCCATTGTCAGCCGTTCGCGACTGGATGTGTCCTTGGGTGTGGTCATGGTATTTTCCTTCTTGCTCGAGGCCGTACTGTTGCGTGTCGATCCTACCCTAGTGCGGTGAGTCAGAAGTTCACCGAAGAACAACCACCGATCCTTCGACTCACCAGTACCTGCGGTGCGGCAGACCGCTTCGCGCCTCCGAGGTTAGAACCTTGCTGATTTGTGCCGTCCCTACGGGACTCCGAGGCTATTCTTGGCGCTCTTTCCCCACCTTGAAAGGTGGGGCTAACATGTACTGCGCCTACGGCGCGGGGTTCGATGCTTCGACCAAGATCAAGCCATAAAAGATCTGGATCGTTGCGGTTTGAGAATCTTCATTTCGCCCTGCAAGCGGTACCGCCCATGGGACTCAGGATGACAGGCACCTACGGTGCGGCAGACGCGCTTCGCGCGATTCATGCAGCGGACTTGTTCTTGCCTTTCCGTAACTTGTACTTGCCTTTCGCGGACTTGTTCTTACCTTTCGCGGATTTGTTGTTGCTTCGATCCCCGGTCCCCCAACGCGAGGGACCGGGGGCACCCGCCGAGTCATTCTGCGCGAAGCGCAGCTGCCGCACCGCAGGTGCCGCCGTTGAAGTCATGTACGGCGTTGAGCATGGCAACCACGTTCTCCACCGGCGTTTGCGCCTGGATGTTGTGAATGGTGTTGAAGACAAAGCCGCCGCCGGGCGCGAAGATCTCGCAACGGCGCAGCACCTGCTCGCGCACCTCATCCGGCGTGCCAAAGGGCAGCACCTTTTGCGTATCCACGCCGCCGCCCCAGAAGACAATGTCCTTGCCAAAGTTGGCCTTCAACTGCTCGGGGTCCATGCCGGTGGCCGAGCACTGCACCGGGTTCAGAATGTCAAAGCCAGCTTCAATCAGCGCGGGCACAAACTTGGAGACCGCGCCGCAGGTGTGCTTGAAGGTCTTCCAACCGGTGTGCTGGTGTATCCAGCCGTTCACGCGCTTGTAGTAGGGAGCCCAGAGGGCGTTGAAAGTGCGCACGGAACAGAAGGACGAGGTCTGGGTGCCAAAGTCGGTGCCGCAGATGTTGACCACCTGCACGCGATCGCCAACGGCAGCGTAAATGCGGGCCAGATTGGCCAGCGCGATCTCCGCCTGCAGCTCAAAGACCTGGTGCACAAATTCTGGACGGCTGGCGGTGGCCATATACCACTCGCTGATGGAGCGGATGCCCTTGGGGTTCACGAGCGAGGGGCCGGGGACCAGCGCGATATCGCCAAAGGCCGTGCCGCCAAAGCTGGCCGAGACGCCCAGGCCGGTAGCCTGCGCCTCGTCGGCAACCTTCACCAGAAAGGCAAGATCTTCGTCCGCGATGGGGCCGTACTCCTCGACGTTGTCCTCCGGGCGGAGGTTGTCTTCGTCGATGGGGCCCTGGCGCTCGATGCAATCGAAGAAGAAGCCGCCCTTGGGCATGCGGGCGCTGGGGGCCAGCGTGGTATCGCCCAAGGGATAAGCCAAGGTGTCGCCGTTGGCGTCGGTGGTGGTGTTGAAGCTGGCCGGCACCGCGATCTCCAGCCCGTTCAACTGCCACGGCTTCCAGTCGTCGGTGGGCACGCCGTAGCGGGTGCCGCGCTTGAAGATGCCGACCACATCGACGCCCATGGCCTGGCGCAGATCGTCCTCCACGTAGCCCAGCATCTGACCGGGCTCATGCACCTTGACCAAACGCTTTTCCAGGCCGTAGTGGTCGCGCAGGGCGGCCACCACGCTGACGTGAATGCCGGTGACCGAGGTGCTCCCAAAGTCAATGGGAATGCGCTCCGGTTGGCGGTGGTTAAGGGTTTCCGTAAGAACGCTGCGTCCGTTGCTGGTTTCCATGTTTTTCCTCGTTCGATTGGTACGCAATTCCACCGCATTCGGATAGGAGACGCTCGCAGGCCGTGTGCCGGAATTCTGCTGAAAAGTGTAGCAGCGGGAGCCACGCTTGGCGACTGGCTGCGCCGGAAGAGAGCGGAGTTGGCGGGGTTGGCGGAGTTAGCGGGGTTGGCGCGGCCTCTGATGGGTGAGCGGTTCCGCAGTGTAGAACCGGAGCGGCTTGAGGACGCTTTGATGGAAGCGGTCAGTTATGGACTGCAATCAGACTTCGATTCTTTGCACCGCGCCCCGACGGGGCGCGCGAGCTACCTCTTACGGCGTAATCCCAGGGCTGCCCCTGCCCTCTTCGCTTTGCTCAGAGGCCGGGTGGCCCTGGGCTATTCGCACTTCGCCCCTGACGGGGCGAGGAAGGCCTGGCCAATTCTCGGCGCTCTGCGCTACTCGTTGCGCGCAAAAAAACGTCCCACCCGGATCGCGTTGTTCCGCGGGGGATGGGACGTTTTGTGTCTTTTGGCTGCTCTGCCTTATGCGCTGAAGAGCAAAATGCCAGCAGCCTTTTCTTCGCTCACGGATTCGTCCGAAGCCACCGGGCGATAGTAAAGCTGGTTGGTGTCCAGGTAGACCTCCAGGAAGGCTGGCCGGTCGGTGATCTGGCCGGAGATCAGAGCCTCGGAGAGTGGGTCTTCGATGTAGCGCTGCAACGCCCTGCGCAGAGGCCGCGCACCGTAGCTGCGATCGCCCAGGGTCTTGTCGAGGATCCACTTCTTGGCCTCGTCCGTAACGCTGATGGTGATGGCGCGCTGGGCAAGATTCCCGTTCAACTGCTGCACCAGCATCTCCACAATCTGGATCAGGTCCGAATCCATCAGCGGCTGGAAGATGATCACTTCGTCCAGACGATTGAGGAACTCGGGGTTGAAGGTCTTCTTGACCTCCGACTTGACCAGCTCTTCCACCTTCTCGTTCAGGCCGCCTTCCGCCTCATTGCCGAAGCCCAGACCCTGCTTCTTCTGCATGTGGCGGGCGCCAATGTTGGAGGTCATGATGAGGATCGTGTTCTTGAAGTCGACCGTGTTGCCCAGTCCGTCGGTCAACTGGCCGTCTTCAAAGACCTGCAGCAGGATGTTGAACAAGTCAGGATGCGCCTTCTCCACTTCGTCCAGCAGGACGACCGAGTAAGGCGAACGCCGGACGCGCTCGGTGAGCTGACCACCCTCCTCGTAACCCACGTAGCCCGGAGGCGATCCGATGAGCTTGGAGACCGAGTGCTTCTCCATGTACTCCGACATATCGAAGCGGATCAGCGCCTTGTCGGAACCGAACAGGAACTGCGCCAGCGAGCGCGCCACTTCCGTTTTGCCCACGCCCGTGGGACCCAGGAAGAGGAACGAACCGATGGGACGATGCGGGCTCTTGAGTCCGGCACGGGAGCGGCGAATGGCGCGGGCCAAAGCCGAGATGGCCTTGTCCTGCGAGACGATGCGCTTGTGCAGCTCTTCTTCCACGCGCAGCAGCTTCTGCGTCTCTTCTTCCTTGATGCTGGTCACCGGCACGCCGGTCCAGCGCGAGACCACATCTTCAATGTCTTCGCGGCCCACAATGCCGGAGGCTGAATCATCGAGATGGTACTTGTCGCGAAGAGCACGGAGTGCTTCTCGCTCCTTGCGTTCCTCGTCGGAGTAGAAGCGCGCCTTCTCGAACTCGTGGTTGGCAATGGCGGAATCCATGCGGTGCACGATGAACTTGATGCGCTTCTGCACCTCGATGATCTCGTCGGGCAGCGAGGTTTGGCGGAGCTTCACGCGCGCACCGGCCTCATCGATCAGATCGATGGCCTTGTCGGGCAGGAAGCGATCCGGAATGTAACGGTTCGAATGCGAGACCGAGAACTCGATGGCATCATCGGTGTAACTTACCGCGTGAAACTTCTCATAGCGGTCCTTGATGCCCATGATAATCTTGATGGCATCCACCTCATTGGGAGGCGGAACCTTGACGGCCTGGAAGCGGCGCTCGAGCGAGCGATCCTTCTCGATGGACTTGCGGAACTCAGCTGGCGTGGTTGCGCCGATGCACTGAATTTCGCCGCGCGAAAGAGCGGGCTTGAGGATGTTGGCCGCGTCCAGCGAACCTTCGGCCGAGCCCGCGCCCACCAGGGTGTGCAGCTCGTCGATGAAGATGATGGAGTTCTGATTCTCCATCAGCTCCTTCATAATGGTCTTCAGACGCTCTTCAAACTGGCCGCGGTACTTGGTGCCCGCCACCACCAGCGAGAGATCGAGGCCGAGAATGCGCTTTTCAGCCAGGAAACTGGGGACCACGCCGTCGGCAATGCGCTGCGCCAGGCCTTCCACAATGGCCGTCTTGCCCACGCCGGGCTCGCCGATCAGGACCGGATTGTTCTTGGTGCGGCGGCAGAGGATCTGGATGACGCGCTCCAGTTCGCCATCGCGGCCCACCAGCGGATCCAGTTGGCCATCCATGGCGGCCTGGGTCAGGTCGCGCGAGAACTCCGCCAGCAGGCTGGACTCACGCTGCCGCTGCTGCGGCGGCTGTGGCTGCTGCTGCTGCTGCGGAGCGGCCTTCTCCTGGGTTACGCGCGCCAGATCTTCGCGAATCTGGCTGAGCTTGAGACCGCGCTCCTGCAGAATCTCCGAGGCAAAGCATTTTTCTTCGCGCAACAAGCCCAGCAGCAAGTGCTCCGTGCCAATGTGCTTGTGTCCGAGCCGCTCGGCTTCTTCCGCCGCAAAGGCCAGCACCCGCTTGCATTCGTTGGAGAGCGGAAGATCGACCGAGGTCGAGACCTTCTCGCGAATGGTGGTGTGCGCCTCAATCTGCTTGCGGATCGACTCGATCGATGCGTGCGAGCGCAGGAAGCGGTTGGTCAGCGCCTTGTCCTCGCGCAACAGGCCCAGCAACAGATGCTCGGTCTCGATATAGGGCGAGCCAAACTGGCTGGCCTCATACCGCGCGAAGAAGATAACGCGCCGTGCCTTCTCCGTATAGCGTTCGAACATGGATTCTCTCCCTATCCAGGGCTATCGACCCAGGTAACCGTCCGGTAGAGTCCGGCTTCGGCTCCGGAGTGCGTGCCCTTGTTTCAACTTCGCTGCCAGAACCAACCAGAAACGGATGCCAGGTTCCGAACAGCTGGTTTGGATGAGTCCGGAACTTGCGCCGGCCTGCCTGCGTGAACAAAAAAATCACGCCTGCCCCCATCCTGACCCTCGCGCCTGCTGGAAATGCTGTTCCGCAGGCGGTTATTTGATATGACTCCGAGAATAGCTGAAACGGTGCTTTTTCTGGCAACCGTCAGCGCTTCCCTTCCCTAGTTGGAACTTCCACCAGCCACCCGGCTTCCAGACGCAGCGCCCGGGTACATGCCCGCGCCAGATCCATATTGTGGGTCACCAGAATCGATGTCAACCCGTGGGTGCGGTGCAACCGGGCAATCAGCTCGAAGACCAGTTGCGCGGTGGCCTCGTCCAGATCGCCGGTGGGCTCGTCGGCCAACAGCAAGCGGGGACTGGTGACCAGCGCCCGAGCCAGCGCCACACGCTGCTGCTCGCCGCCCGAAAGCTCCCCCGGTCGATGCGTCGCGCGATCCTCCAAGCCAACTTCCTGCAGCCACTTTGCCGCCGTAGCCTTGGCCTGTGTCAGCGCCATTCCCCGGGCAATCAGGGGCATGGCCACGTTTTCCTCGGCGGTAAACTCCGGCAGCAGGTAGTGGAACTGCCACACATAGCCAATCGCATGGTTGCGGAAGCTGGCCGCCTGGCTGGTGGAGAGCGCGCCCACATCGGTTCCGACGCAACGCACCGCGCCGGTGGTGGGCCGGTCCAGCGCCCCGAGCATGTGCAGCAGGGTGCTCTTACCCGCGCCCGACTGGCCGAGAATGGCCACCATCTCGCCCGGCTGAACGGTGAGGTTCAGGCCGCGAAACAGGGTCAGCTCGCCACGGGCGGTGCGGTAGGTCTTTTCCAGGTTTTCGAGCTCGATGGCGGGTCCGGAGAACGCATCATTGCCCAGCCAATCGCGCGCGCCGGTACGCCCTGGTTCAGGGGCATTCTCCACGGCGGCAACTGGGTTGAGGATGGTCATCCGGTAAGCGACATTCTACAGGAGCAGGGGGTGGAAAGCGGATGAGGAGTCCCGCAGGGTTCGATAGACGGGCGCCGCATCGGTCCAGGCTGCTGCTGGTCACATTCCCTATTCCCCGTTCTCATCCTCCCCCTTTGCCAAAGAGAGGATTTTTGGTAGAGTAGATGAGTGGCCCTCACCGGGCTACCGACCAAGTGTGGCGCTATCGTCCAGGGGTTAGGACGTGAGATTCTCAATCTTAAAACCCGGGTTCGATTCCCGGTAGCGCTACCATCACTCAGTTCTTCAGGGTTCGCAAGAGTTTAAACCTCCCCTTAAATCACTGAAGATATTAAGCTTTCGTTCTGAGCGTGCGCTCAGGTTCGTTGACTCCCGACACATTTGTGAGCAAGAATGGGGGCAACTTTTGAATCGCCCTGAAGATTAGCCAGCAGGGCCACCAAGAATATCCTCCGTGCATTGCAGACAAGAATCGCTGCGCCCTGCTTGAAGCCCAGTAAAGTGGACTGCGGAGACGGCGGCGGACAGTCTCTGTTGGTTATGTGTGCTTCTATTCCTGTTGGCCTGCACTGTCTGCCAGCTTTGGTCTCCCTGTGCTCGCTTCCCTTTGCGGATGCTTTGGGGATTCCGCAGCCCTTCCGCGAAGTCCCTTTGTGAGCGGCGCGCTTCCGCTTCGCTTGTTTCACGCCAGGTAACTGGAGCGGTTCCAGGATAGGACGCCCCGGGCGGGGATTTGTCCGTAGTCCTGGAACCGCCATGGCCCACCCGGAGCCCGGGTGTTGCTATTTCACGATGAACGTTACGGTTGCCGAGCTGGTTACCTGGTGAGTCGATGGCGTTGTGCCGGTTGAGCCGCCAGATCCGCCGCCACAACCGATCGACGCGGCTACCGTGGACAGCGCCACCGCCAGGGCCAAGATCGCCCACAGATTGCAGAAGGCAGGCCGGCGGCGCAGGAACCACAACGGAAGCAGCAAGAACGGCAGCAGGACGTATCCTGTAGCCGCGCCCGGAAGTGTCTCGGTAAAGACCACGACGATTTGGTAGGTTCCAGAGGGGGTGGTGCTCGACGCGGTGATGGTGAGCGTACTCGCCGCGGCGGAGTAGCTGCAGCTGGCTCCTGAGGGCAGGTTCAGGCAATTGACGTAGGCATTGGTTGCCGAAGCAGGCAGCGTCAGCTGATAGGTGGCCGACGAGCCCGCGCTTACGGTTGCGGTGATCGTAGTGAAGGTGGGAGCGCCGGAGGCGGAGCCAGCCGAATCGATCTCAAAGACCTCGGCATTCGAGGCGCCTCCACCCGGCGTGGGCGATTGCACCGTGACGGCCAGTGTGCCAGCGGAGCCCACCAGCAAGGCGGGGACCGAACCGGTAACCTTCGTAGCGCTCACATACTGCGTGGGGAGCGCGGTGCTGCCGACGTAGATGGTCGATCCGGAGACAAAGCCGGTTCCGTTTACCGTGAGCGTGAAAGCCGAACTGCCGGCAGATGTGAACGCGGGTGCAAGGCCGGAGAGGACCGGGGTCGGGTTTTGCGGCGCCGTTACCACCAGCACCACCGACGCCGTTGCGCTGTTGTAGTCGGCGCTATCGGTGGGAGTGAAAGCCACTGAGAGCGTGACGTTGCCAGCCGCAGGCACGGTGCCCGCTGCGGGCGTGTAGACCAGCGTACCCGGCACCGAGGCCGTCGCGTCCAGCTGGGTGTTGGAGATCGCCGTGCCCAAGGCGAGTGTCGCTGGTGTGGGCCAGCTGATGGTTGGAGTGGCCTTGTCAATGATCAGCTTCGCGGTGGCCGTATTGCCGGTATAGTTGGCGTCGCTGCTGGTGAAGGTAGCGGCCACTGGATAGGCGCCAGCGCCGGTCTCGCTTGCCGGAATTACAACCCAGCTACCGTTGACCGCGGCCCCACCCACGCCTACGCCGGTTGCGGTAGTGGTGCAGCCGTGCGCCTTGCCGTCGTAGGCCACCTCCTGGCAGCTCAATGCCACGGTGGGAACAGCCTGCGTCACCTGCAATTGAACCTTCGCGGTAACGGTCGTGTAGTTGGCGGTATCGGTGGGCGTGAAGATTACGGTCAGCGTCTGCGTGCCTGCTCCCAGCACCGTACCGGCCGCGGGTGAGTAAGCAAACGTGCCTGGCTCATTGGCCGTGGCATTCAACTGGGTGGAGCCGAGTGCGGCGCCGTAGGTGACCGCCGCGGGCGTGGCCCAAGTGATGATCGAGTCGTTCTTGGTGCCTTTGAGGGTGACGGTTGGGGACTGGCTGGCGGAGTAATTGGTGTCGCCGGAATAGCCGGCCGTCACATAGTTCGATCCCGTGGCGCCCATGCTGACCCCGGTAATGTTCGCGGTTGCAGTCTGCGCCATGTAGGGCTCCAGAACCAGCGCATTATCGGAGCCGGAGAACGTGGCAATCACAGCGGGGTAGCCGCCGCTAGTCACGCGGGCGGTCGCCAGGCCAGAGCTTTCGCTGGGCAAGGTCAACGCATTGCCCAGGGTGAAGGTTCCATCGCCGTTGCCCAGCAGCAAAGTCCCAGAGGCGCTGCTCGACGAGGCCACTAAGAGATCCACGATCCCGTCCTGGTTGGCATCGATCGGTACCATCAAGCTGGAATAGTACGGAACTGAAGGGCTGCTGCTGGTCTTGAAGGTTCCATCGCCGTTGTTCAGGAAGATGGTCACCGTGGAGGAATACGTGTTACTGGCGGCCAGATCGGGCTTGCCGTCGCGATTGAAATCGCCAACGACGATAGTGCGCGGCCCGCTGGCGGATGTGGTTAGGCCGTTGGAGGTGGTGAAGGTTCCGTCGCCGTTGCCGAAGAGCAGTGAGATAGCGCCGCCGTAGTTGGCGACGGCAATGTCCATGTTTCCGTCGCTATTGAAGTCGCCCACAGCCATCGCGCCGGGCGTGTAACTTGTCGACCCGGTTGTCGAGCCAGCCTTGAAGGTACCATCGCCCTTGCCAAACAGCGTCACCACTTGTCCCATCATCGAGTCGCTGATGGCGAGGTCGGCGATTCCGTCATTGTTGAAATCGCCGCTCACAATTCCCGCACCGCTGGATGCAACGGTGGTGAGGGAGCTGAGCGGCTGGAAGCTACCGTCCCCATTGCCCAGATACACGTTCACGACGCCGTTGCCATTCACTACCGCACGGTCCACAATTCCATCGCCGTTGAAATCGCCGGTCGTGATGCCCGTGGGTGTGTTGGCGGTCTGCGGACTCAGGTTGCTCATGGTGAACGTTCCATCGGGATTGCCCTGCAGAATGGAAAGTGCGTCGTAGTTGGGGTTGAGAACGGCCACATCGGTGATGCCATCTCCGTTGAAGTCCGCGGCCGCAATTTGTGCTGGCGATGGACCCGCCACGGACGAACTGAGTTGCGCCCATGTGAGGCTGGGTGTGCCGGCAATCAGAGCCGCCGAACCAACCGCGGCATTGCCATTGCTGGTATTCACAAACGCGACGTTGCCCGTCATAGCCTGCGAACCCGCACCGCCAATCTGGGCGGTCAGCGAGTAGTTGCCCACGGTTCCGGAACTGGTGAGAGAGGTGGTGGTGGGATAGGTTCCTGTCACCTGCAGAGTGCTGGCGCTGGAAGAGGACGCGTTGGCGGCAAGGGTTCCTGCAAACATCGCCTTGTAGCTATGGCTTCCCGGTAGTGGCACAAAGCTGATGGAGGCCGTGCCGGCGCTCGTCAGCTGTGCCGTACCTAACAGATGAATGTCGCTGCAAAGGCTTGCCGCGCTGTCGCAGAAGTTCACCACGCCCGCGGTGACGGGCGAGCCACCCGAGGAGATGGCTGCGGTTAGCGTCACCGTGTTGCCCCACGCCACGGTGCTCACCGTCGAACCACCGGAAGTTATCGTCAGTGCAGTAGCACTGGCGTCCGCCGCGGAGAGAACCGTGATCGGCAGTTGCGCCGTTGCGGTGAGTGCTCCGGATGTGCCCGTGATGACCGCCGTCGATTTGCCGACTGCCGCGGTGCTGCTTGCCGTAAGCGTCAGAACACTGGCAGTGGAAGTTGGATTGGGATTCCAGGCCGCGGTAACGCCCGATGGCAGCCCGCTGATCGACAAGGTGACGTTACCGGTGAAGCCATTCGCCCCCGTCACGGCAACCGACGAGGTCGCCACTGCACCCTGCACAATGTGGACGCTCCCGGGACCGGCGCCAAGGGTGAACGACGGACCGATCACCGTAACCGTCATCGTGGTGGACGCGGTAAGCGATCCCGAGGTGCCGGTAATGGTTACGGTTGCAGTTCCAGGCGTGGCGGAACTGCTGGCCGCAACCGTCATGCTATTGTAGTAAGCCGAGGTTGGATTGGAACCGAAGCTCACCGTCACGCCCGTAGGCAACCCGGAGACGCTCAACGAAACGGCGGCCGAAAATCCGTTCAGTCCGTTCATGTAGAGATAGCCATTCGCCATGAAACCCTGAGCCATGGTATAACCGCTGGCACTGGTACTCAGGGTGAACGATGGGCTGGCAACGGTCAAAGTAATGGTTGTGGTAGAGGTCGTTGATCCGCTCGTTCCGGTAACGGTCACGGTGTAGGTCCCGGTTGGCACCGCACTGGTGGAGGAGAAGATCAACTCACTGGAATAGGTGGTGGGATTGGTCTGAAAGGCCGCGGTTACGCCGGACGGCAAACCGCTCACCGCGAACGACACGTTGCCGTTGAAGCCATTGCTCCCGTTCACGTAGATATACGTGTAGTTACTGCTTCCCTGGCCTAGCGTCACCGAGCCTCCGTTGCTCAGGGTGAAGGACGGGCTGGCAACGGTCAAGGATACGGTTGTGGTAGCGCTGAGCGACCCGCTCGTGCCGGTAACCGTCACGGCGTAGGTCCCGGTTGGCGCCGCGCTGGTGGAGGAGAAGATCAACTCACTGGAATAGGTGGTGGGATTGGTCTGGAAGGCCGCCGTTACGCCGGACGGCAAACCGCTCACCGCGAGCGACACATTGCCGTTGAAGCCATTGCTCCCGCTCACGTAGATATACGTATAGTTACTGCCCCCCTGGCCTAGCGTCACCGAGCCTCCGTTGCTCAAGGTGATGCTTGGAGCCGCTACGATGAGGGTGATCGAAGTGGATGCGGTGACCGATCCGCTGGTGGCGGCCAAGGTGGCTGTATAACTTCCTGCTGTCACCGTACCGGAGGCAGCGAAGGATATCTGGCTTGAGCCCCCCGAGCTACCGAAGGCTACGGGATTGGGCGAAAACGACGCGGTGATGCCCGAGGGAAGGCCACTGATGGAGAAGGTCGCGTTGCCCGTGAATCCGTTGTTGCCGTATACATACACGGAGGATAAAGCCGTGGAACCGATGCCCAGCGTAACCGAACCCGGGCCCGAGATCTGGACGCTGGGAGCCGTGATGGTGAGAGGCACGGTCGTCGTGGCGGTGATGGCCCCGGAGGTTCCAGTAACGGTGACGGTATAACTGCCGACTGCCGCGGTGGCGTTCGCCGTCAGCACCATGGAACTAGAATACGTAGTTGGATTGATGCTGAAGGCGGCGGTAACACCGGGCGGCAGACCGCTGGCGCTGAAGGTCACATTTCCGTTGAAGCCGAATTGATCGTTGACATAAATCCAATTGCTCTGGCTGCCGCTTTGCGAAAGCGTCACGCTGCCATATTCGGAGATGGTAAAGGTGGGCGCCCCAACGGTCACAGTGATTGGAGTGCTGGCGCTCATGGACCCCGAGGTTCCATTCATTGTTGCCGTATACGTTCCGGGAACAGCCGTTGCGCTGGCCGAAATGGCGATCTGGCTGGAGGAAGTGGTCGGATTTGGAGAGAAGGACGCTGTAACTCCCGTGGGAAGACCGGTGATGGCCAGATTCACATTGCCGGTGAACCCATACTGGCCAAAAACGGACACGTAGCTCGTCACGGTCGCTCCCAGACCGACGGACGTGTTTCCGTAAGCAGATAATGTAAAACTGGGAGCACTCACCGTCAGCGTAAGCGTGGTGGTTGCGGTCACCGCACCCGAAGTGCCGGTAATCGTCAAGGTCGCAGAGCCGGTGGTAGCAGTGCTGCTGGCGATGATGGTCAAACTGCCTTCGGTGGTGGACTGGTTGCTGGAGTTGAGAGGATTGGGCGTAAAGAACGCGGTCACTCCGCTCGGCATGCCTTTCACGGAAAGTGTTACGTTGCCCGTGAAGCCGTTTTGGGGGTAGATACCGATCCAGGTGTTGGTCGTCTGTCCCTGTCCCATCGTGAGCATCGAATTCGACAACAGGGTGAAGGTCGGAGCGACGAGGCTGACGTAGATGGAAGCAGAAGCCGTGAGCGCGCCCGAGGTTCCGGTCACCGTGATGTAACCATTCCAATTCACTGCCGAACTGCTGCCCGTGAGCGTCAACAGACTGGTAGCGGCGCTGGGATTGGTCCCGAAGGTCCCGGTCATGCCCGCGGGAAGACCGCTCACCTGCAGAGTCACATTACCCGTAAATCCATAGAGGTCATTCACCGTGATGGTGTCAGTGGCACTGGTGCCCTGGTTGAGCTGCAAGCTGCTGCTGGCAGGGGTCAGGGTGAAGCTCGGCCCGTGCACCACCAGCGTCAGCGCCGTGGTCTGCACTATGCTGCCATAGGTCCCGCTGACAGTGACTGGGTAGTTGCCAGAAAACGTCGCGCTGCCGACCATAAAGGTCAGCACACTCGAACTGCTGGTGGAGGCAGGGCTGAACGACGCCGTCACACCTGTCGGCAAGGTGGAGGTAACGGCAAGCGCGACATTGCTGGTGAATCCGTCCACTGGCGTTACGTTGATGTTGACTGTTCCGCTGTTGCCGGCCAGCACCGTTACCGTCCCTGAGGCAGGTGAGATCCAGAACCCAGGAACCGCTTTCCCTGCCAGATCGTCGATCAGCGCCTGACCGGTCGGGCTGCCCCATCCAGTCACAAGATCGTAGCCGGGGACCGCACTGAACCAGGTGGTCTGGTTGTCGGTGTCATTGTTGCCCGTCTGCACATCATGGAAGTCCGTGCCGTAGTTGGTACCGGTACCGATCTGCGTCAAGGTGGCGTTAATGAATCCGATTCCACCCCGGGGCGCATTGCCGGCCTCTACCGCCTGCTGGTTCACCAGCGCCATGAAACCGGCCCAGCGTGGTGCGGCAAAGCTGGTGCCGGCGCTGGTCGCATAGCAGGTGCCCAAATTGCACATGTAGTTGTCGTAGTCGGCTTCCATGGCCACGTCGGGCACGTTGCGGTAGGTATTCGATCCACCGTTGGTGGAGGTGGGCAGTCCGGCCTGCCAGCTGGGCAACGCAATGCCATCCGGGCTCACGCCGCCGCCGCTGCCATGGAAGTTCGAGTTCCACGCGGCCTCCGCCGACCACGCTCCTGCCGGGCCCGTCACCGTAAGGTGTGTGCCTCCCACCGCCGTCACATACTGACTCTCCGCCGGATAAAAATATGGGCTGATCGAGGCTTGATACGCGCCGGCATCACCCGAGGACGTAAAGAAGCTCTGCCCTTGCGCTGCCATCTCCTTCAAGAAGCTGTCCTGGGTTGAAAAACTGTCGGGAATCCAACCCCAGGAGCAGCTGATCTGCTTGGCCGTATTATCGGCGGCGATTTGGTTCAGGACCAGATCGGGAGCCGAGGAGATTTGCGGGTTGCCGATGTAGACACTGACGCCGCTCAGCGACGGAGCCATGCCGATGGCCTGCACAATGTCCAGAACCTGCTCCCCATCCTGCTGATAGATGGTATTTGTGGCCGACCCCACCAACACGTTGGTCAGCGGCACCGAGTAGCTTTGCCCGGCGCCAGAAAACGTCAGGGCAACGTCGCTCTGGTTGTAGCCGCCAAACTCCACCAGCGCAACCGTCTGGTTCAACCCGGTCAGCGTTGTGCCGCCATAATAGGCAGCGCGCATATCGCTGCCCAGATAGCTGCCGCCTGGGCCAGAGCCGTTGCCCGCAACCATGGGCTGCCCCGTCTCTGGAAGCACAACCGGCGAGCGCGGAAGCGAGAAACTGTTCATGCCGTCGATGTGCGCAATCGGCAGAACCGCCGCCAGCGAGGGCTCCCGATCCGGCGAGAAATAGGTGCGGTTTTCGGTCGGGTGCTGGTAGAGTCCCATCGAAACATTGAAGGCTGCGTTGACTTGTGCTGCGGTACCCTCCACGGGAACAATCAGGCGATTTTTGGCCGGCTGGGTCACCGTAAGTCCGTTGGCGGCGGCAAAGTCCAGTACGGCCTGATAGTCGGCCTCCGTGGGCCCGAACTGCTGTGTAAACTCCTCCACGCTCAAGAACTGGTGGTAATCGAAGCTAGAGGGATCATAGAGCCGACCGAGCAGTGCATCCAACTTTGCCTGGTTGCGCAGGGGCAGAACAATAACCAACTCCATCTTCTGGTTCGCTGGCAGAGAACTCAAGAACTGCGCCCTTTGTCCGTTGACCGTAACCCTAACGTGATTCTGGAGCGTCTGGATCTGGGCCGCACTCGCCGCCTGCGCCGCGGATCTCTCCGAGGCCGGACCCAGCAAAAAAAACAATGCCAGTGCAAAGGCCGTGAGCAGCGAGAACGAATTGCGCGACTTCGTGAAGACGGAACGAGGAGACGGTGAGAGCAGGGCGTATACAGTGGAGGCGAGCATGAGTGGCCTTTATAAGCGAAAACGATTTAGAAGTCTCAGACAGTCAAACCCGTGCAGCTTCCCATCAAGCAGGGAAGGCGCGCGGAGACAGCACAAATCGAGATTTTTTTAAACCGCCACAGTATAACTGCTTGCATGCCTCTGAAATGCCAAAGAACGCTCTTCTTCCACCCATACGTAGATAATTCTTCCAGACTTATGTAGCTGAGGCCGAGTCTTTCTTCAAAAGAAAACTTCAATAGGATTCGTGCGTGGAATGGAGTCCTGACTTCGGCCCGCAGGTAACCTGTTACGCCTTGAAAACTCTCCTGGCCAATGGCGCTACTTGGTTCTTAGGAAAGGCCGCCCTCTGGCTGTTTTTCAGGTAAAGCGAAAGACTCCGCGGATGGATTTATTGGGCCTCGCTCTGCCGGTAAACAAAAAAATTATCGTTGGGCTTGATGGCTTCAGGGGATGAGGCGAAGAGAAGCTCGACGTGGAGGGCGCGCGCGGTGGCGGGATCGAGCGGGAAGTTGGCCACCAGCACCACCGCCAGCTTGGAGCCGGCGCGGGCCGCGGCCATGTCAGCCATGGTGGCCATGCGGAGCGCGTCCGTACCGATGGCGCGATGCGCAAACGAGCCCCAGCACTGGCAGGCCGGGAACCATGCGCGCGGCTTGTTGAGATATCCGAGCAGCACGTTCGGCCCCTCGTTGGGCTCCAGGATCAAGGGATTGGCGGCAAGATTATGCTGCTGGATCCAGCGCGCCGTTTGCAGCGAGCCGGAGATAGGCTGACGCCATTCTTTTGCACTCACCGTGATAGAGAGCAGGCACTGCTGCAGCAGGATCAAGTAGAGCGCGGAACGGGCCAGGCGCGCGGCTGAACGGGTGGCCGGTCTGGGCGCGGCTGCATCCATGAGCACAGCCAGCACAAAGGCGACGTAGATGAAGCCGTAATGGCGAATCTCCGGCGACCAGGTGACCACGGCCAGCACCACCAGCCCGGAGACGGATGCGGCCAGAAAAAAAAGCCGCGCCGCGCGCGTACGCAGTGCCACCAGAGTGAGCAACAGCGTGGCCAGGGAGAGCAGTGAAGCAAGAGCAGAGGGCACAAACTTGGGGTCGAGCAAGGCTATCATGTGCGGCGAAAAATGGCTGATGGGGACACGGAAGAAGATGCGCCAGATTCGACCTTCCACAAAGAGCAAATGCCCCAGTACGGAGGGCTGGTTGAGGTTGAGGCGTAGGATGTCGGCCGCGGGCCGGAGGGTGCAATAGCAGGCCAGAGCGGCTGCAGCCAGAATGCCTCCGCTGGCCAGAATGCGGCGATCCTGGAGCCGAGCAACCAAGGTACGTTCAACGCCTACGCGCCCGGCCAGCACAAACCACATCGCAATGCACAGCACAATGGGCAGGGTGAGGAAGTGGGTGTTGATGGCGAACGCCAGGCAGACGGCCGCCAGCAGCACCCGCGGACGCTCAGCCAGCAGCAGGCGTACCGCAACCAGCAGCAGCAGCGAGGCCAGCAGATAGCTGCGCGCAAAGGTGCTGTACTCGTTGAACAAGATGGACGAGAAGACGATGAGCACGGCCTGCAGCGGACGCAGGCGGGGCGCGCTGAGGACGAGCCCGGCCATGGCCAGCGCCAAGACGTAATTGAGCGCCTGCATGGCCGCCGGGTCCGAGGTGAGGCGCGTGAGCGGGTAGAGCAGCAGGTACCAGAGCGCGGGATGTCCCTCATAGCGCAGGTTGTGGAAGAGCGCGGCCAGCGTGGGGCTGTCGCGCACTAGCAACCAGGCCTGCATCTCGTCGAACCACAGGGCATGGCGCAAGGTGAGCGCAGCAGTGAACAGGGCGAAGGCGAGCCACGCCAACCAGAGAAACAGGGGCCGCGTGCGCACCGGCCAGCCGGCCACGGAGAGGAATGATGAGCTTTGCATAGGCTTGATTCGCGTGCTGCAACGTCGTATGTATCATGCCTGATGGCAAGCCTGGGTTGCAATCGTTTCCCCGTGGACCGCGGCTCGAGCTTTTCCTGAAAGGATGTAGACCTGAATTTCATGGGTATCCCACCCATTTCCGCAAACAACGCGGAAATGGATGGGGCACGGAAGTTTATGGCGTGAGGGAAAACGCCCTTAGTACCGTGACCGCGTGGATTTGTACTCTCCCAGGTCTCAGAATCGAGACCTGGGGCACCCGACCTTTGGTACAAGATCAAGCGCGCAGAGACCTAGGGCGCAACCTCCACTGCACGCTCCACGTGCAATGGCAGCTCGATGCCCTTGCGATGTTGCGGCAGGCTGCCGCCCACAAACAATGCGTAGTCGCCCGGCTCCACGTGACGATTGCCGGCAGCATCCACCAGGCTAAGCGTGCGCGCATCGAGCGAGAGAGTTACGGTGCGCGTTTGTCCGGCGGCAAGGTGCACCTTCTCAAAGGCCACCAGTTTGCGCAGGGGCGCGCTAGGGCGGGCTTTGGGAATCAGGTCGCACTCCACCACCTCGTCGGCCTCGCGGGTGGAGGCGTTGGTCACATCGGCGGAGACAACCACGGGCTGGTAGGCATCCACGTCGCCGCTGAGCTTGCCGTTGGCATAGGTGAAGCGTGCGTAGCTGAGTCCGTAGCCGAAGCCGTAGGCAGGCTTTGCCGGCAAAGTAGCGATAGGTGCGGCCCTTAGAGAGCGTAGTCGGCAAAGGGCGGAAGTTGGGCGAACAGGGAGGCGCTGGAAAGGCAAGCACATCTTGATCCCCCTCGCTTTCAACCATAGGTCTTGTAACAGGACACGACTTCAGTCGTGCCGCCGAGGAAGCAAAGGAGGATAAGGGCTTTAGCCCCGGCCAAACCCTCCCTGTTCTCTTTACCGATTGCGGGTCGGCACTACATGCAAGGGCTAAACGGATTGCGGAAAAAGGCCAGAATCTGAGCAAAATCTCCGAAGTACATTCCTCAACGGCTGAAGCCCTCGCTGATTCTAGGCGGCTTGCGGCACGACTGAAGTCGTACCCTGTTACAAAGCGCATGAAATGAACGGCCTCGTCCCAATCAGCGCGAAATTGGGCCCAGAGAGATTCAACATTCCGCGGGGTGCTTTATCCATCCGCGCGGGAGCCAATCCAGATGCATTTGCACGCGGGGGACTCAGATCCTGCACTCGCGCACGGTAGCCCGCACGGTTCACAATGGTAGGCATGACACCCTGGCTCCGTTCGCTCACCCTGCTCTCTGCTCTGTCCGCTTCCCTGCTGCCGCTGGGTGCACAGTCACTGGCCGACCCGGCCGGTTGGCAGCGCGATCTGGAGGCGTGGCGCGCCGCCCGCGAGAAACTGATCTCCGCGCCCGACGGCTGGCTTTCACTCTCCGCCATGGCCTGGCTCAAGCCGGGCTTCAACTCGCTGGGCTCTGACCCGGCCAGCCTGCTGCGCCTGCCCGCAACGGCGCCGGCGCGCGTGGGGCTGATCACGGCAAGCGGCCGGACGGTGCAACTGCTCTCGCCTGCGGGAGGCTTCCCGGCCGGGCTCACGGTGGACGGCCAGCCGGCACGCGAGATGGCCATCTCCACGGCCGACGCTGCGCCCTCGGTGATCGCGCTCGGTTCCCTCAATATGGTGGTGATGGAGCGCGCGGGCCGGTTTGTGCTGCGCGTAAAGGACTCTGCCTCACCGGCGCGCACCGCGTTTCACGGGCTCAACTGGTTCCCGGCCAACCCCAAGCTGGTGGTGCTGGCCCGCTGGACGCCGTACACGCCCGCGAAAACCGCGGAAATTCCCACGGCGCTTGGCCAAAGCCTACACATGCCCACCCCCGGCATTGCCGAGTTCCAGGTGGGCGACGACGTGGTGCAACTGGAACCGGTGGTGGAAGATCCAAAGGGGCATACGCTGCTGTTCATTCTGCGCGACGCGACCAGCACCACCACAACCTATCCTGGCGGACGCTTCCTGCATACGCAGACTCCCGACCACGGGCTGGATCAGCCAGGCACAGTGGTGCTGGACTTCAATCGGCTGGAGAATCCACCCTGCGCCTACACGGATTTGGCCACCTGCCCGCTGCCCCAGGAAATGAACCGACTCAGTCTTGCCATCGAGGCCGGAGAAAAACGGTACACGCCCTAAGCGCGGCGTCTCTGTCCGCTCGGAGCCGACGCGCTCTACCCTGAGCGTTTTCCGCTTTGGCACTCTTTGTTGCGCCACCGGCATGGCAACGCTTCACGCGGTCTGGCTGGTACGGTAGACTCGTCTTTTCCGCAAGAACCACTCCAGGAGTGGCCAAGAAATTCAGGAGGCACTATGACAGCAGCATCCCTGGTTCGGCGCGTGGCCGTGTTCGCATTTGTCCTGGCACTGGTTGCGCCCGCTCCCCTGCTCCTGGCCCGCTCCAAGCCGGACCCGGACAAATACGCGCACAAGGTGGAAAAGAAGCTGGCGCACTACAAAAAGGGAGCCTTGCTGCATCTTGCCTTTGCCAACAATACGGAGAGCACCGGCACGCTGGGGGAGATGGCGGACCTGTCGTTCAAATTCGTCAACGTAGAAACCAATGCCGTTGAAACCCACAACTATGCCGACGTGGACTCGATCGGCAAAGGCTCGGAGACGATCGGCAAAGTTTCGCGATCGCATCGCGGCATCCTCTGAGCATTTTCCGGAGTGGTGTAGACCTGATTTCTTCGCTATCCCTCCCAGTTCCGCAAAGAACGTGAAGAGGGATGAGGCACGGAGGTCTATACCAAAAGGAACAATGTGTTAAAACCTGCAAAAAGGATGGGGCACGGTGCTTCCATTCGAGGGCCGTATCCATAAGATAATAGCGAGGTCTCTATGAACACCTTTTCCCGCCGCCAGTTCAACTCTCTTGCCGCCGCCGCGTTTGCCGCGGAGATAACCCGCTCGCTGTGGTCGCAAAAGGTTCCCGTTGACCCCACCGGGCGCAAGTTTTCCATTGCCCTGCTGGCCGACACACACATCATCGACAGCTTTTACGTGAAGGGCTCCGAGAACGGCGTGGAAGACAACGAGAGCATCCAGCACACCACGGAGCGGATGGTGATTGCGCGCGACATGGTGAACGCGCTCCAGCCAGCCGTGGACAAGGTCTTCATCCTGGGCGACTACTTCCACAACTATCCCTCCACCGACTACGAGTTTTACTTCCGCAACCTCACCCGGCTGGACAACGCGCACGCGATCACCACCGGCTTCAAGGCACCCGTCCACTTGGCCTTTGGCAATCACGATTACGCCGTGAAGACCGTGGACCGCGAGATGAGCCACCGGCTCTTCAAGGCCAAGTTCAACGCCGATCCGTATTCCGCCGTGGACTACAAGGGCGTGCGCTTTGTGCTGGCCAATAATTTTCTGGGCTCCACGCAGGACCGCACCGCGACGGACTTCAACCCAGGCCGTGGCACACTGGGCGAGACGCAGTTGCAGTGGCTGGAGGCACAACTGGCCGCGCGCAAGCCGACCTACGTCTTCCTGCACTTCCCGCTGATTGCCATGCAGCCCACTGAGGTGAAGGATTTTGGGCTTTACCCCTTGTTGCAGAAGTACAAGGACACGGTGCAACTGGTTGTGACCGGCCACGTGCACAAGTGGATCGACTGCCAACACACGTACGGGCCGGAGCACATCATCATGGCCTCCACCCGCTACGACCAGAACGCGGTGATGCTGCTGGAGATCGATTCCGAGACCGGCGCTTATCGCTGGGTGAATCAGGATCTGGTGGAGTGGAACACGCACTTTGCGAAAGCATTGCATGCAGCAGGCGCTTGAGGCGCATCGCACAGGGGTGCCCCATCCTTCAAGCGCTCCTTGCTTGAAGGGTGGGCTCTCGGGAACGGATTTGGCGGAATGCACAGCGCCCCCCAAGGGGCGCTTTCTTGCATCTGGCCCAAGTCCCAGCACGTCGCGCGGCTCGGTGTTATTAGCACGGTGCCCCTTGCGGGGAACCTTCGGCTTGTAGCAGTTATCTCGGTTATCGACTCGGGCTACGGCTACAGTATTGAGCGAAAGAGTTTTCTATACTCTTCCAACTTCTCCCGGCCCAGTTCCGTCAGCCGACAGATTGTGAGCGGGTATTTGCCGCGATAGGTCTTCTCGATGGCCACATACCCAGCCTCTTCGAGTTTGGTGAGATGTACTGAAAGGTTGCCCTTGGTCAGTTCCGCGGCTTGTTGCAGATACTGAAAGTCCGCTTCCTCCACGGAGTCGAGCAGGGCCACAATGGCCAGCCGCGCCGGCTCGTGAATGATGCGATCGATCTCCGATGGGCGGATGATTCCTCGCTTCATCTCAATCCCCGCTTTCCAGTGGCTGGCGCAGCAGGTTGCCCAGAACGATGCCGCCGGAAAGCGCATAGAGTGCACCCGTTACGCCGTAGATCCACGCAAATCCCGCGTCCTGCGAGAGCCCCTGCAATGCAATGACGACAGCGGCGAGTACGATCAGCGATCCGTTGAGCACAAAGCGACGCATGCGGCCCAGCCACGCGGTGCCCACACCCAGCAGCAACCCCGTCCCCAGCACGGCCCACCAGTCCTGGATGGAGCGGTGGAATCTGACCATCACCAACACCACCGCGCATGACACGAGGCCAGCGGCGATGCGGAGCGTCCAGAATCTCAAATCCTTTCTTTGTTTCGCCTTGACGTAACCCACCCTTTCCACCAGAAAGCGGGCACGCAGCCAGGCGATCAACCTAGAAGAGGCGAACGCCGTAGCCAGTATTGAGAAGGTCAGTGCTGTGGACGCGGCCCGCGCCGCTAACGACCCATGTTGGAGCTGCGTTTGAATTCCCATCAATGCGGCGATCAATAGAAAGCTCACTCCCACTGCCATCTCCGGAAGCCCATCGCGGTTATACGCCTTCTGCCGCAACTGGCGCGAGAGTGTATCCGGATCACAGATCAAATCATTCCTGGTCATATGCTTGAGAATCTCCTTCTTTTGAGTTTTGGTTTGTGATACAAACTAGTCTACACAAATTACGCTCAACTTCAGAAGATTGTCAAGCGGGATTTCTTATTCGGCGGGCTGGCACCGCCGAGGCGTACCGCCTCCCCCTGGCTTTCCGCCGCTGTTAGCATAGAAACTGACGCCGCGTGCCGGCCCATCCCCTTGCGCGCTACCTTTTGTGCGCGGCAGATCAGGAAGAACATGTTTCATACGACAGACGATATTCACATTCAATGGACGAAGGTTGTCCTGCCCCCCGTCTTCCTCGAAGAGGAGCGGGCGGTTTCCGAGGCGGCTTCGACCACCATCTTCGAGGCTCGCAAAGAGATTACCGACATTCTGGCGGGGCGCGATTCCCGGTTGCTGGTGCTGGTGGGGCCCTGCTCCATCCACGACCCCAAGGCTGCCCGCGAGTACGGCCTGCTGCTGAAGGAAGCCATCGCCGAGCACTCGGCCGACCTGCGCATCGTGATGCGCGTCTACTTTGAGAAGCCGCGCACGATCCTGGGCTGGAAGGGGCTGATCAACGACCCCTATCTGGACCAGTCCTACAAGATCAACGACGGCCTGCGTCTGGCGCGCAACCTGCTCCTAGACCTGGCCGAGATGGGTGTGCCCACCGGAACCGAGTTTCTGGACATGATCTCGCCGCAGTATATTGCCGGCCTCGTGAGCTGGGGAGCCATTGGCGCGCGCACCACGGAGAGCCAGGTGCACCGCCAGCTGGCCTCGGGTGTGAGCTGCCCGGTAGGCTTCAAGAACGGCACCTCGGGCGACGTGCAGGTGGCCATTGACGCGATTCTCTCGTCGTCACACTCGCACACCTTCCTGGGCCTGACCAAGCACGGGCAGTCGGCGATTCTGGTGACCACCGGCAACCCGGATTGCCACATGATTCTGCGCGGGGGCAAAGGCATTACCAACTTTGACGCCGCCAGCGTGGACGCCACCGCCGCCAGGATGCAGAAGTCGGGCGTGGAGCCGCGCATCATGATCGACTTCTCGCACGCCAACAGCTCCAAGGATTATCGCCGCCAGAGCGCGGTGTGCCAGGACGTATGCGAGCAGGTGGCCGGGCAGAACGGCCGCAAGAGCGACCAGCGGATTATGGGCGTGATGATTGAGTCCAACTTGGTGGCCGGCGCGCAGCCTCTGGTGGCGGGCAAGCCGCTGGTTTACGGCCAATCCATCACCGACCCTTGCATCGACTTTACCGAGACGCGCAAGCTGCTGGCCGATCTGGCCGCGGCGGTCAGGGCGCGACGGGAGTCGGCGGCTGCGGAAGCGTAGTGGCCAGTTCGTAATCCACTGATGAAACATGGCCCGTTCATCCGATGGAAGCACGGGCCATTTTGTTGCTCTCTGAGATGGTTCTACCGCGCCGCTTCAATCTGCCGCGAGATCCACTGGCTCAAACTCACACCATCACTGGCAGCACGCAGCACAGCCTTGCGGTGCAGCTCGGGCTGGGTGCGGAGCAGAATTTTGCCGTTAAAGGGGCGATCAGGAGTTTGCCCGGTCTCGGCGCAGAGTTCAAGGTAGCTGTCGATGCTCTCCCGAAAGGCGCGCGCTAGTTCCTTGGCGGTCGATCCCTCAAAGTGGATCACATCCTTCAACCCTGTCACCGTGCCCGAGAAGGTGGTCTCCTCCGGATCGAAGTCGATGGGACCTGCCGCGTAGCCTTTGTACTCCATCATGGTCTTACTCCCGCATGGATGAGGAATTGCCTTACCGCGTCCACCGCGCCCTTCTTGGTCTCCGGCCGCGGGTGAGGACGATGAAAGATGGCCGTGATCCCATTCAACCGCGCTGCCACCCGGCTTCCCGCCCGCTCGCTCACCTCGCCACCAAGGGCTCGAAGGAGCGCCTCAATTGCAGCCCACCGTATATCGGCCCGTGTGGGTCGAGCAAAGATGGCCGCAAGCGTAGCCAGTTGCGTTTTATTCATGGCACAGGATTTTACAACCCGCAACCTACGCTGAACGATATGATAGCATTTATCGCTATCACTTTGGATTGCAACATTCGAACGGCTGCCCTGCCCCTGCTCCCCTGTTGCCTCCCCCGCTTCCCGGAACGCTCTCCGGCTGCCTTATCCCTTTGGCGAAACGGTATGATGGAGCCTGCAACACACCTCAAGCTGGCCGGTGATTGTGACCTCTCCAACCCTCTTCATCTCCGCGGGCGAAGCCAGTGGCGAGCACTACGGCGCGCTGCTGCTTGCCGCGCTGCGCAAGCAGCTGGAAGCGAAAGGGCAGCGAGCTGCCTTCATCGGCATGGGCGGCGAGCGCATGGAGGCGGCGGGCCTTGAGCACATCGTAAAGGCCGAGGACATGGCCGTGATGGGCCTGACCGAGGTCATCCGCCACTTGCCCCGCATCTGGGGCGAGTTCCAAAAGCTGAAAGCAGCCATCCGCCGCGAGCGCCCTGCCGTTGCCGTCCTGATCGACTTCCCGGAGATTCATCTGCGCCTGGCCAAGCTCTTCCATGAGCTGGGCATTCCGGTCATCTACTTTGTGAGCCCCCAGATCTGGGCCTGGAAGCAGCACCGGATCAAGCAAATCCAGCAGCATGTGCGGCGCATGGCGGTCATCTTTCCCTTTGAGGTGGAGTTCTACAGGAAGCACGGAGTGAACGCTGAGTTTGTGGGCCATCCACTGGCGGAGATGCCGCTGCCCACCATCAGCCGCGAGGAGTTTGGCGCGCAGAACGGGCTGGACCCCACGCACACCTGGATTGCGCTGTTGCCCGGCAGCCGCCCTCACGAGATTCGCGACCACCTGCCGGAGATGCTGGAGGTTGCCTGGCTTTTGGATATGCCCCGGCCAGAGGCCGCTTTCCCATCGGAACAGTATGAGTTCATGGTTCCGATGGCGCACACCCTCAACCAGGAGCAGCGCGCTCAGGTGGTGGAACTGGTGGAAGCCCGCGGCAGCGGCATGCCTGTCCGCTTGGTGGACGATGCTCGCGCGGCCTTGTTTCACGCCCGCGCCTCGGTGGTGGCCTCCGGAACAGCAACCGTGGAAGCGGCGCTGATCGGCAACCCCTTTGTGGTGATCTACCACGTCTCCCGGCTGACCTATGCCATTGCCAAACGGATGGTGAAGGTGCCGCATGTGGCCATGGCCAACCTGATTGCCGGCCGCCGCATGGTTCAGGAGCTGATTCAGCATGACTTCAAGGCCAGCATTATCGTCCAACATCTTAGACCGCTGCTCGCCGAAGGACCGGCCCGCGCGTCCATGATGAAGGAGCTGGCGGAGGTGGGCCACGCTCTGCGGCGCGGTGAGGAAAACTGCAACGGGAAGCGCTCCGGCGCCGTCGAACGAGTTGCGGAGATGGTGGTGGAAGAGCTGGAGCACAAAAGCCAGCAAATCACCGGGGCCTGAAGCTCAACCCCAGCAGCCCTCGGATGAACCTGAGCAGGAAACAAAGATTCAGAATCACCCAAGCGGTGCATACAATGATCCATGCAGAGTGCACCCGGGGCTTTGTAACAGGGCACGACTTCAGTCGTGCCGCATCTTCCCCTGAAAGGAGATGGGCTTTAGCCCCTGCATGGCTCAACCTGGCCGCAATGCACCGGCAAAGAACATCCTCAATCCGAGGCGATATTTTTTGCGACATCGCGTACCAGCATGAGCCGACGACTGTTTCAGACTGAACGTAATGCCGGACTACTGATCGAGGTCTTGCGCTCCCTGGTGGCTGAGCACAAGTTCCGCCTGCTCGACTTTGTCATCATGCCCAACCACATTCATCTGCTGATGGAGCTGGACGGAGAGATGACCATCGAAAAGGCAATGCAGTTGGTCAAAGGAAGATTTTCATACCGACTGAAGCACGAATTCGGCTTTCAAAGTGAGATTTGGCAGAGAGGATTCTCAGAAGTTCAGATCACGGACGAACAGGGAATCGTCAAGAGCCGCGAATACATTCGCCAGAACCCGGTCAAGGCCGGGCTTGCACAAAATGTGGATGAATACCCGTTTTGCTTTGGATTTCTGGCTTTGCAAAAAGCAGCATCAGCCACCAAGAACGTGGTCTTGCAGGGGCTAAAGCCCAATTGATTTTTCAGGGGCCTTTCGGCACGACTAAAGTCGTGCCCTGTTACAAAGCACGAAGAGCCGCATTTTCCGCAAAAACGAGCTGTTCCAGCCAGTTGAAGGATGCAGCAGATCGCAGGCAGATGTTTCCAGTACCAGGCAACAAGCAGAGTGCAACAAAGAGGCAACGATGACGACAGCGATTGAGAAGATGAATGCCGCAACTGACGGAACTTTTCGCGTGAACCAGGAACCGATCGATTCGGTCTCAAGACACATGTGGAAACGGCGCCGAGGTGCATCTCTTCTGCTGGCATGTTGTGTTGCGTTGTTGGCTCTCGCCCCCACCGCCCGCGCCCAGCGGGAGCGGCCGGGGCTGCTGATCTCCGGCTACGTGATCGATGCCGAGCTGGACCCGGCCACGCATCACCTTTCTGCCAAAACAACCGTGACCTTTACGGCTCCGGCCAGCCTGGAAGTGGTCACCTTCGGCTTCCATCCAGCGCTCAAGCTCACCAAGATCACCGACCCGGTCGGCACGCTGATCACCGGCGAGCGCTCGCCCGATGGCTCCATCCGCGTCACCTCTCCCACACCCTTTGTTCCCGGCCAGCCGGTGAGCTGGACCTTTGTCTACGAGGGCGTGGTGACGGGCAAGGAGGACGGCCCCATCGAGGGGCTGAAGCTGGCGGCCATCGACGAGCCCATCAGCTATCTGCTCTACGCAGCGCGCTGGTTCCCCACCACCGGCTACATGACCAACCGCTTTACGGCGGAGATGCACATCCGCGTACCCAAAGGCATGCGCGTCTTTGCCTCCGGCAGCTTGGGCGCGCCCAACCCGGCCACCTTGGCCAACGGCAAGCCCGGCGACGAGTACGACTTCAATTGGGACAAGCCGAGTTTCCCCGGCACGGTGATCGCCGGCCGTTATGTGGAAGCCACTGAAGGGCCGGCTAATATCAAGGTCTATCTCACAGTCAGCCATCAGGTCTCGCTCGACAAGCTGGCGCAGATGGCAGGGCGCCAGTACGACTTCTTCACCGAGAGCTTTGGCGCCATTCCCGGCGGACGGCTCACGGTGGTGGAGTTGCCGGACGACACCTTGCCCGCAGTCTGGGCTCCCGGGCTGGCTGCCATTCTGGGCTCGCGCGTGGCGGACAAGTCGGGCACGAGGCTGCTCTCCAACACCATTGCTCACCAGTGGTGGGGCTGCCAGGTTGCGCCCCGTTCCTTGAACGATGTGTGGATCACCAACGGCATGGCGCGCTACGGCGAGCTGATGTTTTTGGAGGAGCAAGGCGGCAAGGCTGCGCTGAAAGCCGCGCTGCCCGATATTGCCGCCGGTGCCCTGGCTTACGACATCCAGCCGCTTTCCACCATCGGACGCCTCAGCCCGTTCTCTCCAGAGTTCCAGTCGATGACCCTGGAGAAGGGAGCCATGGTCTTCCACATGCTGCGCGGCGAGCTGGGCGACAAGGCCTTTCTGGAGACCCTGAAGGGCGTGCAAAGCCAGTACACCGGACAAGCCATCCGCGCACAAGAGATCTCCAAAGTGGCCGAGGCGCAGGGCAACCAGCAACTGACCGCCTTCTTTGCGCAGTGGGTGGATGGAACCGGCGCGCCCCGCTTCAATAACAAGTACTCGGTCTACCGGTTGGGCAACGCCAAGGGCTTCCGCACCGTGGGCGAGATCGATCAAGACCTGGACCTGTTCCGCATGCCCATTGAGCTGCGCATTGAAACCGATGGCAAGACGGAGACCAAGCGCGTTGAAGTGGTGGGCACCAACACGCAGTATGTCTTTGACACCTTCGGACGGCCGCGCCGCATTGCCATTGATCCGCAGGACTGGGTGCTGAAATCCACGCCCGACCTACAGGTGCGCATCGCTATTTTGAAGGGCCAGCAACTGGTGGCGCAGGGCGACCTGATCGCCGCGCTGGCCGAGTACCAGAAGGCGCTGGAGGCCAACCCGCTCAGCTCCCTGGCCAGCTATCGCATTGGCGAGCTGCTCTTCACGCAGCGCAACTATCAGGCCAGCGTGAACGCCTATCGCGAGGCCCTGCGCGGCGATGGCGAGCCCCGCTGGACCGAGGTCTGGAGCCATATCCAGATTGGCAAGATCTTCGATCTGACCGGGCAACGCGACCGTGCCGTAACCGAGTACCGTTTGGCCGTGCAAACCAACGACAACACGCAAGGCGCACTCAACGAGGCTCGTCTGCGCCTGCAAAAGGCCTACACCCGCAGCGAGAACGAGTAGTTCGATTCAAGTGCAAAGAAGAATGCGCTGCGCGTGAAGACTCGCAGCGCATTTTTTATCTGCCGCAAACTATTGATCCTGCCTTCAAATAGTGTCACTCTATCCCACCCATCCCGCACAAATCGCGGGATGGATGGGGCACGCAGTTCTCAGTATTTATGGGCCGGATCAATAAAGCATTTTCCTTTTCGCTATAGACTTCCGTGCCCCATCCTTTTCCGCGTTCTTTGCGGAAATGGGTGGGATACCCATGAATTTCAGGTCTGCACCATTCCGGAAAAATGCTCTAGAAAACCTTCTCCCACAGCGCCAACTCACGCGCAGCGGGATGCTCTTCCACGCGGCACTCCGTATCCACAATCATGGTGGCGCGCGCCTTGGCCGTGAACTCCGGCCACACAGGCAACCCCTTGGCCGCGGGCGCTTCGCCCTTCAGAAAGCCAACCCATGCGGCGTGCAGTTGCGTGGCCAGCCGTGCTTCGTCGGCCGCGTTGCCCACTTTCGGCGAGGGGCGATCCCACACCAGCTTCACTTCCTGCCCATGCGGCGCAAGATGCTGGTAGTTGCCGGTGGTCTCGGCAAAGTCCACGCGATAAACCCAGGCCGCGCCGCCGCCCGCCAGGTGCGCCTCCACCACGCGCATGGACGGCACCCAGTACTCTTCCGCCGTGAGCGCGCGAATGCGCCGCTGCCCATCGGTCAACTGCGGATACACGTCTTTATAGTGGCGACAGACATCGAGGAAGGGCTCAATCTGCATATTGCCCAGATCGGCGGCGGTGGCATCGTGGTCTGGATGCGGCCCCACAAAGGCCGCGCTCTCGTCGCGGCATGTGCCCAACAGCAGGCGCTTGCCGTGTGTGTTGCCAGATGCGATGGTCTCCAGTGGAATGCGCGGCAACAGCTTGCCATCCACCTCAGCCCGTAGCGGAAAATGCTTGGGCCAGGCTGCCAGGAACCTCAATTGCGTAGCCATCAACTGCGCGGCAGGCGCGGTCAGCAGATCGCGGGTCTCGTTGCCCATTGACTTCCACAAGGCACAATATCCTTCCGCAACCAACTCCGCTTCTTCGCGCTGGTTGTAGCGGTCAGCGCCGCCACTCTCTGAAATCATTTGATGGAACAGTCCCGCGGCCGCCGGCGCAGCCATCAACAGATCGGTGAGCTTGGCTCCCGCCGATTGGCCGCCAATGGTCACGCGTTCCGCATCGCCACCAAAGGCCGCAATGTTTTCGCGCACCCAACCGAGAGCGCACATCAGATCGCGCAGGCCGTTGTTGGCACTACCTGCGTAGTCCGCGCCCAAGAGCGGTTCCATCTCCAGAAAACCGAGCACGCCCAGCCGGTAAGCAACCGTAACGCAGACGATGCCTTCGGCGGCCAGCATGGCGCCGTCAAACATGGGATCGTGCGCGCGGCCTCCAGTAAAGCCGCCGCCATGAATCCACACATACACCGGATAGGAACCCTTGGCCACAGGCGTCCAGATATTCAGGCAGAGGCAATCTTCATCGGCGGCAAAGCGCGCGCCAGGCTGCGCGGCTGCGGCAGCAAACTGCGTTGCCTCACGCACGCTCTTCCACGGCTTTACCGGCTCCGGCGCGCGAAAACGCAACGCCCCCATGGCGGGCTGCGCAAACGAAACGCCGCGAAAGACGCGCACGCCGCCCACTTGCTCACCACGGAGCGCGCCCAGCGGGGTTTGCACCGTGGTTGGCGTTGCACCTTCCAATGCATGCAGCACGCCGCCCTTGAACGCCAGCGCCGCCAACCCTGCCTGACCAAGAAAATTACGCCGCGATAGTTGCATTTTCGATTCCTCTCCAGTTAGAACGATGGGCAGATGATCGAGAGCTAAGTCCGCATCCACTCCGGCAAGCCTGATGCAATCGAGGCGCGCACGGCCACCATCAACTCCTCCCGCGTGGGGAAGCCCGCAGGGTCGATGGGCTCGTGGAAGAGAATATGCACCGTGCCCGGCTTGATGGCCATGCTGCCCTTGGCCATCATCTTCTCCGTTCCATGGATCGACACCGGAATGCAGAGCGCACCCGACTCCTTGGCCAAATAGAACGGGCCTTTCTTGAAGGGCAACATGCGGCCATCGCGGGAGCGCGTGCCCTCTACAAACGTGGTGATGTGGATGCCCTGCTTCAACACCTGCACGGCAGCGGCTATGTTTCTCTGCGCCGTCTCCGGACTGCCTGAGCGTTCCACGGGAATGAAGTTACCCAACCGAAAACCATAGCCGAGCACCGGCAGCTTCATCAGCGATTTCTTGAGGAAGATCGAAGTGCGCCCTGGCAGCATGGGCAACAGCGCCGGCGGGTCAAGGTTGGAAACGTGATTGACCATGAAGATGCACGCACAGCCGCGGGGCACGCGCTCCCGGCCTTCCACGCGAAAACAAATTCCGCCCATCAGCAGCCCGGAATGAGCAATCCAGTTGCCCACCCGATAGAGCGGGTTCACGTTGCCGGTGAGCACCGCGAGAGGAATGAAAATGAGCGCGCCCGGAATGCTCAGCAAGATGACGGTGCCAAAGATGAGGATCGTAAAGAACATGCCATGTCCACTTCTGGGTTTTCAGTCTTGCGTTTGCTACGATCAGCTGGACAGTCTTGCCATCGACAGCTGCGTCCACTACGTTCTTTTCTTGGTCAACGTGCGAAGGGTCTTCTTCTGCATCCTACTGCACGCAGTAACTATGTGCGCATCCACTCCGGCAGTCCCGAGGCAATCGAGGCACGCACAGCATTCATCAACTCTTCGCGCGATGCACATAGGTTGGGATCGATGGGCTCGTGAAAGATAACATGCGCATCGCCCCGGTACATCTTCAAGCTGCCCTTGCCCATCAGCTTCTCCGTGCCATGAATGGAGACGGGAATCACTGGCGATCCCGCGGCCATGGCCAGATAGAACGGGCCCTTCTTGAAGGGCAGCAGGCGTCCGTCGGGCGAGCGTGTGCCCTCAACAAACGTGGTGATGTGGATGCCCTTTTGCAAAATCTCTTGAGCCAAAGCCACGCTGGCCTGCGCTTCCGACGGGCTGCCGCGACGATTGACGGGAATGAACCCACCCTGCTTGAAGCCGGTGCCGAGGATGGGAATCTCCATCAACGAGCGCTTCAGAAAAGCCGATGTGCGACCAGGGATCAGCGAGATGATGGCCGGCGGATCCAGGTTCGAGACATGGTTGACCATGAAGATGCACGCCTTGTCCTTGGGAATGCGCTCCAGCCCTTCAGGACAGAGGCGCACACCGGCCATCCTGCAACTGGAGGAGAGCATGAAGCGCGTGCCTTTATAGAGAGGCAACACGTCCCCGGTGAGCCAGCACCAGGTAATGAACAGGGTCGCTACGGGAATGCCCGTAACAATCATCGTGGCCATAAACAGAATCGATGAAATCATACGGTCCTTGCACCTTCTGCGGTGTTGAAGCGCGCACGCAATTGCGCAGGCAGCTTCTCATAGATGCCGTCGAAGCCACCGTTGGAGAGAATCGCAACCACGTCACCCGCGGCAAGCTCCGGCGCAATGCCCACGATAATTGCGTCGGCGTTTTCAAGCAACTGCGCGCTGGTGCCATGCGCGATGAGCTGCGCCACGACGTCTTCTGGATGCAGCCGCTCGGCATCGGGAATGCGCGCCTGCTGATAGACGCCGGCCAACACCACGCGATCGGCCACTTCAAGGCTCTCCACCAACTCGCGCTCCAGCACCTTGCGACGCAACGTGTTCGAACGAGGCTCCAGCACCGCCCACAGGCGAGCCCGCGGATACACGGCCCGCAGCGCGCGCAGGGTTTCGCGAATCGCAGTAGGATGATGCGCAAAATCTTCAATTACGGTGATGCCCGCAATCTCCGCGCGTACTTCCAGTCGCCGCTTCACGCTCTTGAAGGTGGCAAACGCCTGGACGATGGATTCCTTCGCCACGCCCTGCCTGAAGGCCAGCGCCGCGGCCGCCGTGGCGTTCAAGGCATTGTGTTCGCCCGCCATCTGCATGGCAAGCTCGGCCCACAAGGCGCCCTCATGCCAGATCTCCCAACAGGTGAGCCCTGCGTCATAGTGCAGATTGCGCAACTGCCAATCGGCCTGCTCGGTAAATCCGTAACGCTCCACGCGGCTGAAGGCTTTGGCCAGGCACTCGGTCACATTGGCGCTGGCATCATACGCAACAATCAAGCCACGCCGCGGCACTAGATTCACAAGCCGCTTGAAGGCGGTCTTCACCGCATCCAGATCGGCGTAAATATCAGCGTGATCAAACTCGACATGGGTGAGGATCAGGCCATCGGGAAAGTAATGCAGAAACTTCGGACCCTTGTCAAAGAAGGCCGTGTCGTACTCGTCGCCTTCAACAATAAAGGGCTTGGTGGGACGCAGTTGAAAGCTGGTGCCGAAGTTCTCTACCACGCCGCCAATCAGAAAGGATGGCTCCAGTTCAGGCCGCTGCTCCGATGCCGTCTGATAGATCCACGCCAGCATGGATGTGGTGGTCGTCTTGCCATGCGTACCTGCAACTACCAGCGGCTCGCGGCCTTTCAAGAATTCTTCATGCAACAGCGCAGCCATTGAAGTGAAGGGAATGCGCTCATCGAGCACGCGCTCCACCTCAGGATTGCCGCGCGAAAGCGCATTGCCAATGACCACAAGATCTGGGACCGGTGTGAGATTCGCTTCCGCAAAGGGGTCCATCACCGGAATATTGAGCGAGGCCAACAAATCGCTCATGGGTGGATAAGCAGCCTTGTCAGAGCCGGTAATGCTGTGGCCTTGGAGTTGCAGCAGACCTGCCAGCGAGGCCATGGCCGTGCCGCAGATACCGCTGAGATGAATTTTTTTGATGGTTTTGTTGTGCTCAATTTCAAAGCTCATGCCTGCACCGCCGTTCCGCACAGCGTGAGCCGCGCCTCTGCATCCAACTTCAATTCAGCCTCCACGCCCAAGGTCAGCGTTACGTTGGCGCGCGACACGTGGCCGGAGCGCAACCCAAATGCTATAGGAACTTCGATGCCGTCAAGCGCGTTGAGAATGGCCTGCTCCAGTAACTCGGGTGCATCCTTCTCCACGCAGCCCAGCATCTCGCCAAAGACGAAGCCGCTAACGCCTGCAAACTTGCCCGCGTTGCGCAATTGCCACAACATGCGATCGATGCGATAGGGCCGCTCGGCCACATCCTCCAGGAACAAGAGCTTGCCCTCGGTGGCAGGCTCCCACGGCGTGCCCAGCATGGTGGCGATGATACTCAGGCAGCCACCATAGAGTGTGCCACGCGCAGTGCCGGGACGCAGCGTGCGCAAGCCTTCGTCAGCTCCGATACTGTAGGGCTTGCCGGTGATTGCCGCATGAAAGCTGGGCAAATGCACGCCATCCTCAAGGAAAAAATCGGCCGCCGACATGGGCCCATGAAACGCAGGCAGGCCGAGTTTGTCGAGCAGAAACAATTGCAACGCGGTCAGGTCGCTATAGGCAAAGAACGGCTTGGGATGGCCCGCAAGCAAATCGAGATCGAGGGCGTCGAGCAAGTAGTTCGAACCATAACCGCCGCGCAGACACATCACCATCGCAGCATCGCCCGCAAAGGATGCGTGCAGATCGGCAAGGCGCTCCGCGGCAGTGCCGGCAAAGTAGAGCGGACCGCGGGCGCGTGCGTTTTTTTCTAACTCCGGCGAAAAACCAAGCATCCGTAATGCAGCAAGACCCTGCTCCACGCGCTCGTCCATGGCAAAGCTGGCCGGCGAGAGTAACGCGATTTTCGCGCCAGGTTGGACTGGAGACAGCTTCATTCTGGCTAGTCCTCGTACCATGCCTCACCGCGCGCGATGAGCGATGCAGGGCCGGTGAGAAACAGCTCGGTTCCAGGCCCGCCCCACATAGTGGTCTGTGCGCCGCCCGGTGCTACAACCGTGAGCGGCGAAGTGCATCCATGCAGCGCTATCGCCGCAGTGGTGCAGGCAGAGGTGCCTGTGCCCGATGAAGTGGTAGGGCCCACGCCACGCTCGAAGATGCGAATCTCGATCTTGCTGTGGGCAAGAATGCGCACAAACTCCACGTTGGTCTGTTTCGGGAAATCTGGATGAAAGCAGATCGCGTGCCCAATCTCCTGCCAGCTCCGCCCCGCAACCATGAACTCGTCGTTGTCCACCAGGATGTCAAAGTGGGGATTGCCCATGGAGATGGCGGCGCCTTCTATCTGCGTGCCATCGGCAAGGGTGACAGTCTTCTTGGCGCAAGTGGGAACGCCCATGCCAGCGGTGACTTCCACGGTGTACTCTTCACCCGCATGGATTGCGTTCACGCGGCAGATGCGTTCGCCAGCTTCGGTGGTGATATAAAGCTCATCCCCCGGCTGTGCGCCCGATTGTTCCGCCATCCATGCAGCCACGCAGCGCGTACCGTTACCGCTGATCTCGGCAATGGAACCATCGGCGTTGTGCAAACGGATGCGGCCAGCCTTGGGGCCGGTCCATGCGAAGAACTCAATACCATCGGCGCCCACGCTGGTGTTGCGGGCGCAAAGTTTTTTGGTAAGACTAGCCCAATCGGTCTCGCCAGCGGCATCTTCAGTCACAATCAAAAAATCGTTGCCGCAAGCATGTGCTTTGCTAAAGGGAATCAATCTTCCTCCGGATCGCGGAAGGTCAGCAATTTTTTGATGGCCGGTTCGGCCTTGAGCTGTCCGCCAAGTATGTCGTGCTTCTTTCGGGTTGCGGTCAGGGTGAAGCTCACCCGATCGACTTCGCCAATCTGGTCGCGCTCCACGCCAGAGAGCCGTTCGCCGGCCTTGTCCATGGCTTCAAGAATGGCGGTCAGCATCATGCTGTGATCGACTCCGCGTGCTTCGTACATGAGCGGATAGAGCTTGAGGCTGGCCTTGCGTTCCAGAAACCCTACGCCCTCGAGAGCGGCAACCACAATCAGGGTGGCCACAATGGCGGCCGGATACAAACCCGCGCCACAGGCCATGCCGATGGAGGCCACAGCCCAAACGCTGGCAGCGCTGGTCATGCCGCTCACGCGGCTGCGATTGTGGATGATGAGTCCCGCGCCCAAAAATCCGATGCCCTGCACAATGTTCGATGCCACGCGACTCTTGTCGGAGCTATCTCCTGCGAGCACCGCGGAGAGCAGCGTGAAAAAAGCCGCGCCCATGCAGATGAGCAGGTTGGTGCGAACGCCTGCGGCCTTGCGCTTGATCTCGCGCTCCAGACCGACCAGGGCGCCTAGAATGCATGCCGTCAGCAAGCGACCGGCGGCGCCATTAGCCACCACCAGCTGCTGCAGCCAGTCAAAACTGAAGGGTTGAACGAGTTGTGCCAGAAGCGTGCTCATAGCATTACCTTGCCCGATGCTATCACCGCGCAGGAGCAGTTGTTGAGGCAGTTTGCACTGTGGAAACGTAGAGCGTACCCGAAGGCTGACCTTTGGCCGCAAAGTGAGCCACGGCGGTAAGGTTCTCCGGATGCAATTGGACGGCGCGATCGACCGCATCGCCCTCGAAGGCCAGCACCAGAGCCGCGTGGGAGGCCGGCGATTTGAGCGCCGTGTCCCAGATGGCCAGATCGGCTTCGTTGATGGTCTGGCGCAGGGGAATGCCGGTGAGCGCCACAATCTCCGGATCGACGCTGGTCTCCATGAGCACCGTTGCGGCCGGCTGCGTCTGAAGATACTGGCGCAGCACCGAAGGAATGGCGAGCTGATAGGGCCGATGCGCCTCCATGTTCTTGGTCCCCTCCACGTAGGTGATGGGCCTGTCGTGGATAAGGCGTGAGGTGTTGGCGACGACCAGCAGCGCCAGCAGTGCGGTGGCATACTTTGCGCCCTGCGGCTTGAACTCACGAGCAAGCGCGATGAAGAGCATGGCGACAAAGCCCACACCCAGAGCCAAGGCCGGCAGCAGTTCCATGCCGTAGCGGGTGTTGTAAAAAGAGTGCGGCCACCATACGGGAAGGAAGATGGGCACGGAACCGTAGGCCACTGAATACGCATAGAAGGGCGCGGGCAGCCATAGCAACTGCAAGGCCCAACCAATGCCGTGCTTGCGGCGCAACAACCACGCTCCGATCGACACGACCAGGCTCGAAACCAATAGAAAATTACCCCAAGCCAGGGCAATAGCGTCCATCTCCGCAGCTTTGAGGAAGAAGATGGCGGAGACAAACATGTTGTGCCAGCCGGGGTGCGGAGGCCCGTCGCCGTGCGACATGGTGTGCAACTCAATCGTCTTGGCAGAGTAAGGCCCGCGCGAAAACTCCAGCCAGTCGCCAAAGGCCATCTGGTTGTAAACGAACCATGCGATGGGTGCGGCAATGAGGACGGCGGTGAGCAGCCAATAGGTCCACTGCCGCAGACGGCGGCGCAACAGTAACTCCACGCCGATGCCGGTCCACGCCAGCGCGGTCATAATCCAGCCGTCGTAGCGCGTGAAGATGGCGGCAACCAGGCCAGCGGCGATCCAGATGAGCAACCGGCGCGCGCGTTCCGCGTCGGTGTCAAGAGCCTCGCGCCACTCCACCAGCCAGAGCGCAATCCACACCATCAGGCAGAGAAAGAGCGGCTCGGTCATGGCCGTGGACTGCAAGTAAAGCAGATTCGGATTGAGCGCGAAGAAGGCGGTGGCAATGGCTGCAGGCGCGGCGCTCATCCAGCGGCGGGCGAGTTTGTAGAGGCCCACGCAGCTGGCCACATAGGCCAGCGCGGAAGGCACAATGCCGGCCACGCCGTTGGCCCACCATGCGTACACCTGCACGAAGGGCAGCATGAGGATGTGGGGCAACGGCAGCCATACAGAGCCCAGCTGCGAGAGGCGCGGCTGATGCGAATCGAAGACGCGCCGCGCGATGTGCATGTGCGCCACCGCGTCACCGTAGTTTAGCAGCGCGCCGTTGGTCCAGCTCCACCAGACGGCCGCCAGCGAGGCAGCAACGGCACAGGCCAGCACGATACAGATTTCAGTACTGGTTGCGCGGGCGCGGTTTGTGGGAGCTTCAGTCAAGGTGCGTCAGCTCAATGAAGCGGTTGAAGCGCGCATCGATGGCATCGTGATTGAGATTGGCGATGCGTTCGGTGCCAAAGCGCTCCACCGCGAACGAACCCATCACGCTGCCGTAGAACATGGCCTCGCGATAGGCTGCGGGGGTTTGCTCTTTCTGCGCGGCAAGAAAGCCGAAGAAGCCACCCGCAAAGCTGTCGCCTGCGCCTGTGGGATCGACGACCTCATGCAGAGGCAAGCCGGGAACCTTGAAGAACGACTCCTTGCCATCGACCTTATGAAAGAGCGACGCGCCGTATTCACCGTGTTTGATAACCAGCGTCTTGGGGCCCATGGCCTGAATGGCGCGCGCGGCCAGCACCAGATTGTTTTCGCCAGCCAGAGTGCGGGCTTCAGTGTCGTTGATGAGAAGAATATCGAGCCCCTTGAGCACTTCGAGCAGCGCGGGCTTGTGGTCGTTGATCCAGTAGTTCATGGTGTCGCCAGCCACCAGATTCACGTTCGGCATGGACTCGCGCACGCGGCGCTGCAACACGGGATCGATGTTCGCAAGGAACAGAAACTCGGAGTCAGCGTACTCGGAGGGAATCTTGGGATCGAAGCCGGCAAAGACGTTCAGGTCGGTCTGATTGGTCTTGGCCTCGTTGAGGTTATCGAGATAGGAACCGGACCAGAAAAAACTCTTGCCTTTGGCGCGTTCAATGCCGCGCGTATCAATACCGCACTTGGTGAAGATGGCTTCCTGACGCGGGCCAAAGTCCTCGCCCACAACGGCGATCACGCGCACGTCGGTAAAGAAGCTGGCCGCCAGCGAGAAGTGTGTTGCTGCGCCGCCCAGACAGCGCTCGCGCTTGCCCGCGGGGGTTTCAATCGAATCGTACGCAACGCTGCCTACAACGGTGATAGCCATTGATGAATTTCCTTTCGTAACAAAGGGGAGTCAGCTTCAGATCGACTCCGCTTACCGCGCCCAGCGCGGGCTGACTCGCTGTCGTGCCTATCCGAGATACTTGCCGTAGAGCAGCTTCAAACGTTCCTTGGCGGCGGCGGGAATGGCGTCGGGCGCGGTGAGCACGGCGTATTGCGCGGCCGTTGCACAGGCGCAGGTACGTTCCTTGGGCATGGCGGCCACGGCAGCCTTCACCACACGGGCGGCGTTGTCGGCGTTCTTGTGCAGCACGGCAACAATCTCTTCAATGCTCACCGCGTCGTGGCCTTCGCGCCAGCAATCGTAGTCGGTAATCATGGCAATCGTGGCGTAACAAATCTCGGCTTCGCGCGCCAGCTTGGCCTCTTGCAGATTGGTCATGCCGATCACGTCCGCGCCCCAAGAGCGATACAGATTCGACTCCGCCTTGGTGGAGAACTGCGGACCTTCCATGCACACATACGTGCCGCCCATCTTGCCTACGACCTCCACCGTCTTGCAGGCCTCACAGGCAGCCTTGGCCACGGTTGCACAGACCGGATCGCCAAAGGAGATATGGCCCACAATGCCGTCGCCAAAGAAGGTGGAGGTGCGCAGGAAGGTGCGGTCGATGAACTGATCGGGAATTACGAAATCGGTAGGTTTGTGCTCTTCCTTGAGCGAGCCCACGGCGGAGACGGAAAGAATGCGCTCCACGCCCAGCTTCTTCATGGCGTAGATATTGGCGCGGAAGTTCAACTCGGACGGCAGAATGCGATGGCCGCGGCCATGGCGCGCGAGGAACGCTACCGAGCGGCCTTCAAGCTCACCCAGCACAAACGCGTCCGAGGGTGCGCCGAAGGGCGTGTCGATCACCTCTTCGCGAACGTTGGTGAAGCCCGGCATGGAGTAAAGCCCGCTGCAGCCGATGATGCCGATTTCGATTTGACACATTTAGAGAACTCCTTACGTCGTTCTTGAGTGAACCGTGAACAGTGGAAAGTGGTCAGATTCTTCGTGGTGCGACGGTTGTCATGGCCACTGACCACTTGCCACTGTTCACTGTCTTTATGCTGCGGCGCTCGTTCTGATCACTGACCACTGCTTACTGTTCACTTGAAGTTCACCAGCCGGATGGTTTCCATGAACACGTCGCCGCTAACGGTGAGGCTGCGGGCGCTGATCTTGTCCATGGTGTCCTGCGCGGTGTGGTGGTAGCTGTTGCCCTCTGGATGTTCACGAGTGGGTGGCCCGTAGTCCAGATCGATGATGTCGATCGACGGTACACCGCGCTTGACGAAGGGCAGATGGTCGTCCTCCACGGTCATGGTGCGCTGGAAGAAGATCTTGTCGTAGCCAAACTTGTGCGCGGCCTGATGCACGATGTTGATGAGCCACGGAGTGGAACTCTCGTCCTGCTGGATGTCGAGGTCCTTGTCGCCGATCATGTCAGCCAGGATGAAGGCCTTGATCTGCGGGAGGGTTCCATCGCGCGCCCATTTGGCGGCCAGATGACGCGTGCCGTAGAGCGAATCCGAATCGGTCCATGCGGACAGGATGGACTCTTCGCCATCGTCGAAGAGCAGCCATACAGAATAGCCATCGAGCTTTTTGCCGCCCGTCGTCTGCGCACGCAGCCGGTCGCCGATGGCCATCAGCAAGCCGGTTGTTGCCGCGCCGTCGTTGGCGCCCACAAAGTTGATGTTCTTCAGCCAGTAGTTGGTTTCGTAGTGCGAGGCCAGCACAATCGCGCCCGGCTTTTTGCCCGGAAAGCGCACGATGAAGTTGCGCATGGGCACCGGGCCAATGGGCGTGTTGGAGGTAAAGGTGTCTTCCTCCACGGCGTCGCCACGGAAGTGGGTGCGCAGAAAGCTTTCCGCCTTCAGATGACCGGAGCCAGTACACCAGCGCGGACCAATGGCCGCAAACTGGCGCGCGTACTCATAAGCCTTGGCGCCGTCAAAGTGCTGCTGCGCGTGGACGGCCAGCGTGGATACCGCCAGCAGCATAAGTGCCACGGCCTTTATCAACAATTTCACGATTTGGCCTCCTTCTTCTTCTTGCGCTTCTCGCGGTGCGAGGGATGCACCCACCAGGCTATGCCGATACCTACGATGTAGAGCATCAGCAACGGGAGCGCATAGATGCACATGCTCACGGGGTCGGGCATGGGACAAATGATGCCCGCCACAATGAAGGTGGCCAACACGGCGTAGCGGATATTGCGCCATAAAAAGCGCGGACTCACCAGCCCGAAGAGCGCCAGAAAGAAGATCAGAATCGGCAGCTCAAAGCTGATGCCCAGACCCAGAATGATGGACTGAAAGAAGTCGGTGTACTCGTCGATGCTGATCACGGCGGTGAATTTTTGCCCGAAGTAATCGAGCATGATGTGCACCGCGCTGGGCAACACCCAGTGGTAGCCGAAGTAGGCGCCGGTCAGAAACAGCCCTACAGTAGCCCCCATGAAGGGCACCACGTAACGCCGCTCTTTTTGATAGAGGCCGGGCGCGATAAAGAGCCACACCTGGTAGAGGATGAAGGGTGAGGCAATGATCAATCCCCCCACCAGCGACACATGGATGGCAAAGTTCATTCCATCCATGGGGTGGCTCATGTTGAGCGATTTGCCGTCATTCTTCAGCGGCGCCTGGATGAAATCGACCAGACGGTCATGGAAGATCCAGGCCACGGCAAAGCCCACGCCCAGATAGATCGCGGAGTGGATGATGCGCTTGCGGAGCTCCTCAAGGTGCTCCATCAGGCTCATGCCCGGCAGCTCGACGCGCTCCGTGACGGCCTTGCGTGCTTTATCGACTGCTTCGCTTGCGTCAACCATGATGCGGGGCCGGCTCCGTTGTTGGGTTCGCCTCAGCGGCAGGTGAGAGTTCAGGCTGCGCCTGGTCCGCGCTGGCAACAGGGGCCAGCGGCGACTCCACGGTAGGCAGTTCTGGAGCATTCAAAATGGTTGTCGACCCGGGTTCTGAAGCGCTGGCCGCGTCCCATTGCGCGGGGACCGGTTCACCAGTAGAAGGCGGCTGCACGCTGAGCGCGTTGGGCTGCGCGGGCTCTTCAGCCTGCCGCTCCTGCTCCTTCACGTAATCGGTGTAACCAAGGTAAGGATTGTTGGCATCGTCCTGATTCTCGCTGGGGGCCTCGGTGGAGGCTTCGGCGACCGGCGGATTCAAGGCAGCCTGCTGCAAGCGCAATGCTTCCTCGCGCTGACGGCGATCTGAATCCTCAGCGGCGCGCAACTCCTCCTCCATCTGGAACTTGAAGTCGTTGGAGGCTTTGCGGAACTCATACATCAGCTTGCCGACCTGGCGGCCAAGCTGTGGCAGCTTCTTTGGTCCAAAGACGACCAACGCCATCAACATCAGGATCAGCGAGTCGGCCCAGCCAATTGTGGCGGCCTCAATTGGAAGTGGTATGCCCATGAAGGACCATGATAACTGTCCGCACACATGGCCCACAAACGCAACGCCGGATGCAACGGCTCTCAGGTTGGAACTGGTCGAAGAACCGAGCCCAGGATTCCGGTTCCAACCTTGCCTGGCAAACAAGCTCTACTGGCCCGCGGTGTGACATTGCGGTTAAAATGAAGGCAACGGGAGCGGACAAGCTCCGTTTACCCGCGAAAAGGCTGCAACAACCCCGTGGATGGGACGCCTACGCCCACAGCTGACCTCTCAGCTGGCATGGCCCTGGTGAAAGTGCATCCACTGCAGCTTTGAATTGTGCTTTCAACATCCCCGTCCGCCGTATCTGTAGCCTGGGAACGGCAGGACTGAAGGCGGAAAAAGTGAATCTGGCAGTTGATGAACCGACGGCGGCCTTGCCTGAGGCTGCAAGCTCTTGCACACTGGAGAATTATTTGGCCCTGCCCGACCACACGATGGACGAGCGGATTGCCGCTGCGCGTGCCCGGTTGGGCAGCTCGACGGTGCTGTTGGGTCACCACTACCAGCGCGACGAAGTGATTCGTTTTGCAGACTTTACGGGCGACAGCTACAAGCTTTCGCAGGCCGCGGCCAGCACCCCGGCCGACTACGTTTTGTTCTGCGGCGTGCACTTTATGGCCGAGAGCGCCGATCTGCTGGGCCATGCCGGCCAGCAGGTGATCCTGCCCGACCTGAACGCCGGCTGTTCCATGGCCGACATGGCGGAGATCTCGCAGGTTGAGGCCTGCTGGCAGGCGCTGGAGCGCGCCGGCGTGGCCGCGGACATGATTCCGCTTACCTATATGAACTCCACCGCCGCCATCAAGGCCTTTTGCGGCGAACGAGGCGGTCTGGTCTGCACCAGCTCCAACGCCGACCGCGCCTTCCGCTGGGCTTTTGAACACGGCAAGCGCATCCTGTTCCTGCCCGATCAGCATCTGGGGCGCAACACCGGGTTTGCCTTGGGCATCGCACTGACTGAAATGCAGGTGTGGGACCCGTGGGTACCGCAGGGCGGGCTCACGCAGGACCAACTGACCGGCAGCCGCGTGGTGCTCTGGAAGGGCCATTGCGCTGTCCACCAGCGTTTTTTGCCCAGCCATGTGGACCAGGTACGCGCCAAATTCCCCGGCATTCAGGTGATTGTGCATCCGGAGTGCCGTTTTGAGATCTGCCAAAAGGCCGACGCGCAAGGCTCCACTGAGCGGCTGATCAAGATTGTGGAAGACGCGCCCGAGGGTTCCATTTTTGCTATCGGGACAGAGATCCACCTGGTGAACCGGCTGGCCAGACGCTTTGCCCCGCTGGGCAAGAAGATCGTCACCCTCGACGAGACCGGCTGCCTGTGCACCACCATGTACCGCATCAGCCCGCAGCACCTGGCCTGGGCTCTGGAAAACCTGGTGGAAGGCCGCGTGGTGAACCGCATCCAGGTGAAGCCGGAGGTCAAGCGCTGGGCCCGCGTGGCGCTGGACCGGATGCTGGAGATTGGGTGAGCGACAGGGACTTGGGACTAAGGGACTAGGGACTGTAGCGTGGACTCCCGGTCCACGCCAACCCTGGCCAATCTACTTCTTATTTTTCGTCTTGTTCTTGGCGCCGGGCTTGTTGCTTGCGCCGGGCTTGCCAGCAGGATCATGCAGGGTTGGAATCGACGCCAGATCCGAGCCGGT
>Ga0181520_10001436_pt1 | contig 48478 bp, 44 predicted proteins | sample PEATcosm2014_Bin_29_FD_132451 | JGI IMG/M metagenome (GOLD analysis project Ga0181520, IMG submission 132451) | Peatland microbial communities from MTU Mesocosm Facility, Houghton, MI, USA - PEATcosm2014_Bin02_30_metaG | ecosystem: Environmental > Terrestrial > Soil > Wetlands > Peat | place... | reverse complement strand
GCGTTTCGAGCCGCGTGATTTCCGATGGACGCCTCCGGCCCAGCTGCTCCCAGGCGCGCTCAGCCTCGCTGACGGACTCAATCTGTTCCTCGCGGTTCAAATGAAGCGCCCGCCCGGGAGATCCCAGCGCCAGCTCTATCAGACGCGCGCGCGTCTCGGAGGGAACATCGCAACCCGTCAGGCAGCGGTCCATTTCCGCATGCGTCAGGGGACGGAAGCGCAGCGGCTGGCAGCGCGAGACAATCGTAGGGAAAAGCCGGTCACGGCTGGGCGTAATCAGGAAAATGGCGGTCCGTTCGGGGGGCTCTTCCAGTATCTTTAACAGCACATTGGCCGCGTCCGCGGTCATCCGGTGCGCGTCATCAAGGATCCAGACCTTCCAGCGACCTTCGACGGAACTCTGCAGCAGCCGCCGGCGCTGGCTCATGACCGTTTCGATGCGGATATTCTGCTGTTTCTCAACAGGTTCTCCCCGTTCCACCGCCTGCATGGAGAGATTCGTTATCTGAACATCCGCATGCTGCCCGGATGCGATCTTGCGGCAACTCGCACAAACATCACAGGAATCGATTAATTTCCCCTCCCCCCCGGCGGGGGAGGATTTAGGTGGGGGGGATTTTTTAGTTGACCCCCCATCCCCACCTTCCCCCTCAAGGGGGGAAGGTTTTCTGTGAGCGCAGTTAAGAGCCTTGGCCAGTTCTATCGCCGTAGTCTTTTTGCCTATCCCTTCCGGTCCGATGAAGAGAAGCGGCTGCGTAGTGTCCTGCTCCAGCCAGCGCTGGCAGAGCTTCACAGCCAAAGGCTGTCCGATGATGGATTTGAAACTCACGCCTTAGCCCCGTTCAAAAAAGCATCCACTGTTTCCTGGATCAATTTTTGAGTGTGATTGATATCCTTCTGCTGCCGGATCAGGCGGAACCGCCCCGGGTTTTGCCGGGCGAGTTTCAAAAAACCATTCCGCACGCGGTTATGAAAGGCAATTCCCGCCTTTTCCAGCCGGTCATGGCCCAGCTTCGAATGACCGGCCTGACGCAACCCCTGCGCCGCAGATATGTCCAATAAGATAGTGAGATCTGGCGCCAGCCCGGCAGAGGCGATTTTGTTCAGCGTCTCGATCATTGGCATAGGCAATTTCCGCCCATAGCCCTGATAGGCGACCGTTGAATCGACATAACGATCGCAAAGAACAATCTCCCCGCGGATGAGCGCGGGCTGCACGGTTTCAGTCACATGCTGGGCACGGTCTGATTCATAAAGGAAAAGCTCTGCCAGGGGTGAAATCGCTTCCCTGGTATGCAGCAGTATTTCCCTAATATTTTCCGAGAGCTGAGTGCCGCCGGGCTCGCGGGTAATCAGCGCCGTTCGTCCGCAGCTGCGTAAATGGGCGGCAAGAAGTTCTATGTGGGTCGTTTTCCCGCTGCCCTCCGGCCCTTCGAAAGTAATAAATAGTCCTTTCATTATCAGTAATTATAGCCGATGACGAGAGTACGCATGAAAGGTAATATGGACGCGGGTTATTATTCTTTGGAAATTTGTTTTCAAAACGATAAAATGAGACCGTCGAAAACTCTCATGAGGAAACGGTTTCATCCGCCGGATTTGTGGCGGATCCATCAAATAAATGACGATCAAAAAATGAAATTCCGCTTATTATTGAGCGCCTTTTCCATTCCCTGTCTTCTCAGCGGTTTCCTTTACTCCGATGCTGCGGAGAAACCCCAGCAGATGTATGTTTTTGTTCCGCGAACAGACGATCAGGCCGCCAGATGGCTGGCAATTCTGAATGACAACCCCGGTCTTAAGCTGGTCCTGGGCATATCGCCCGCTTTCAATAAACTGAATGCCGATCCCGCCCTGCGTCAGGGACTTCTCAACCTCCAGAAAGCCGGCCGCATCCAGATCGCGCTCCAGATTCCCAACGCTCCGGTTCTTCCTCTTATTATCAATTCGGACGAGGCACGGTATTCTCTTCCGCCCGGTTCACCGCTTCCCAACCCTCCTTTTCAATATCCCGCCGATGCGGTACAGATTATCGGACGGACAAAAGCGGACTTTTATAAATCCTGGCAGTTCGATCCAGCCGGACTGATTCTACCGTTCGGAGCGGCCAGTACGGAATCGATAAACATTTTGCCGCGGTTGCATATTGACTGGGCGATCGGAGCGCTGGGCGCGTCTCCTGAAAATAATCCATACCGTATTGCCGGCGTGCGCTTATGGGACGCCTCCCCTTCTTCGGCTGTCGCAAATCCCAGCATGGAAGTCTGGGATGAACGGCTGTCCGGCCCGGGCAAAACCATCAGCGTTCTGCAACGCTGGGCCGCGGAAACAAAAGATGTAAAATCAGCCGTTCTTCCTTTTGAAATCACGGTTGCAACGGATTGGCCGGCGAATACCAGATGGGCCTACCGCAGCTGGACATCGCCCGATTGGTCCAGTTGGATCGGCTCTCTGGCCAAAAACCAGGCCTGGTCTGCGCTGCGCAGAACCCGCGAGGCCGTGGAAAAGTTCAAGGATTCCGGGGCTTCCGAAGCCAAGGTTGATATCGTGTTCACTGAAATGTATGCGGCGGAAAGCGCCGGGTATTTGTCGGAGACTGGAGAACCTTCGCCGTCCGCCGGAAGCGACGAACGCGCGCACGAATTTGAGGCGGCTTTAAACGGCATTTTTCGTCTGATCGGGCAGGAACCTCCGGATTTGTATTCGCAAACCGCAAGCTCAAGCGCGATACAAACATCAACCATGAGCGCTGTCTGGCAAAAATTGCCGAACGGCAATGAGCAGGGCATCCTTCCCGACACCTCCGGTGACGACATCGGCGACGGTTCGTTCGTTTATCCCCAGACACTGAGTTCCATGCCTGGCGTGCTGGACCTCAAAAGCCTTGAAATTGACGTATCCACAACCAGTCTTGAATTTGTCGTAACCCTGGGATCAAATACGCTTACTGCTCTGGGAAATTCCCGCCATCCCGGGCCGCTGGTGGACATATACATGGACCTCAACCACCAGCCTCAGGCCGGCACCATCTCCTTTCTTGAAGGCCGGGGCGCAGGAACATCCTCCGAAGATGCGTGGGAGTACGCCCTGGCGCTGGCAGGATCAACTGCGATTCTTTACCGGACGCATGACGCGGCCAGTTACGAACAGGCGCAGACTTTCCCTCTGCAGTTTGAGAACAATCGCGTCCATGTGCTTATTCCAAGGGACATCATCCGCGGCAATCCGCAGCGCTGGGGATACCAGGTCCTGGTAATGGTTGAAGATCCGGACTCGCCGGACACAGCGCCGCGTCCTGCGCCTGCGATATCGGCCAAAACCCGGAACCCCTCGCATATTTACGATCTGCTCGATCCATCAGGCATTACGCAGGCGAGGCTTTTGACGGATCTGGAAGATAACAGGCGCAACGATATCCCCTTTGTGCGCTTTCCTAATAATTAAACCCGCCATTTAGACGTTGGCGGGTTTATCCGCCGACGGTTTAGTAGCGGATAAAGGAGTCAGTAGGATGAAAACCTTAAAAAGAACTTTCCGCTGGACCTGTTTTATGACGGCAGTCACTTTGGCGTTTCCCTTTCCTCAACTGTGCGCCGATATCCCTGCCAACGGTCCGACTGTTGAACCGCATCCGGAAGTGCTGAAACTGCAAACTTCCTTCGAAAATATTGCGGACATGGTTAAACCTGCCGTGGTCAGCATTTCAACTACGCATGTGGAAAAAGTGCCGGAGATGCCCCAGTTTTTTTTCGGCGATCCCTTTGAACAGTTCTTTCAACAATTTTTCGGCAACCCGGAAGAAGGGGCTCCCATGCCCCGCCGCCAGCGCCCGCAAACACACGAGTTCAAGCTGGAAGGGATGGGGTCGGGCGTAATCATCGATCCTTCCGGCCTGGTCCTGACCAATGAGCACGTTGTCCGGGACGCAGATCAGATCAAAGTCACAGTCTATGATTCCGATGGGAACAAAAAGAATTACACCGGCACTGTGGTGGGGAAAGACGCACGCACCGACGTCGCCGTAGTGCGCATCCATGCCGGCCACAAACTTCCCTATGCCGCTTTGGGCGATTCTTCCAGCGTGCGCGTGGGACAATGGGCAATAGCCATAGGTTCTCCATTCGGCCTGGCCCAGACCATGACGGTGGGAGTGATTTCGGCCGCGCGCCAGTCGCTCCCAATCGAAGGACGCGAGTACCGTAACCTCATTCAGACCGATGCCGCCATTAACCGCGGGAATTCGGGTGGGCCGCTGTTGAATATCCGCGGCGAAGTTATCGGCATCAATACCGCCATTTACGCTCCCACCGGCGTATTCGCCGGAATCGGCTTTGCCATACCGATAAATCAGGCCAAAGATATCATGCAGGAACTGCTCAAAAAAGGCCATGTGACGCGGGGATGGCTGGGGATCGAACTGGCGCGCGAAATCACTCCGGCCATGGTCAAAAACTTCGGCCTCCCGGATAACAAGGGAGCGCTGGTGAACGAGGTGATGAAAAATTCCCCGGCGGAAAAATCCGGGCTGAAGCGCGGGGATGTAATCCGCTCCTTTGACGGCAAGCCTGTGGCAACATCCGATGTCCTGCAAAACGCCGTCACTCAGACCGCGCCGAGCAAAACTATTCCAGTGGAAATTTTCCGGGATAAACATCCCATGAAGCTGAATATTGTGCTGGGAGAGCGGCCGGAATCTGCGGATACCGGCGAAGCGCAGGAAGCGCAGCCCCAGGGCAAACCCTCTCAGCAGGAATCCTGGCAGGGAGCCAAAATACAGGCATTTACGCCGGACATGGCGGAGCACTTCGAACAGCCCGCGGAACTAAAAGGCGTTATCGTTGTTGACGTGGATGCTGGTAGCGTAGCAGAGGACATGGGCATAGCGCCCGGAGACGTGATCCGGTCCATAAATCAGGTTCCTACGCCGACGCCCGAGGCGTTCAAGGATGCGGCAGAGAAGGCTAATGCAAAGGAAGGCGTTGTATTGGATATCGTGCGCCAGGGTCATCCAATATACTTAAGCTACACGCAGGGAGAGGAACCAAATAAATAACCCTGGCGTTCTATTGAGAGTCTTAATTTTATAAGGGAGGAAATATGCCAATAACAGCAGAAGCGCAGGCGGTGCAGTATAAGGCTAATCAAAGCGTAAAACCCTCAGCCCTGGATGGGCTCTCGGAAAAGCTCCTTGAGCAGCACTGGAAGCTTTATGAAGGATATGTGACCAACTCCAACCTTCTGAATAATGCCATCCACGATGCGCTGAAGTCAGGCGCGGAAATCAACAAGCCTAATTTAGCCGAGATGCAGCGGCGTTTTGGCTTTGAATACAACGGCATGGTCCTGCACGAATATTACTTCGGCGGGATGAAGAAGGGAGTGACGGAACCATCGCGCAACTCGCCTTTCGTAAACGCTCTCACCCCGAATTTCGGGAGCTTTGAGAACTGGAAAAAACAGTTCATGGAAATCGGCAAGATGCGCGGCGTGGGCTGGACTTTGACCTACTTTGATCCCCTGGTTCAGCGTCTGGTCAATGTATGGATCAGCGACCACGAGACCGGCCATATCGCGGGCTTTGTTCCGATCATCATCATGGACTGTTGGGAACATGCCTACATTCTGGATTACGGCGCCGCCGGCCGGGGCCAGTATGTTGACACTTATTTCCGCAACATCAACTGGGATGTTGTTACGGAACGCATGGAAGCGGCCCTTCAGGGGAAAATCGTCAACCGCGCCTAGCGACCTATTTTCTGTGGATGCTAGGCCATCGTCCACTGACTCATTGGAACGATGGTAAAAACCCTGACCTGATCAAACCGTCTGTCTGCCAACAAAAACCCAATCCGTACAAAGCGGGTTGGGTTTTTTTGACACCATCAGGCTGTAATTCGATAATACATTTTATGGCGCTTAAACGATTCAGCGTTTCCATTGAAGAAGAGATCCTTGGTCTTCTCGACAGCTATATCCACGAAGGCCGCTTCCCCAACCGGTCGGATGCTCTGCGTTCATTGATCCGCGCACAGCATGTCCGGCAGAAGTTCGCCTCCCGGGAAGAGGTGATTGGAACCCTTGGGGTGATTTACGATCATCACAGGCGCAATCTGGTCAACAAGCTTCTGGATATTCAGCATGATGCGCCGGGAAAAGTTCTCGGCGCCCAGCATTTCCATCTGGATCACCATCACTGCCTGGAATCCATTATCATTCAGGGAAAAGCCTGTGATCTGGAAGATTTCTGCAATAAAATCCAATCCGTCCGCGGCATCAAACATACCTCATTCGCCGCCCTTTCTCCCGCAAAACGGTTGACCTGACGTCCCTTTAGTATTACGATTATTAAATTCGTAACACTAATTCCGCTGGAGGGTCTCGCATGCCCGGTCTTCTCATATTCGCGCTTCTTATTCTTCCGTCGCTTGTTTTTTCCGATACATCGTCCGATTCCGGGAAAGTCATGGATGTCTATATATCGGCTGAGCGTTATTCCACGCAGGAACCTTCCGTGGACAAAAGCGAAATTTCCCTGAGGCCTGAAGCGCTGCCGGCGAATGTCAACGTAGTGACCAGCGAAGAGGTAAAAACGCAGCAGGTTAACCACTATCTGGACATGCTGCGCGAAGTACCGGGAATTTCCCTGGAAACGTACGGTCAGGGCGCGATCGGGGATGCGATCGGCATGCGCGGATTCTTCAGTGATCACGGCAGCCAGACGGCCATTTATGTGGACGGGGTGCCGCTGAATTGGGCTAACTCGAGCCATGCCAACGGTCTCATCGACATTTCCTGGATCACCCCAGAGATGATTGACCGCATCGAGGTCATTAAGGGTCCCTTCTCGGCCCTCTATGGGAGCTTCAATCTGGGCGGAGTGGTCAATATCGTCACGAAAAAAACCGATGACAGCTCTCAAATAAACGGTTATGGCGGAAGCTACGGGACTTACCGTGGCGCAACCGAATTGACAAAAACGTTCTCTAACGGTGTCACGCCCTTTTTCGTGGAAGAAGGCTTTCATCAGGATGGATACCGGGAGAATGACGACTGGACGCGGGTCAATTCCTTTAATAAGGTGACCCTTCCGGTAAGCGATGGCCTGCTATCGCTGCGCGGCGGTTATGTAAAGCAGGATTGGGGCGCTCCGGGATACATCTCCCTTCAGTCGGTGGAACAGGGGCTGATTCCGCGCAACGCGGACGTCAATCCCACAGACGGCGGCGACACCCGCGATTACAACTTCGTCGTGAACTACGATCCGGTGAAAGGCGATGCGGGCATGCACGGAACGCTGTACGTATCGCGCGAAAATCAGGACCGGTTCTCTACTATGGGCTCTGGCCCGCAGAAATGGGGGCTCAACGACCACATCAACAGCGGCTGGCGGGGCCTGTATAACTATGAACCTCTTTCCTCGGTGGCGCTGGCGGTGGGCACGGATGGACAATATTCGGATGGCCGGGCGGCGACCTTCCAGACCGATGATCGTCAGATTGTATCGACCACTGGAGACTGGGACTTTCATCAATGGTCAGGTGGGGTTTTCAGCCAGCTGCAGATGAAGCCCCTGGCGTGGAGTGGCGCGACTCATGCTTACAGCGACTGGGTCAAACTTGTTGGAGGAGCGCGCTATGACATGTTTGATATTACGCTCAATAATGCGCTGGTGCCCAATCCGAATTACTCGGGCACCGATCATACCTCGGTCGTTAGCCCGAAAGGAGGGATCGTCATCAGCCCTCTCGCGAGCCTGGACATTTTCGCCAACAAAGGGATCGGATTCCGCCAGCCGTCCGTGGAGGAGATTTCACCCAACGATCCCACGCAGACGGGGCAGCCGAATTTTAATTTATCTCCGTCAAAAATTTGCAGCTGGGATGTGGGCTTTAATGAGCGCCTGGCGGATAACCGTGTTCGCTTGAACTTTGACTACTATGAAAGCCGCCTCGACCGTGAAATCATCGAGATTAATGATCAGCCGGTGAATTTCGACAACACCCGGCGCAACGGATTCGAAGTCTCCGGCCAGGTGAATATCACCCGGCAAGTCCGGTGGATGACGGCCTACGCCTGGGTCAAGGCGCGCGATCTGGATATCGCGGAAAACGGCGGCGACCAGATTACCAGCGTCCCCAAGAGCGTGCTGACGAATGCGGTACGCTATTTGCTGCCCATGTCGGAAAAGCGGTACTGGGTTCTCGATGTGGGGAATGAAATTTACGGCCGCGCCCCGCTGAACCCAACCGGGAGCCTGGTCCAGCCCCCCATTACGCGCTGGCAGGGCCGGGTCACCTACGGTCAGCGTCCCTGGGAAGTGTTTGCCGGGGCGTCTTTTATCCCTCAGCGGTTTGCCTCGGATATTGAAATAGACGGCGGCAGTGGATACCCTTACTACTATTCATGGCCCGTCTGGCAGATTACAGCAGGGGCGAAGTATTTCTTTAAAATCTAAGGGGAACTATCATGAATAAAAAAACGCTGTGGTTATTAATTGGGCTTATTTCTCTGACTGGCGGCCTATGGGCACACGATGTCTGGCTGGTTCCAAAGGGAGATTATCTGGAACTGCTGTACGGGCATGAAACGCCGGAAGTTTACAATCCCGTTAAGGTAACACAATTTCAGGGATATGATCAGCGTGGGAACTTAATCCCTCTTGAGAAAAAGGCGATGCCGCAAGCTTTCGCGCTGAAGAAAAATCCCCGCGCCGCGATGATCACGCTGACATTCGACAACGGGTACTGGGTGGCAGTCAGCAGCTCTTCGCCCTGGTTGAATGTGACCGAGCAAACAGCGCGGACTTTCCCGGCCTATTCCAATCCGGTGAAATTCCACAAATCCATCTATGTCTGGGGACCGGCTCTGGCGAAACCTGCCGGAATGAAATTTGAAATCGTTCCGCTGCAGGACCCTTTCAAAGCCTCGAACTTCCTCCCGGTGCAGGTGCTGTTCGATGGCAAACCTCTGACTGCCGCGAAAGTGGAGTACGGCCTGCATGGAGACACAGCGCCGAGCGTTATATCTGACGCTGAAGGTAAAGCCATGGTCCCGGTCACGTCTCACGGCGAACAGTTTATTGCAGTAGATCATTCCTCTCCTGCGCCAGTCCCCGGCCAACCCAGAAAGTCTTATACTACGTCACTGAGGTATGAACCAAAGTAAATTTTAGGCAGTTGGTTGAAATACAAACAGTTCCGGAGGCATGATCACGACGAAGAACCGAAATGACTTCTTACAGGACATGCGGTGGATGAGGTCATCGCCGCTAGTCCCGTACCGATTCCAATAACTTAATAGCCGGTACGTCCCAACTATTAAATTTATCAAGGAACGGGACGTCGAGAAGGAAATAGCGAACGGGAGGACGCCATGCCAATGCCTGACCCACTTGAGCAGTCCGTTTGGATTGAGCTTTCCCGAATCGATTTGCGGAATGATGCGAGGCCGCATTCCGCAGAGGAGACCAAGAAACTTGCTGAAAGCATGAAGGCGACGGCAGCGATTTGGAAGCCTTCTGGGCAAAACTGAAAGAAGAGATTTTAAAGCAGCGCAGCCAGAAATCAATATCAACGACACCTGCCCCAAAGATCATTTCCGCCAAGTTCGAGAACGGCAAGATCCATATGGAGGAGACACCGGTCGCGGGGGCTACCTCCTTTCCTCATTCCTCCAGTTTAAACTGAATAGCCTGGCGCATTTTGACAGGCACGCGATGGGCGCCTAAAAAGGCTGGCGTAAAGTGCAGGAGTTTCGCGACATTTCTGGCGGCATCGTCAAAAGCGGGACCTGCTGAGCGTACGACATCGACCGCCGAAACATTTCCCTCCATATCTATATGCAGGTCACAAACTACCATTCCCTGGTGACCGGCAGTGCGTTCTGCCTCTGGGTAATACCGTCTCAGGATGGCGTTCAGATCTCGGAGGTTCCGGAGCTGAGGAATTCGCGAGATGATGTTGGTCTCGCCGGCGCCGATTCCGTATTCGCCGTTGGTGGGGCCTGGGGCCGGCGGTGCCGGAGGCTCTTCCGGAGTGGGCGCAACCGGCTGCGTTGGGATCGGAGCCGGAACCGTTTTCTGATTGGGCGCTGGCTTCAACCATTCTTTCGCAGGAGCCGCAGACTTTGCCGCATGAGCGGTCGACGACGCCGTTCGATACGGCATTGCGAGATGACCCATATTGGTGATGTCGATTTCAATGGTACGTTTTTCATGGAAGCGGAAGGACACAGCGCCCACATGAAAAAGGAGGAAATGGGCGAAAACAGACAACACCAGCGCTTCCCAGAGCAGGGCATCTTCGTTGTAAAAGGACCGTCGTATCATTTCTTAGGTCTCACTTCCGTGGCGATATGCGTCAGGCCGGAGCTGCGGATATTGTCGATCACAGCGGCGACATCTCCCCAACTGACGCGTTCATCGGCCGATAAGGTCACTTTGAGACCGGGGTCCAGCCGTGCCATCTGAGTCAGGTTGATGGTCATGGCCTGCATGTCCACCGGCTGGCCGTTTAAGAGCAGTGATTTGTCGGCGTTCAACGTTATCTGAAGGCTCTGCGTTGGAACCGACTGCGCATTGGCCACTTTAGGAAGGCTGAGGTTCATGGACCGGTGCACGATCAGGTGTGCTGTGGCCATGAAGATAATGAGCAGCACAAGCGTGATATCGACCAGGGGCGTGACATTGATCCCGGTTATGCTACCGTCTTCGTTATCGGATTGAACACTGGCCATGATTACCCTCCTTTCCTCCCGGCATTGGCCGCTTCGAGCTCCGCGATCAGCTGCTTGCCGAAGCGATCAACGTCGATGAGCGTGTCCTTGACGCGTTTTTGTAGAAGGTTATAGAACGCCACGCAGGGCAAAGCTACCAGGATGCCGACGGCTGTGGCGACCAGGGCTTCGGAGATCCCCTGCATCACCACCTCGGGGCCCTGTCCGGCGGAAGCGCCCAGGTCGTGAAAGGCGCGAATTACTCCGAGCACGGTTCCAAGGAGCCCGATGAAGGGCGCGTTATTCCCGAGCGTCCCTAAAATCACCAGGCGCTTTTCGAGATAGCGTTTGGCCAGGGACAGGCGCGTTTCCAGGTGTCTCTCCAGCGACAGATTTCCCTTGGACGCGTGTTCGACCAGCTCCTGGGTCAGCCGGAACAGAATGGAGTCGCGCCGAAGAGACGTCAAAAGGTCCTGCGGCGAACCATTCTCAAGTTTTTCCATAACCATGGGCAGGACCTGCGTCTGGTATTTGGATTGCCTGGTGATGATGATCATACGCTCGATGATAACGGCCAGCGCCAGAACCGATAATGCCAGCAGCAGATAGATCACCCAGCCGCCGCCAGTGCTGGTCAATAATTGAATGAATGGTACGTTTGCCATGGTAATAGATTCCTTTCGTATTCCCTTTTATCTTCCGAACGGAACGGACAATTTCATATAGACGTTCCGTCCCGGATTTTCGATCCCGAATTCTTTCAGGATGCTGTTGTAATCGATGTAGCCCTTGTTGAACAGGTTCTCGACGCCCACATCCAGCGCTATGCGGCTGTTCATCACGACGAATTCCCCGCCAATATGCAGATCTGTCAGGGCGTAGCCGGGGGTCGGGATGCCGCTGGCGACCGGCGGGCCGTTGGTACGATCCTGGGATGCAGTGAACCGTTCCGTCATGCCGATGTATGGATGCGCAACTAGTCCCAGCGATTTCCGGTGGAAGTCCGCCCCTACCAGCAGATTGTCCGCAGGCACATGCGGCAGGTAGTTGGTGTTGTCCATAGGATCGCCTGAATTGTTAAAACCGCGGACCATGTTATAGACGGTATTCAGCGTCAGCCAGTCGGTGGCTGCCACGTTCACTGCGCCGTCCACACCTTTGACGGTCGCATTCCCCTGGGTCTCTGTTTCAACAGGCAAATCTCCAGTGGGTCCGAACTGGCCGGTGGAAGTGTTGAAGAACTGGCCGTTTTGAACACCATAAATGTAGTTATGGATGTAGTTGCGGAAAATCCCGATCTCGGCTTTCACGCGCGTAGAAGCCCAGCGCAGTGAAGCATCCGTGTCAAAGGACGTCTCCGGGGTCAAATTGGGATTCCCAATTAAGAAATCCGCAGCCCCTTCATGTATCCCGTATGCGAAGAGTTCGAAAGGCACGGGATTACGATAACCCCGTCCGATATTGACCGCGAAGGCCAGCGGCTCGGTGATGTGATAAACACCGCCCACTGCAGCGCTGACTGCGGAATAGTTCAACGTCTGCGTGTTGACCGGATGCGGTGAATTCAGGTTATTGTCCGGATCAATTCCAATGTCATTATTCCCCTGAATGTTGTATTGATCCTGATCGCCGCGCAAACCCATTGTGAAGTCAAACTTCCCTACAGGCAGGTCTTCAATCAGGTACTCTCCTACGCCGTTTTCATTGTAGGAAGGCGTCAAATCGACCAGTCCCAGCGACTGCTCTACCCGGCGCAGTCCTGAAATGCCCGCCGTTCCCTGGAAAGGTCCCATCGGAGCCAGTATCGCTTTCGCGTCCAGCGTGTAGCTGGCTTCGATCCAGTTCAAATGCGGATCATTATCCGGAGCATTGGGAGCGTCAAATTCCTTGCGGTCCACCCGGTCATAGCCAAGCGTAATGTCCCAGTTCGCCAGATCGGAGAGGAGGAGGGAATGGACTTTCCCGTGGTCGTGCTGAAGGGTCTGATATTCGAGATCGTTCAGGATCGTCGGATCCGCCGGATTTTGAAGTTCGACACGTTTGTTGAATTTGCCGAAATCGGCGTCCAAGCTGCCCCAGTCCTTGCGCACCCCCAAAGCGCCGTTGCCGCTGACCTGCTGCAGCCCTGTATTGGGAACATATCCCTGCTCAGGATTACGGAAATTGCCGGCCTGAAGCTGGCTGAGGTTGGTCCGATAGCCCCAATCACCGGATGCGCCGGAGGCTTCGAAGTTTTCTCAGACAGAGTTGTTCACGGAATTGACCATGCCGGTAAATAGACCGGACAATGGGCTGTCCCCCATGTGGGCATTCGGAAGGTCCGGATGGCTGATGGAGATCACTCCACCCAGCGCGTCGGATCCGTAGAGAAGGCTGTTCGGGCCCCGCATTACTTCGATGCGGTCTGAACCCAGCGGGTCGATCTCAGGAGCGTGTTCATTGCCCCACTGTTCGGCCTCGCTCCGGATGCCGTCTTCAACAACCACAACGTCCTGCGAGTTTAATCCCCGGATGACCGGCTTCACAACCGTCGGTCCTTCGTCGATCATATTAACGCCGGGCTGATTCTGGATGGCGGTCATCGCGGACTGGCCGCGTTGTTTATCCAGCTGACGGCCTTCTACCACTGATACTGAGGCCGGCGTATTCAGGGTGCTCTTTGCTTCCGGCGCTGCGGTCACGGTAATGGGCGCCAGGGTTAAAGGCGTAGTTTCAAGCACAATATCCTGGGTGACGTTTCCTTTGGATAAATCAATCTGCCTGGTCATGGGAGAATTCCCCACCTGCCGGAACTCTACCACGTAGCTGCCGGGCGGGATGTTTTCCAACTTGAAGTTCCCTGAAGCGTCTGTCTGTGCGCCTTTTTGCACGGCAGGGATAGCGACACGAACGTCCGCCAGTGGTGCGTTGGACGTGTCTTTCACATGGCCGGAATAAGTCGCGGCAAATGCGGATAAACTGGCGCCAATAATAAAAATACTGCTGATCCATAAAGCTCTAAGGGTAGATCTCATAAAAACTCCTTTATATTTTTGAAGGGCAGCCTCCGCGCTTATCTGCGGAATACAGCACTTTCCTATGGTTCGGGACTATTAAGGAACTAACAGAACGTAGTTATGAAGATCAGGCGATGGGAGGAGAACGGCCGCTGTGGATGTAAGCCACTTCAGCGATATGGACATCGGGAGAAACAGAGACCAAGTGGATAAAGACTTCGTGATGCTGAAGGGCCGTTGGCCCCTGACTGATGACTGGCGTCTGGTGCGCCACCTGGCAGACGGCACAGTGCGACTCATCATGCCCTTTGACGAGCACGTGGAAAGTCTCTGTGACCATGAAACCGACATACAGGCCAAGAGTAGCAAGGGTGATGATTCGCAGGAATTTTCTCATGCGGACTTCTTTTTCTAACATATCTTAATCCGTAGACACAAGACATATTTCAATTACAATCACAGCTCCGTCGGAAACAGCACAAAATTTTCTCGCGGCCGGTGAAGCCTGAAAGTGACATAATTGAAAAGAACCATGTCATTCCGTGCCAGGATCGTCGTCTTTGTCTTTGCGATTTTGATCGCCGCTGCGGTCTTATGGAAGGCTGCAATAAAACCGCGGCCGGCGAAACAACCGCTGGCCGAATTGCCGGCGCCCGTCAGTGTAGAATCAAGGCCTGCTCTTCCGTTGGAATCAGCTCACAAACCGCTTTTGCCGCCTGCCAAGGTTCTCAAAAAAAGCGTTCCAGCCAGAAAACCCGCCCCACATTTGCAAACAACAAAAGCGGCTCCTGCAGCCCATGTTGCCCCGCCTGCGCCAAACGCGCCCTATACCCCTCCGGTTGAGGCGTCAACGGTTCCCAAAGAATGGTCTGGCTCAGATACGGCTATCAACCATTCCGGACAGGTTGTCATACGCAGCGACCGTCAATGGATCCAGTTCTGGGCGGAACACCATCCGCATGAGGCCGCTCCGGACGTCGATTTCAGCCGCCAGATGGTAGTAGGCGTCTTTGCCGGTGAGCGCCCCGCGGACGCTTTCAGCATCAAAATCATGAGGGTCCGGCAGCAGGCCGGTGCGCTGGTCATTGATTACGGCGAAAAGATCCCTCCTCCGGGAACGTTCCAGACCGGGGTCTCAGTTTATCCTTATGATTTGAAAGTTATCCCGAAAAGCACTCTCCCGGTAAAATTCAACCTGATCATTGCGCAGTAAAAGGCGCCGCAATTTACAGGTGTGAATATCTCAAGAGACAGCGGTTGCTGAAGGTGAAGGAATATACGCCGAGGCCAGGGCTTTGCGGGTAAAGCCGAATTTCGTGCTCGTCGTTATCGGGATTTTTCACCAGGTAGTACATGCGGTGTTCTGTAACGTCGAAATAGCTGTTACCGCGGGCGTCAAAACGGACGTCTTCTCCTACGCGCTCTTTGCTCAGCGGTTTTCCATCCTGCTCCACACGGACGCTTACAGGAGACGTCCCTTCCTGATTTAAAACGGAAAATATTTCCGAACCATGATAGCGCATGCCCAGAAAGCTGTCTTTTGTCAGAGGCGTTTCCGCGCGCTGTGCGTCCGGCTCCGCTCTCCAGGAGCCGCTCACGTAGGGAGTGCCGTCAGGCGCTTTGCTTGTTCCGGTGAGCACTCCGCCGCGCGCCGTGCCGGTATAAACCTCCGGGGTGGTGTCTCCGCAGAAGCCGCCCTCCGCGGTTTTATCCGGCTCTATCGGCTGAGTGAACTTAAGGCCGGGGTGAAGCGCTGACAGCGCTTCCCGGATGTGCTCCTCAAATTCAGCGTAACCGCCTTCGCCAACATGGGTAAATACGATGCGCCTGTCCGGGCCGACCAGTATTTTTGTCGGCCAGGCATTCACCGCGTAAGAGGACCAGATGCGCATGTCGCTGTCTACCACAACCGGGAATTCAAACCCGAAACGCCGGACAGCCTGCTTTACATTGGCCGGATCGTGAGCGAAATCGAATTCCGGAGTGTGGACGCCGATAATTACCAGGCCGTCGGAGCGATAGAGTTTGTCCCATTTTTTAAGGTAATCAAAAGTACGGATGCAGTTTATGCAGGTGTATTCCCAGAAATCTATCAGAACGACTTTGTTTTTGAGCTTTTCCCAGTTGAGCGGCTCGGAATTAAACCATAGTTCAGCCGCAGGATAACGTTTGCCGTTAATTGTGCTGCCTGTTGAAGGGAAGTCCGGAGCAAGAACATGCGCCGGGGGGCGCGCAGACGCAAAATAGCTTAAAAAAACCGGCAGCGCCATAATAATTATTAATCTCCTCCAGCCCACAATTAATTTAACGCCGGGAATTCTCATCTGGTTCCCTTACGCCCTGATCCGCCGAACCGTATCACGGCAGTTCCTGATCCGGCAAAAAACATCAATCCCGCGGCAAGTTCCATAAGCAACCCGACAAATATCATGGGAATGCCGAGCAATCCTCCCACCACTGTGATGGTAAGCAGCACGCCTGTGATAATAAAAACCGCGCCTACGGCAGCGACTGTCACAATAGTCATAAGGCGGGAGAACCATCCCCTGATGCGGCTGTGTTTTTTAGGCAGCCCGACTATTTCCGGCTCGTATACCCTTTCAGCCGGTTGCAGGTTTTTTTCGGGATTCATCGCAGCGGCTCACGTTCCCGCCGCTGCTGGAAAAAGTAAAAAAAGGGAATACCCAGGCAGGTAATTGCAATCCCGAAAGCCGCTTCTGCAGGTTCTTTCCAGATGACATTGACCAGAATCCACCCTGTCATCAGAACAAAACTGGCAGGCACCAGCGGATAGCCCCATGCCCGGTAGGGGCGCTCCAGTTCCGGCTTGGTGCGTCGAAGCACGAACAGCGCGATGACCGTCAGAAGATTCATCAGCAGGCTGGGAAAGGTCACATAGACCAAAAGCTGATCAAAATTGCCCCACAGGACCAGCAGGCAGGCCCAGAGAGTTGTCATCACAATAGCCGCCCCCGGAGTGCGGAACCTCGGATGAACCGCAGCGATCCTCTTAAACAGCAGCCCGTCCTGGGCCATGGCAAAAGGAATTCTTGGAGCAGTAAGCAACGTGGCGTTTATGCAGCCAAGGATGCTTACCGCTATCATCGCGCTCAAAATTTTTGCTGCCGTCGTTCCGAAAAGGGTTATGGAAGCGAGCTGCGCGACCGCAATGACCCCCCTCATTCTGTCCACCGGTACGGCGTAGATATAAAAGACGTTCAGCGATACGTACAAAACAGCGGTTATCAGAACGCCAAATAGGAGGGAAAGCGGGATTATTCTGGAAGGATTTTTAACTTCGCTTCCCACATAAACCGTGGCATTCCATCCGCTGTAGGTATACATGACAGGGATCAGCGACGTTGCCAGCGCCGCCATCCACATTCCTCCGGAAGGCGCCCAAGCGGGGGAAAAATTATGCCACGCCCCGTCGCCGCTAGACATTCCGATCAAGGCAAGCGCCGCAATGGATAAAATCTTCAGGGCAGTGATCACATCCATGCTCCCGGCCCCAATCTCAACTCCGAGGTAGTTCAGCAGGCCGAAAAAAATTATCAGCGCTATGGCACAGACCCTGCCTGCCGGGCCGGAAATACCGGCATAAGAACAAAAACCTATGGCGAGAACCGCCAGGGTGCCGGTCTGGGTTATGAAAGCCGCCGTCCAGCCGTAGAGGAAAGCCCATAACTTGCCGTATGCTTCTCTTAAGAAAACATAGTTACCTCCGGCAAAAGGATAGGCGGCTCCCAGTTCCGCATAGGAAAGCGCGCCGGCAATCGACAGGAATGCCCCCAGTATCCATGCCAGCAGGATCAGGCCGGAAGAAGGCAGGCGTGCGGCCACAGATCCGGGCGTAGTAAAAATGCCTACCCCGATCATGTTGCCTACAACAAGCATAATGCAGGAAAACAAGCCCAATGCCCGCTTCAGGCTGTTTTTCTCTGGTATCGAATTATTCATCAAATAGCTCTATCTAATATCCTAAAAGAAAAAGGACCGCTTGAGGAAGCGATCCTTCTTCGCCGTCAAATATTGGATCCCCTTCCAGAACCCGCAGGGGATGACGACATACGTCTATTTCTTCAGCGGCAGCTCGTCCTGCTTGCCTTCTTCTTCATCTTCCTTTGCCAAAGGCGCGATGGCGGCAAGCTTGTCATCCGCATCCTGGCGGAGCAGGCGCACTCCCTGGACATTACGGCCGATAACGGACACTTCTTTAGCGGCCAGGCGGATGCTCATGCCCTTTTCGGTCATCAGCATGATGTCATCTTCGTCATTGGCCTTTTTGATGCCTACCACGTCGCCGTTGCGCTCCGTGGTCTTCATATTGATTACGCCATGTCCGCCGCGGGACTGCAGACGGTATTCGCCCACTTCCGTGCGCTTGCCGTATCCGTTTTCGGTTGCGGTAAGGAAAACGTCCTTGGGGCCGACCGCCTCCATACCCACGACCTCGTCGCCCTTTTCCAGCCGTATGCCGCGGACGCCTTCGGCCGCGCGGCCAATGGGACGCACGTCGTCTTCCTTAAAGCGGATGGCGATGCCCTTCTTCGTTCCAATAATAATCTGCGATTTTCCGTCGGTATGTTTTACCGCGTTCAGCGAGTCGCCGTCATCGAGCCTGATCGCCACGATGCCGCCTCGGCGCGGGTTGGAAAATTCGGCCAGCTCCGTCTTCTTGATCGTACCCCGGGTTGTGCACATAAGAAGGAAAGTTTCCTTACCCTTCTCCTCCTTAAAGGTCTGCACGGGAATGGCCGCGGTGATTTTTTCATCAGCGGCGGAAAGCTGCACAAAATTGACTATAGCTTTTCCCTTTGCCGCGCGGCCGGCTTCGGGTATCTCAAAGACTCTCGTCCAGTACACACGCCCTTTATTGGTGAACAGAAGCAGATAGGCGTGCGTGCTCGTGACAAAAAGCTCCTGCACAAAATCTTCTTCCCGGGTAGTCATGCCGGTCACGCCTTTGCCGCCGCGCCGCTGGGCACGGTAAGCGGTCACCGGCAGACGCTTGACATATCCGGCGTGCGAAAAGGTAACCACAACGTCTTCTTCGGCCACAAGGTCCTCGATCTCGAGCTCCTGCGCCGCTGCGGCAATTTTTGTGCGCCGTTCATCGCCATATTTTTCCTTAAGCTCCCTGAGCTCTTCTTCGATGATGCCCAGTATTTTTTTCGGATCCGCCAGGATTCCTTTGAGCCGGGCTATGGTTTTCAGGAGTTCCTCATACTCATCTTCGATCTTTTTGCGTTCCAGGCCGGTGAGCTGCTGCAGACGCATATCAAGAATGGCCTGCGCCTGGATGCGGCTCAGTTTAAAGTTTTCCATGAGCCGCGTACGCGCCGTATCCGTGTCCTTTGATTCGCGTATCGTCTTGATTATTTTGTCCAGATTGTCGAGAGCAATGCGCAGACCTTCAAGGATATGCGCGCGGGCTTCGGCCCGGGCCAGTTCAAAACGGGTGCGGCGGACAACGATTTCTTTGCGGTATTCAACGTAATGATGAAGCACTTCTTTGACCGGCAGGACCTTGGGCTTGCCGCCGACAAGGGCCAGCATGATCACGCCGAAGGAGCTTTCCAGGGCCGTATGCTTGAAAAGCTGGTTCAAAACGATCTGCGGGTTTCCTTCCCGTTTGAGTTCGATGACCATGCGGATTCCCTCGCGATCGGATTCATCGCGCAGGTCGGAAATGCCGTCAATTTTCTTGTCGCGCACAAGGTCGGCGATCGTGCTGAGCAGAGAGGCTTTGTTCACCTGATACGGCAGCTCATTAACGATGATCGCCTGCTTGCCGCCGCGGATATCTTCAATTTCGGTCTTGGCGCGGATTGTGATCGATCCGCGGCCGGTTTCAAAGTAATCCTTGATGCCCTGGCGTCCCATGATTATCCCGGCTGTCGGGAAATCGGGGCCTTTCAGGATTTTCAGGATATCCGCCGTTGAGATTTCGGGGTTTTCTATATAAGCGGTGGTCGCGTCGCAGACTTCCGTAAGGTTATGAGGGGGGATATTGGTAGCCATGCCCACCGCGATCCCGGAAGAGCCGTTAACTAGCAGGTTCGGCAGTTTCGCGGGCAGGATCAGCGGTTCGGTCAGAGAGCCGTCGTAGTTCGGCCCGAAATCGACCGTATCCTTGTCTATGTCGCCCAGCAGTTCGTCCGCGATAGCTCCCATGCGGACTTCGGTATAGCGCATGGCTGCCGGCGAGTCACCGTCTACCGAGCCGAAATTACCCTGTCCGTCGACGATTGGATAGCGCAGGGAAAAATCCTGCACCATGCGCACCATCGCGTCATAAACCGCAATGTCTCCATGCGGATGATATTTACCGAGGACGTCTCCAACCACGCGGGCGCTTTTCTTGTAGGCGGAACGGTGCGTCAGGCCCATTTCGCTCATGGCAAAAAGGATACGCCGGTGCACCGGCTTTAACCCGTCGCGAACATCAGGCAGCGCGCGCCCTACGATCACGCTCATGGCGTAATCAATATAGGACGTCTTCATTTCATCTTCGATATTCCTCGGACGAATGCGGTCGTTGGGCTGGGGCTGGGTTAAGTTGGGCTGGTCAACCATGATTAAATATCCAGATTCCGGACTTCAAGGGCGTGCGACTCGATAAAAAGCCGCCTTGGCTCCACTTTATCGCCCATTAGCGTGTTAAAAATCTGTTCAGCCTGTACGGCGTCATCGAGTTTGACCTGGAGCAGCCTGCGCGTCTTGGGGTCCATGGTGGTCTCCCAGAGCTGTCCCGGGTTCATTTCGCCAAGACCTTTATAACGCTGGATCATGGCCCCTTTGCGTCCGGCATCCTTTATTGCGCCAAGTAGTTCCTGAACATCCGTAAGATCTTTTTCGTTACCGTCGAATTTGGCGCGGTAAATCGCCGGGCGCGCTTCCTGGCCCTTGAGCGGCTCGGAAGCGACCTGGAAGCCGGCGTCCGTAAGCTTATTGACCAGGGAATCAATAATAGGCAGTTCCCAGAGTTCCTTGACCTCGGGCCCCAGTTCCTCTTCAGCGTCTCCAAGGCTTGTGGTCTCTTCGCCCGCAGCTTTCATCTCTTCCTGCAGCTTGGCTTTGCGGGCCTTCAAATAAGCCTCCTTGAACTGCTTCCATTCTTTCTCGGAAGAAATGTACCGGTCTCCGGTTTCTTCGTGAACCCGGTATAAAGGCAATTTGCCTTTTTCCTTGAAGGAAAAATATTCTTTGAGCCCAAGGCCTTTCCTGGAAAGTTTGCGCAAATGCGCTTCCAGATCGGTCAGCCATTTCAGGGCCTGCCGCACCTGGGCCGTTTCCAGGAGTTTCGGCGGTTTGCCTTTGCTGACCGTGAAAATCTCCACATTTTGAAGCCCTTCTCCCAGCAGCCACTGATCCAGGGCGTCATCGCTGTCGAGATACATTTCCTTTTTGTCCTTCTTGATCTTATAGAGAGGCGGCTGGGCGATATAAATGTAGCCCTCCGTAAGCAGGGCCCTCATCTGCCGGAAGAAAAAGGTTAAAAGCAGCGTGCGTATATGCGCGCCGTCCACATCGGCGTCGGTCATGATGATAATTTTGTGGTAGCGCGCCTTGGCCACGTTGAAATCTTCTTCGCCTATGCCTGTGCCGATGGCCGTAATCATCGTGCGTATTTCTTCGTTGGAAAGAATCTTGGTCAAGCGGGATTTTTCCACATTGATGATTTTGCCCCGGAGCGGCAGGATCGCCTGGAAGCCGCGGTCCCGCCCCTGCTTGGCGCTCCCGCCGGCAGAATCGCCTTCGACTATATAGAGTTCGCACCGTTCCGGGTCCCTGTCGGAACAGTCCGCCAGTTTCCCCGGAAGAGAGGCGGAATCAAGCGCTCCCTTGCGACGGGTCAGCTCGCGCGCCTTGCGGGCCGCTTCGCGCGCCTCGGCGGCAACGATAATTTTTTCGCAGATTTTAGCGGCTATCGGTGGGTTTTCTTCAAAAAACGACGTCATCGCATCGCCGGCGATTGATTTGGTCAAGCCCTCAACTTCGCTGTTCCCGAGCTTGGTCTTTGTCTGCCCTTCGAACTGCGGGTTGGGAACTTTCACGGAAATCACGGCGCCAAGGCCTTCGCGCGCATCGTCTCCGGACACGTTGATTTCCCGGCCCTTGATCACATCGTTTTTCTTGATGTAATCGTTCAGGACGCGGGTCAGGGCGCTGCGGAAGCCGGTCAGATGCGTTCCGCCTTCGATCGTGTTTATATTATTGACGAAAGAAAAAATGCTTTCGCTATAGCTGTCGTTGTATTGAAACGCGACTTCTACAACAATGCCGTCTTTTTCCTTCTTGAAATAGATCGGTTCGGGGTAGAGGACGGTTTTATTGGCGTTCAGGAATTTTACGAATGAAACGATACCGCCCTCATAATTGAAGGTGTGTTCTTTGTCTTCGCGCTCATCGATGATGGTGATGCGCGTGCCCGGATTAAGAAAAGCCAGCTCCCGGAGCCGGTTGGCCAGGGTATCAAAGGAATATTTGACGTCGCTGAAAATCTGCTCGTCGGGCTTGAATGTCACGCGCGTTCCACGGTCGTCTGTTTCGCCGGTCATTTTCACCGGCGCCTGCGGCTTGCCCCGCTCATATTTCTGCACGTACTTTTTGCCGTCGCGGTAGACTTCCACTTCCAGCCATTCGGAAAGAGCATTGGCAACGGAAATACCTACGCCGTGCAGGCCGCCCGATACTTTATATGCATTGTGGTCGAATTTTCCGCCGGCATGCAGAACGGTCATGACAACTTCCAGGGCGGGTTTCCCTTTCAGTTTTGGATCCCTGACCTCTTTCATCGGATCGACCGGAATGCCGCGGCCGTCATCCAGAACAGTCACAGAATTATCCGGATGAATGGTCACATCGATGTTTTTGGCATATCCAGCCAGAACCTCGTCGATGGAGTTGTCTACCGCTTCATAAACAAGGTGGTGCAGACCCTGGATCCCGGTTGAACCGATGTACATGGCCGGGCGTTTGCGTACCGCTTCCAGACCCTCCAGGACCTGTATCTTTGAGGCGTCGTAGCTATCTGCGTTTTTTTCTGCTGTTTTAGCCATTCCCTGCAATCCTCACAAAAAGTTGTGTTAAAAACGGTTTTGCAAAATGTCTGTTCACGCGGCGCACCATTTCTCTGCGGCGCAAATTCAATTCCTGCATAGCCGGCGCTGACGCCGCTTCGACTATCAGCGCATTACGTTCAATCGCAACGACGCGAGCAACCCCCGCCAATCCGCCCGCCTCGGCCTCCCAAGCTTGTTCCAGCAATGCCAACTCTTCCGACAGGCCTATTTTGCGGCAGAATATCTGAGCAGGTTCGGAAATGCTTTGCAGCGCCATGCTAAGCGCGCATAGGCATGATCACACTGAGCGCCTGATCATCGCCAGAGGGGCGTATGACTCCGGGGTTTAAGGCTGAGGAAAATTCCATCACTATTTCCGCATTTTCCGTGTTTTTTAAAACATCCAGAACAAACGCCGGGTTAAATGCGATTTCAAGAAGCTGTCCGGCATAATCTACAGGCAATTCATCTTCCACTTCCACCCGGCCCTGCGCAGCGCCTATGGCGCGCATGCGGCCTTTTTCCAGAATAAATTTAATAGCTCCGCCCCGGTCGCCGCATCCCAGCGCGGCTCTCTGTGTGGTTGCCAGAAGATCCCGCGTGGCCAGTTTGATCTTTATGCCGCTTTGTTTGGGGATTACCTGCTCGTAGTTCGGAAAGTTCCCTTCAATGAGCCGCGAAATAATAACCGTTTCCTTGATCTTAAAAGCCACCTGATTTTCCGTAATACTGATCTTTACTTCCGTATTTTCGCTTTCCGCTGTCAATAAACGTTCAACTTCTTTTATCGCCTTTGATGGAATAATAACCGTAAAAGCGGCCTTATTTTCTTTCACCGGACGGGAAATAAAAGCGAGCCTCCTGCCGTCCGTGGCGACCATCTTGACTACGCCTTTATCAAGAATAAAATAAACCCCATTTAAGATATACCGTGTTTCGTCTGTGGAAACGGAAAACACGGTCTTCTTAATCATTTCCTGAAGGATTTTAACTTCTATTGAGATTGCCTTGTCCTCCTGGAAATCAGGAAGTACCGGGAACTCCTCTTTTGATAATCCGGACAATACGCAGCGCGCTTTCCCGCAGCGAATTTCCATTTTTGCCGCTTCATCCACTACTATTTTTATTTCCTGGTCGTCCCAGAGCGTCCTTATAAAATCGCTGAACATTTTTGCCGGTATTGTAAGCGATCCTTCTTTTACAATTTCCGCCTTAATAAAACATTTGATTCCAACTTCCAGATCGGTCGCCGCCAGTTTCAATTGATTGGCGCTTGTTTCAAGAAGGATATTGGAAAGTACTGGAAGAGTGCCTTTTGTAGAAACCGCAGACTGAACGGTTTGTATTCCTTTAAGGAGTTCCGGTTTGGAGCAAATTATCTGCATTTAGAGTTTTACACCTGATCTTCTTTGATGTAACTATTTTAATAAATAAGTCGTAGTAGTAGTAGAGAGCTGAACCGTAAGGATAACACGTACACTATGACTAAAATATTTGTCCTGTAAGCTTTTTGTGCCGGTCCTTCATTGATACGGACGTCTGAATAAAATGTGTAAGTTTTTCACAGTATCCACAAGCACGTGAGTTATCCCCACTTCGGCAAAGTTATCCAGATTTATTTCCCGATCTGATTTCCTGAATAATTTTATTGATCAACGCGGAAAAGAAAGGATCGGTTTCCAGTTTGGCTTTGATTTTACTTGTGGCGTGCATTACGGTGGTATGGTCCTTGCCGCCAAATGCGTCGCCAATGTGCGTCGTAGACATTTCGGTCATGGTCCGCGCCAGGTACATGGCGATCTGCCTGGGAAAGGCTATCGCATCGGTACGCCGTTTGGACTTCATGTTAGGAAGATCTACGTTGTAATGGCGCGCCACGACTTCCTGAATGCGTTCTATGGAAACCGGCGTCCCCGCCTCTTCTTTAGCCATGACGTCACGCAGAACTTCCTGCGCGGAATCCACCGTCAGAGGTATGTTGGTGAGCGACGCATGAGCGACAACCCGGATCAGTGAGCCTTCCAGTTCCCGGATATTGGACCGAACATGGGTTGCCAGGAAAAGGATCACATCTTCCGGAACATAAAACCGTTCTCCGTCCGCTTTTTCCCGCAGGATCGCTATGCGGGTTTCCAGATCCGGCGCCTGAATATCGGCTACGACGCCCCATTCAAAACGGGTGATAAGGCGTTCCTGCAGGGTGGGAATCTCTTTAGGAGGACGGTCGCTGGAAATGACGATTTGCTTGCGGGAATCGTAAAGCGAGTTAAAAGTGTAGAAAAATTCTTCCTGCGAACTTTCCTTATTAACAAAGAACTGGATGTCATCAATCAGCAGACAGTCCAGATTCCGGTATCTTTCACGGAACTGGTTCATCTTCTCGAACCGCAGGGCGTCGATAAACTCATTAATAAATTTTTCCGAAGTGGTGTACAGGATACGGGCACGCGGATTGGTCTTGAGCATATGGTGGCCGATGCCGTGCATTAGATGCGTTTTCCCCAGTCCCACTCCGCCGTAAAGGAAAAGCGGGTTATAGGCTTTGCCCGGGTCCTTTGCCACAGCCAGGGAAGCGGCCTGGGCAAAGCGGTTGGCGTGACCGACGACAAAAGTTTCAAACGTGTACCGGGAATTCAGCAGACATTCGGTTTTTGGGCCGGGCATCGGTGGTACCATCGGGCGAAAGATCGGTTCAGGAAGCGGCTTCGACGTTTCCGGCGCGGCCGGGAGCGTTTCAAAAGACAAGGAAATCGTTTCGCCCATGCGTTCTTTCAGCAGGTCTTCAATGGTTTTTTGATAATGGTCGCGCAGCCAGTCGGTGAAAAACCGGTTGGGAACTTGCAGTGTCAGGCAGTTGGCTTGCAGCGATAGCGGCTTAACGGGGCGGAACCACAACTCGTATGATTCTTCGTTCATCTGCGGCTGGAGAGCGCATAAAACGTCCTCCCAAAGCGTTTCAACCGTGCTGTTCATTTACCACTCCATAGGAAAAAAGGGAAGAAATAGGTTTATAAAAACGACGAGGTATTGTAAACGTTTATTTCAAAATATGTCAATTCATTTCTCGACGGAAAAATGCCCAAGGGCATGATAATCTGACAAACTCCTCCAAAGAAAACGATTCCGCGCGGCGCAGCCCGGAGACTCCCTGCGAGGCCAGCCATTTTTCAACGTCCTTCCGCGGCCTGTCGCTGAAAAAGGCCAGGCTGTTTGCCAGAGTTTTTCGCCGGTGCGCGAATGCGGCGTGTACGAGATCGAAAAAATAAGGAATATGTTCCGGCGGCAGTACGGGTTTCCTGCGGATAATGCGCACCACCATGGACATGACTTTCGGCGGCGGGTTAAAGGCCCCCGGTTTAACCTTCGCGATCATTTCCACATCTGCGAACAGCTGCACCGCGAGAGAAAGAATGCCGTAAGTGCGCGCTCCGGGAGCGCTGCGCATGCGGTCCCCGACCTCCCGCTGTACCAGAAATACGCCGGTGCGCCATTTATCCCAGGGAAGGATTTTTTCAAAGATGGGTGAAGTTATAGAATAAGGAAGATTCCCGAAGATCTTAACCGGGCTCCGGAGAGCGCCCGGCCACAGCGAGTCCAGGTCGGTTTTCAGAAAATCGTCATGGATTATGCGAACCTTTCCCTGATCTTTCCAGCGCGCCTGCAGCCGGGAAGCAAGCTGTCGGTCAAGTTCTACCGCCGTAACAGACCCGGCTTTTGCCGCCAATGCTTCGGTCAGGATTCCCCGGCCAGGTCCGATTTCCAGGGCGATATCTTCAGGGCCAAGTTCTGCGGAATGCACAATTGTTTCCACTAAGTGCATGTCCCGCAGGAAATGCTGCCCCAAAGGCGGGCGATGGGTCACGCTGCATACCGGGCGGCAAGCAGTATTGCTTCGATCATGGGACGGGGATCCGCTATCCCTTTTCCGGAAATATCATAGGCTGTGCCGTGGCCCGGGGAGGTCCGTATGAAGGGCAGCCCGAGCGTGATATTGACGAGCTTTTCCGGCGCGTGGACTTTGAGAGGAATCATGCCCTGATCGTGATATGCGGCAAGGACAACATCATAGATTCCCCTGGCCGCATCACGAAAAACGGCGTCCGAGGAGTAAGGGCCTTCGATCGGAATCCCCGATTTGCGCAGTTCCGCTATAGTGGGGCGGAAAATCCTGATTTCCTCTTTTCCCAGGATGCCGTTGTCTCCGGCATGCGGGTTAAGGCCGCATGCCGCCAGCCGGGGTCTTGGTATTCTCAGAATTTTCCTGCTGAAGACAAAGGCCAGTCGCGCGGAATCCTTAATAACCTGCGCGGTAAGCGCTGCCGGGACTTTTGCAATGGGAAGATGCCGCGTCATCAACAGGGCGCGCATCTCTCCGGCGGCCATAAGCATGCCCACCGGGCCGGACTGGAATTGTTCAGCCAGCCATTCCGTATGTCCGGGAGCCCCGACGCCCGCCAGCTTGAATACTTCTTTTGATACCGGAGCGGTCACTAAAGCCCGAGCCTGCCCTGTGCGCATGAGCGCGGCGGCCGTTTTCAGCGACTCTACCGCGGACAATCCTGCGGCACGCGACGCCCGCCCAAGGACGAATTCGCCGGTAAGCCCGGGAACAGGCATCATCTCAACTTTTGGGAGCGCTTTGTGATGGAAGAGGAATGCCGCGGGATCGCCGACGATAATCGGTTCGCACGAGCGCAGTACCCGGTGATCGCGCATTGCCATGGCAACGATCTCCGGGCCAATGCCGGCGGGGTCGCCAAGCGTAATAACGATTCGCGGCTTCATAAGATTTGTTGAAAAAAAGCCCGGTTAGCTGAGGTCGTTGATCTTGATTGCGGCCTTGCTGCGCAAGTCTTTGACGTACTCTTCAAATTTCTTGGCCGCACGCTGCTGGAAAAGGTATTCGCGAAGATCGTCTTTAACTTCGTCAAAACCAAATTTGCTTTCGGCCTTTTTCTCGTCTACGTGGATGATATGGTAGCCGAAATCAGTTTTCACAATATCTGAAGTCTGCCCGACATCTAGGGAAAAGGCCGCTTTTTCAAAGGAGGGGACCATATCGCCCTTCGTGAAATAGCCAAGATCTCCGCCGCGGCTGGCGCTGCCGGGGTCCTGCGAATATTTCTTCGCCAGCTCGGAGAAATCGGCGCCGTTTTTCAGCTGCGACTGAATATCCTGGATTTTCTTCAGCGCCGCGCTGCGTTCCGCTTCGGAGGCATGCGGGTCAACCCTGATCAGAATGTGCCGGGCGCGCACCCGTTCGCCAAACCGATGCTGCAGCGCTTTTGCGAGAGACTGCAGTTCGTCAATCTCCGCGGCCGTATGGCTGCCGGGCACAGGCTGATTATGCAGAATAGCAACGAGAGTATCGTAAAGCTGTTTGGCGTCCGCCTCCGTCGGGGGGGTTGTTTTCGCCTTCACTTCCTGGTCGATCAGCTTGATCACGCTTATCTGGTCGGAAATGTGATTGCGGAACTCGTCATAGTTCAGCCCGTCTTTCTGCAGTTCCTTATTAAATTCCTCATCCGTGGCGAAACGGCTGCGCACCTTTTTGATGCCGTCGTCGACTTCCAGCTTGCTGACCCGGACCCCAAGGCTTTTGGCCTGCTGGGTGAGCAGCCGGTCGTCGATCATCTGGTCCAGGACCTTCTTTTTAATGTCCGCTACGCGCTCCGGCGTCTGTTGTTCGATGGGAGTAGATTGTTTGAACTGCTCAAGGATGGGAGTGGCGTTTTTTTCGAATTCCGAAAGCATTATCGGGACGTTGTTGACCGTGGCTACGGTACGGTCGATAATTTTGGCTTCAAGCAGGCCGGCTCCGGCGCCGATTGCCAGCAGGGGAATAACTAGGCGGCGCAAGAAGGGGTTCATTGAGGCATCTCCTGGGGCGGGGCCATCATCGGGCCGGCAGGCGCGCTCGCCGAGGCGAGTTCCTTTTCGTCAACCCGCACCTTCAGCGAATTCTGCGCCTTGGTAACCCATACGTCAAAACGTTCGCGTTCGAGTCGGGAACGGATATCTTCTTTGGCCTGGTCCAGCGGTTCAGGCGGCAAAGGTTTTTCGCCGAGCTTCTTGATAATGTGGTATCCGAAATGGGATTTGACGATGGGAGAAATCTGGCCGTTTTTCAGCTGCATAACCGCATTTTCGAATTCCGGCACGAGCTGGCCCTTGCGGAAAGGAGACAACCGCCCGCCCTGGGCTGCGGTCGCTGGATCCATGGACATTTCACGCGCAACTTTCTCGAAGGATTCCCCTTTTTTAATCCGGTCAAGCGCCCTTTCGGCGTCCGCCTGGGAATTCAGCAGAACGTGCGCGGCAAGAATCTGCGCCGGATGTTGAAACTCCGATAAATGGTCGTTGTAGTACTTCTCCACATCGGCGTTGCTCACTGCGAGTTCCCTGGTGCGGAGTTTTTTCAGGTAGGTTTCCACCAGCATGCTCTCTTCGAAATCTTTCATCCGCCGGGCCAGCTGTTTTTTGAACTGGGACACGGCCTTTTCATAGTCCGCGTCAAACTGGGCGCCGGACTTGCGCGCTTCGATAAGGAGGACTTTTTCGCGGATCAGAAGGTCAAGGAACTGCCTTCGGCCCTCGGGAGAAACCATGTACTGCTGGTAGGCCGTGGGAGTTTCGTTCATCCGGTCGCGGAAATCCGACAGCGTGATTTTGTCTCCATCGATTTTTGCGATCACCGCTTCTTCACGGTGCCGGCATCCACCGGCGATGGACAAAGCGGCAATAAGAAAAAGCCCAGCAAAGGATCGGGTATTCATAGATAAGGGACTATATCAAATTAGATTTCCGCAAAACAAGGAAAAGCGGCAGCCGCGCGGCAGGATATCCAGGAGAAGTTAATATACACCTGCAGTTCAAACCCCCGGGAAAATCCCAGCACTTTTTCCGTTGCCCCGTCCCGTTCCCAATGAATTCAAATAGTCGGGACGTACCTACCGTAGATATAAAGGAAACGGTACGGTTCCCCGTTTCCCGCCGCCAATAAATAACGCGGCCGAATAATTCCCGCGATCCCGCCTCTATTCTGCCTGCTTTATGCGCTTACTTTGATGGAGTGACCCCTGCCTTTATGTCGAAAGCGGGTTCCAGCGCTTTGACAAAGGCATTTTTCAGCATGGAAAAGATGGCGTCCCAGATGCCGATTTTGGGGTTTTCAAAAGTCCCCTTGAAAGGAATCTCGCCGGCCAGCCGGTCCTTAGGCTGGTTTTTGAGAACCATCACTACGCTGCCGATTGTCGCTTCTTTGGCCACTTTGCCGGGATTCCTTTCCGTCCGAAGATCCACCATCTGCACATTGCTGAGGAGCGGTTTGACATAACCGTCGAAAGCTCCGCCTTTTGCCGCGGCTTCCGAAAATAGGTCGAAGGTTCCTTTCTTCACGTCGATATTCCATTGCCATTTAAACAGCGGGTTCAGCGCGGGCAGGCTGACGTTCCGCAGGCTGAAAGAGGTTGAAAAGTCCGGCGGCTGCGCCACGGGATTCATTTTCAGGTCAAGGTGAAAAATTCCCTGGTCCATTATTCTGGCTTCGGCAAGGCCTGTGGCGGTCAAGCTGCCGGAGATTTTGCGTGAGTTGGTCAGATTTTCCGCCAGGATATGAAAATCAGTGATGCGGCCGCCAAAGCCCGGCTCAGCCTGTTCACTTTTTGAAGATCCCGCGGGCTCCCGCAAATCCTTTTCCGCTTCGCCGGCCAGGTCGGTTCCCGCCTCTTCCAGACGGAGGGTTCCGTCCGTCAGTTCGAATCTGTCTATGCGGAAAGGCAGCATGGAAGAAAGCGTGTCCGGCAGACTCCCGGGCCGCGACGGGCGGGCGCCCTCTTCGGTTTTGGCCGTTTGTTTTTCAGCTTGTTCCGGCAGGTGTGAAGGTTTCGCAACGAGCAGGCGGACACGCGGACTGAAAATGCCGATATTAAAGACGAGATGACCGCGCAATAAAGCAAGCCATGATACTCCCAGCGCGGCACGCTTGATTGTCAATGAAGTCTGATTGTCATTATCGCGGATCTGCAGGTTGTTCAGCTCCAGAATGCCGCGCAGAAAGCTCAGGCTCACGCTGCGGACTTCGCCGGAATAATTGGGGATCTTCGCGAGTTCGCGGTTGACCGCGCCTTTGACGATAAACGGGGCGGCGGCCCGCGCAGCGATCAGAATCAGAAGAACGTACAGGATGTTTTTATTCCGCATAAAAATTATCACGCCTCCTGACGCAAAGAGTTCCCGGGATCACGGCAGCCCCAGACCGCGCACTTCCTTTTGGCGCAGGCGCATTTCCTCGCCCAATTCATTTAGCCCCTCTGCATCCAAAACTTTTTCGGAAAGTGGAAACAGGGCGTCTTCTTCCTTGCGGAAATGCGTTTCAAGGATAGAACAAATCTGCCTGGCATAAAAATCCAGGGATTCTCTGCCGGGGTTTTCAATGTGCCTCAGCAGCGTGAACAAGGCCGCGATGTCCTGATGCTCAACCGTGATTTCGCGGCTCAGCTGTTCCAAGCGGCGCTCGAACTTCAGGGCCGGCAGGAAAATAACATCTTCGAACCAGGCATGGGCAACAACGATGCGGTGGGCAGTTGCGGCAACATCAAGAAAGCGCGGGTTGTCGAGCTTGAAGCCTTCCATGGTCTTGCGGATCAGGCGATGGTCTTTGAGCAGCGTGTCGGTGGCTTTTATCATGGAGCGCTCCTTGTCATGGTCACAACGGTCTCGATATGCGGCGTCTGGGGGAACAGATCGACGGGCTGCACGAGCTCGATAAGAAATCCTTTGGCCGCGAGTATTTTCAAGTCGCGCGCCAGAGTGGCCGGGTCGCAGGATACGTAAACGAGCCTGCGCGGCTGTGCCGCAATAACCGCTTTCAGCGCCACGGGCGAACACCCGGCGCGCGGCGGGTCCAGAACAATAGTCAAATCCCGGTTCCTTGCTTCCCGTAGGCGGAGAAATTGTTCCGCTGGCATTGCGGTGAATTTAGCATTGCGGATGCCGTTTAGCCGCGCGTTGACTTCGGCATCCTGCGCAGCGGCCGCAAATTCCTCGACTCCGATGACATGCTTGAAGCGGTCCGCAAGCGTAAGAGCAATGCCCCCTACGCCGCAATAAAGGTCAAGCAGGGTATCGCCAATAATCCCTTCTCCCTTCTGGGAAGAAGGTGGCCGAAGGCCGGATGAGGGCGCCCTCACCCCCACCCTCTCCCCAAACGGGAGAGGGAGACATGAATTACGAACGATTGCGTAAAGCACTTCCGCCTGAATCGTATTGACCTGAAAAAAAGACCCGGCCGTGAGACGAAAACGGAGGCTGCCAAGCCTTTCTTCAATATATTCTTCTCCCCAGAGGGTGCGCCACTGCCTGCCAAGGATGACGTTTGTGCGGGAAAGGTTGACGTTTTGATGTATGCCGCTCAGGAACGGGAAGCTGCGCGTCAGGGTTTCGATGTAATCAGCCGCGAGGGGGAATTCGTCCGTGCGCGTAACGAAGACAAGCAGCGCCCGGCCTGTTGCGTGCGAACTGCGCAAAAGGAGGTGGCGGATCCAGCCGCGGCCCGAATCTTCGCCGTATGCCTGGGCGTGGAACTGTTCCAGGCAGTCGCGCGCAGCATTAAAAAGCGCAACGGAATTTTTGGGCTGAACAAGGCAGTCGCTGATCGGGATAAGAGTATGTGAATACGGGGCATAGAACCCGGTTACGATTTTGCGCCTGGAAGCTGACCACACCACGGGCTGCTGGACTTTGTTTCGATAGCGCCAGGGTCCTTCCGGAGCTTTCTCCATGCCGCGCGCAGGCAGGACAGACACGGATTTGAATCCTCCGATACGTTCCAGGGATTCCTGAACCAACCGCCTTTTGGCTTCCAACTGTGCGGGATATGCTATATGCTGCCAGGAGCATCCTCCGCACCAGCCTTCCGGCTGAGACTGGGAACAGGGCGGCGCCTGAAAATGATAAGGGCAGGGAGTTGTTATTCGATCAGGGCCGGCATGAAGTATTTTTCTCAGGCGGGCCCGTAAAAAACGTGGATGCCGTTCAACGATTTCCGCCTCGATACGGTCTCCAGGGCAGGCGTAAGGCACAAAAACTACAAAGGAACCGGACCGTCCGATTCCATCCCCGCCTACTGTAAGGCGTTCAATGGAAAGCGGAACAGCCGACCCGATCTTTGGAGCGTCCACTTATTCAGCCGAGAGCTTTTTCAGCGCTGCATCGGCGTCCGGACGAAGCGGGCTGTCCGGATATTTTTCTTTGAAGGCATTCAGGGATTTTACGGCTTCGGCGGATTTCCCGTTCTTTGCTTCTTCCACGGCGCCGCGGAGCATTTTGATTTCAGGCAGGGAAGCGGGCCGGGGCCGGTTGTCCTTCCAATATAATTCGGAGCCTTTCTGTTGATCAAAAGAATTACTTTCCCGCGCCGCAGCAAGGTCAAGCTTAATGCTGAGCTGCTGGAGGAATCCCGTGGTTTCTTCCGGCAGGGCGTTCTCAACCGCCAGGCCGCACGGGAAAATCGAAAAAACAAGGAGCAAAAGGAATGATAAGACGCGCATAAAATCCCCCCTGATTATGGTGAATACAGTTTAGCAAGATTCACGCTATCCATCCGGCATGGACGCAAAATGCTTTAATAAGAATATGTCCTTTACTAATTTTCCTTTACGACCTGAAATTTTGAAGGCTCTGGAGGCGCTGAATTTCCATCAGCCCACGCCCATTCAACGGGAAGCGATCCCCTTCGTGCTTGAAGGGAGGGACGTCCTGGCTGCGGCGCAGACCGGCACAGGTAAAACGCTGGCTTTTGTGCTGCCGATGCTGAACCGCATGCAGGAGCGCCATCAGCCGGGAGTCTCGGCTCTTGTTTTACTGCCAACGCGCGAACTGGCTGCCCAGGTCGCCTCTGTAGCCAAAGATGTCGGGCGGTTCACGCATACGCGCACGGCCCTGTTGGTGGGGGGGGAAAGTTTTAATAACCAACTGAGCGCTCTTCGCGGCGGAGCTTCCCTGGTGATCGCTACGCCCGGGCGGCTGCTGGATCATCTCGAACGCCGGACCATTTCTGTGGCTAAGGTGCATACGCTGGTGCTGGACGAAGCCGACCGCATGCTGGACATGGGGTTCGCTCCGGCGCTGCATGCCATACTGCGCTACCTGCCTGTTGAACGGCAGACCATGCTTTTTTCCGCGACTCTGCCCGGCGAAGTTTCCCGCCTGTCTCATCTCGCGCTGAAGAACCCGGCGTCGATCCGGATTGCCCCGGAAGGCGCGCCTGCAGCGGAAAATATCACGCAGCTGCTTTATCCGGTCATGCACAATCAGAAAAGCGATCTGCTCCTGGCGATTTTGCGGAACACTTCCATGCATTCCGTGCTGATTTTCTGCCGTACCAAGCGCGGCGCCGACAAGCTGGCCCGGTTTCTTCAAACCAATGATTTTTCTGTAGTGGCCCTGCACGCCGACCGCACGCAGGCGCAGCGCACCGCGGCGCTGCACGGATTCAAGAACGGGAAATACCAGATTTGCGTGGCTACGGACATAGCCGCGCGCGGCCTGGACGTGAGAAAGATCAGTCATGTGATCAACTTCAATGTGCCGGAATACATGGAAGACTACGTGCACAGGATAGGCCGGACCGGGCGGCATTTCGAAGTGGGCGACGCGTTCACGCTGGTTTCCCCGGAAGAAGAGCGGTTTGTCGCTGCGATTGAACGCTACATTGGGCGCAAGATCCCGCGCGTCCAGATCCCGGATTTTCCCTACGAAAAACTCCCTCCTCCGCCGAAACCCAAAACCATGATGGAACGCTTCGGCAAACACCGGCGCTTCATCCCGCGCGGGCGTTTTGGAAGAAGGCACTGACCGCCTGAGATTATAATTTGCCCTTTGTGGAAGGAACACCTTTTACGCGGGGATCTATGGCGACGGCCTGCGCCAGGGCCCGGGCAAAACCCTTGAAAAGACTTTCGCCTATGTGATGCGGGTGTTTGCCGTACTTGAGCGCCATGTGCAGGTTCATGCGGGCGCCCATGGCCGCGGATTCAAAAAAATGTTCCAGTAAGAGCCCGTCAAATTTTCCAATCTGCGTTGCCATCCATTTCACCTTGAAAACGAAATGCGGACGGTTGGAAAGGTCGATCGCCACATAACTCAGCGTCTCGTCCATAGGCAGCAGGAAATTACCGAAGCGCACGATCCCCTTTTTATCGCCAAGAGCCTTGGCGATAGCTTCCCCCAGCGCTATTCCCAGATCTTCCACTAGATGATGGTCGTCGATTTTCCTGTCGCCTTTTGCGCGGACATCCAGATCAAACATGCCATGCCTGGCAAAAAGATCGAGCATGTGGTCGATGAAAGGGATGGAAGTGCGGATCCGGGCTTTTCCGGCCCCGTCCAGATTAAGGCGAAGCTGGATCTGCGTTTCGCGCGTACTGCGGATGATCGTGGCAATGCGTTTAAGTTTCATAGTTTCCCCAAATCGTCATCCCCGAATGCCTCTATCATGGATTCCCGATTACTACCTCGGGAATGACAGTCGTTAAAGGTACGGGTCTTCCTGACTGAGATAATTCTGCACGTAGTCCTTGACGCCATCCTCAAGGGATTGGAAAGGCGCTTCCCCGGACCGCCAGGACATATCCGCCTCGGTGAGATACTGATATTTTGGCCGCAGCGTTTCCGGCATGTCGATATACTCTATCCGGCTTGGTTTCTTAAGAGAAGCAAATATCGCCTTCACAAGATCGTTCCATGTGCGCGCGCGGCCGGACCCCAGGTTGTACAGGCCGTGATAAGAAGATTTAGTCATGAATTCATATAAAACCGCCACGGCATCCTTCACATAGATGAAATCGCGTTTCTGCTCGCCGTCTTTGTAGTCCGGGCGGTATGACTTAAAGAGACGTACTTTTCCGTCAGCCCTGATCTGATCGCAGGCTTTGGCGATTACCGAGCGCATATCCCCTTTGTGATACTCGTTCGGGCCGTAAACGTTGAAAAATTTAACGCCGACAAACTGCTTCAAATAACCGTTCCGCAGCGCCCAGAGATCAAACATCTGCTTGGAGTAGCCGTACATGTTCAACGGAATCAGTTTGCGGGTTGTATCCGTACCGGTGGAATAACCCAGATGTCCGTCGCCGTAGGTAGCGGCGCTGGAAGCATAAATGAAGCGCTTCTTTTTGACCAGGCACCAGAGCGCGAGATTTTTTGTGTATTCGTAATTATTCTGGACAAGAAATGAGGCGTCGGTTTCGGTTGTGGAGGAACAGGCGCCCAGATGAACGATCCCGTCTATTTTCCCCAGCCTGTCTGCAGTCAGCTGCGCGAGAAAATCATCGGCTTCAAGATAATCCGCGTAACGCCGCCGCCGCAGGTTTTTCCATTTATCCGAAGCGCCAAGACGGTCAACGATGAGCAGATCGTCCAGGCCCTCGTCATTTAGCTTCCAGGCAAGAACGCTGCCTATAAACCCTGCGCCACCCGTGATCACCCACATAGGTTTATATTTTTACCATATTTCCAGGGAGAGGTCGACGGCGAAGCAAGGAGCGCCGTTAATGCGAAGACAGGTATTTAGTTCTGTAGGTTTCTATTAGAACAGGCAGCAGCGCGATGACAAGTGGCGCCAGGATAAGCCCTTTCGCGCCGTAAACTTCCAGCCCTCCCAGAAGCGCGAAGAAAAGCCAGAATATCGGCAGGTCCGCGTGTCTTCCAACCAGATAAGGCCGTATCACAATATCAATCAAGCCCACGACTACCAATCCGCACCAGCCAAGAAGAAAACCGCCCTGCAAGTATTCTTTCCTTAACAGGCAATATGCGGCGATGGGGATCCAGACTGCGCAGGTTCCTATGGCAGGGACCAATCCGGAAACCGCGGTGAGCAGCCCCAGAATTACCGCGCCCGAGATGCCGGCAATAAAATATCCGATCATCGCCAGGATTCCCTGAATGAAAGAAGTCAGTCCCCAGCCGCGCGTTATGCCGATAATCGTTCCGTAAAACCGCTGGCTCAACTGTCTTTTTGCATCAGGCGAAAGGGGAAGCAACTCCAGAAAAAACTTGTAGTACCTGGCCCCGTCCCGGAAAACAAATAGAAGGGCAAAAGTCATTACCAGCAGATGCAGGATAAAAAGCAGAATGTTTTGCGCCAGTTTTGCTCCCTCTGCCGATATGGCGGCCAGCAGGTGATTGGCCATAGCGACGACGTTCTTCTCAAATTGCGATGGCAGCAGGCCGATAGCCCTGTAAAGCCAGGATTGCAGAGACTTGAGCCAGACTACTTTAGGAGTGATCGGGCCGCTGCGCCACTGGGCTATGGCGGATGACGCTTTTTGAATGACAGGGCCAAGTTTCGCCGCTTCAGCGTAAATGGCCCAGCCGAGGAATATGAGCGGAACTACAAAAAACACCAGCACGACCATAGTCGACACCGCGGCCCGCAGGGAAGCGCTAAGGCGGGGCATGCGTCTGCCAAGCCATGAATGCAGCGGATAAAACGTCGCGCCAATCACCGCCGCCGCAAGAATGGGACCGAACCATGGCGCGATAATTTTACCGAACTCGATAATCAGCAGGATAAACAGGGCGAAAAAGAAGAAATCCGCGATGTGTATTTCGCGATTCATATCGTCTATTAATACTTTAATGTCCTGGCTTAAAATTTCCTAACGTTTTTTAGGAAAGAGAATTGGCTACTGCGCAGTCCACATACCACCGGAGTTCGCCGTTTACGGGCCGGACAAGACTGGCGGGAACGGAAGGGTTGGGAATGCCGCTGGCTGCTTCGAAAACAGCTTTCTTTTTGGCGCCGGTTACCAGAAACCATACCTGCCTGGCGGCATTGAGTACGGGGAATGTCAAGGTAATGCGTATAGTCTTCAGCGAACGAACAACATTTTCCGCAACCCATCGGTCGCGCACGTCCATGGCTGAAGTGCCGGGCATGAGCGACGCCGTGTGCCCGTCCGCTCCCAGCCCCAGAAGAATCAGGTCAAATTGCGGCAGGTCCGCGCCCCGGAACACTTCGCGCAGCCGCTTCTCATAATTGCGCGCGGCCTCGGCTGGGGGAATTTCTCCCTCGATACGGTATACCCGGGAAGGTTTGACCGGCACACGATCAAGGAGAGTCTCTTTTACCATGCGGTAGTTGCTGTCAGGATGGTCGGGAGGAGCGCTGCGTTCGTCCACCGGGAAGATCATAATTTTACCCCAATCCACAGCGCTGCCGAAAGGTTCTTTGGCCAGAGTTTCGTAAAAAGGTTTCGGTGTCGCTCCGCCGCTCAGCGCTACGGTAAAGCGGGGCGCGGTACTGAGGCATGCTTTTGAAAGCTCCACAAAATCCGCGGCCGCCTGCCTGGCAAGGGTCTCCGGGGTGTCGGAAACGATATGTTTTACGTCACAGCCCATGTTCCATTTTCCAGAAGAGCGTCCGCCTCATGGGGGCCCCAGCCGCCCGCGGGATAAAAATGAAGGCCTTTCTCACGGTCTTCTTCCCATTTTTTCAGCACAGGATCGAGAAAAGTCCAGGAAGTTTCCACCCAGTCCTGCCGGGCGAAAAGCGTCTGATCGCCGAGCATGACGTCCAGAAAAAGCCTTGTGTACGCTTCCGGAGGCTCGGAACCGAAGGCTTCGTGATAATCAAACAGCATGGTAACGGTGCTCATGCAGAGTTTTGGCCCGGGATGTTTCGCCTCGAAGCTGAGAGAAATGCCTTCGTTGGGCTGGATGCGGAACCGCAGGGTGTTGGCTCCCAGTTGTTCCGCCAGAAGCGGCTTAAAAATCGAACTGGGAACGTGCTTGAATTCGATGTCCACTTCAGTAACCCGCCGGCCCAGGCGTTTTCCGGACCGCAGATATATGGGCACGCCCTGCCAGCGCCAGTTGTCAATTTCCAGGCGCATAGCTGCGTAGGTCTCCCGGAACGAGGCGGGCGATACATACTTTTCCTGCCGGTATCCCGGGACGCGGTTTCCATTGACCGTTCCGGCATCGTACTGCCCGCGAACAACGGACTGGGCCATGTTCAGTTCTGTAACAGGCTTGAGGGAAGCGATAACTTTTCTTTTTTCGGTGCGGATGGCATCGGCTTCGAAGCAGCAGGGAGGTTCCATGGCCACCAGCGAAAGCAGCTGGAACAGGTGGTTCTGAAACATGTCCCGGAGAACGCCGGCCTGCTCGTAATATCCCGCGCGGTGGCCGACTCCGTCCGCTTCGGCGGCGGTGATTTCTATGCGCGAGATATATTTCTCATTCCAGACGGGTTCGTATATCGCATTGGCGAATCTGAACATGAGCACGTTCTGAACGGTCTCTTTCCCAAGATAATGGTCAATGCGGTAAATCTGATTTTCCTGAAAAAATCTGTGAAGGCTTCTGTTCAGCTGCCTGGCTGTAGCGGAGTCGCGTCCGAAAGGTTTTTCAACAACCAGCCGCACCCAGGCATCAGAAGACCCGGGCTGCGCCATGCCTGCGGCGCCAAGGCGAGCGGAAATCGTTTCGTATAACGATGGCGGCGTAGAAAGATAATACAGACGGGATCCGTTGACATTAAATTCTCTTTCCAGTTCTTTCAAACGCCTTGTCATGTCAATGTAGAGTTCCGGATCGGAATATTCGCCGTGGACATAAAAAAAGTGCCGTGGGAAGTCCGCAGGAATTTTTGCCCTGGATGCCGCCTGCTGCACGGTCTGCTGAAACTGTTCGTCCGTCATCCGGGTCCGGCCGGCGCCCAGAACGAAGAAATTCTTTGGCAGCAGATTTGCTTCAGCCAGGGTTGCCAGGGAGGGAACAAGTTTTCTGCGGGTAAGGTCGCCTGATGCGCCGAAAATTATAATGCCGCACGCCTGCGGCACCGGTTCCATCCGGCAAAGTTCTTCCTTGGTAAAAACTTTGGAGATGGTTGTTCCGGATGGAGGCATGACGTCAGCTCTTCCTGGCTGCGGATGCGGGTTTTATGCCGCCGGCGCCGGGGGTATCTTTACGCACGCTTTCGTTTGCCTGGAGCACAAGATGGCCCCCGAACTGGTTGCGGAGGGCTGCGAGTATGCGAAACTGGAACGGGTCTTTCTGGCGGGAGAGGAAGCGCTGGAATAATGACATAGTAATAACCGGAGCGGAAACCCCGGAGTCAACTGCCTGCTGTGCGGTCCAACGCCCTTCTCCGGAATCTTCCACGTAGCCGGAAATTTTCTGCAGTTTTGGGTCCTGCGCGAACGCCGCTTCCGCAAGTTCCAACAGCCAGGAGCGCACAACGCTTCCCTGATTCCAGACATGAGCGACCTTTTTGGGATCCGGCTTGTAAGGCGAGGCTTCGAGAATTTCAAACCCTTCGGCGTAGGCCTGCATCATGCCGTATTCGATGCCGTTATGCACCATTTTGACGAAATGCCCGCTGCCTGTTCCGCCGCAATAGATATAGCCGTCTTTTGGAGCCAGCGTCTGGAGCAGCGGCTCGACATGTTTGAAGACCTTTTCGTCTCCGCCAACCATCGTGCAGTAGCCCACCTTGAGACCCCAGACGCCTCCGCTGACGCCGGCGTCCGCAAACAGGATGCCTTTTTCCTTTAAATAGGAGGCATGGCGGATATCTTCCTTGTAATAATTATTGGCTCCGTCGATGACCATATCGCCGGGAGAGAGCAGTTCGCGCAGTTCGCTGATATGCTGATCGGTTGTTTCTCCGGCGGGAAGCATCAGCCACACGGCTCGGGGGGTTTGAAGGGCCTTGACGAATTCCGGCAGCGAACGCGCGGCTTTTGCTTTTTCTTTGGCCAGCTCTTCAGTTTTTGCGTAGGTGCGGTTGTACGCTATGACTTCATGCCCGCCGCGCAGCCACCGGCGGCCCATGTTCATTCCCATTCTGCCTAGACCGATTAATCCGATTTGCATTTTTTTGCCCTTTCTACACATACTCCTTCCCCCCCTTGCGGGGGAGGAAACTACTCGTTTATCTGGCTGCCAGAGCCTGCCGTTTTTGCTCGATGCTTTTTATAAGGCTGTCGTATGAATCGGTGAACAGCCTGACGCCCTCAACTTCGAGCTGCCAGGTCACCTGCTTCATGTCTATGCCCGCCCTGGCCAGGCGGTCTATCGTTTCATAGGATTCGACGCGCTGTTTTTTAAGAGTCTGCGCAGCTTTTCCATGGTCGCGGAAAGCGTCAATGGTTTGCGGCGGAAGGGTGTTGACGGTATCCGGGCCGATCAATTCTTCCACATAAATTACGTCGCGGTATTCAGGATTTTTAGCGCTGGTGGAAGCCCAGAGCGGCCGTTGAACGCGTGCGCCTTTTGCCGCCAGCGCCTTGAACCGCTCGCCGGAGACGAATTTTTCGAACATTTCGTACGCCAGCCGGGCATTGGCGATCGCCGCCCTGCCCTTCAATTGTTCGGGCCCGCCTCTTTTGGCGAGCAGGTCGTCGACAAGCGTGTCCACGCGGCTGACAAAAAAGCTGGCCACGGAAGCGGTGGCAGACAAAGGCTTCCCGGTTTTTGCCAGATGCTCCAGGCCGGCCAGCCACGCGTCCATGACCTGCTGGTAGCGGTCCAGGGAAAATATCAGCGTGATGTTTATATTGAGGCCTTCGCCCAGGGCCTTTTCGATTGCGGGCAGTCCTTCCTTTGTGGCGGGAATTTTGATCATGACATTGGGGCGGTTGACAGCCTTAAACAGGCGACGCGCTTCTTCCAGGGTTTTCTGCGTATCGTTCGCCAGATGCGGATTAACCTCGATTGAAACGAAACCGTCGGCGCCTTTTGTGCGCTCGTATACGGGAAGAAAAAGGTCGCATGCCCGCTGTATATCCTGTATCGCCAGTTCTTCGAAAATGGCAGGCGCGTCTTTGTCCATGCCAAGGAGCATTTCAATATCTTTATCATAATCAGGGCTGCCGGTAATGGCTTTCTGAAAAATCGTAGGGTTCGATGTAATACCCCTGAGGCCGTCGTTTTCAATCAGGCTTTGCAGCTTTCCGTCACGCATAATCTGGCGCGTAATAAAATCCAGCCAGATGCTTTGACCTTGTTTTGTTAATTCCAAAAGGGGATTCATATTTGGGTCCTTTCTAAATCAGTGTTCAAACGCCACTTTTTTATCGCTTCTCGGCAGAACCAGCAGGCGGTATGGGTTTGTGGTAACCGCGGCTTCTGCCTGCTCCTGGGTAGGCTGCGTAATCTTGTAAGGTATAACTATTGCGTCGTTTGTTTCGCGAATGGGCCCGAAATCAACAACGTATCCCCGTGACGGTTTCTCCCCGACAAATATGCCGGCGACCATTTGCGAATTAAAGTCGATTTTAGGCACTATCCATTCGCGGTCCAGCAGCCGCCACCATCTTTCCCAGGCGGCCGGATCGCGGATAACCACTTCCTGCGCTTTTCTCACTGTTGAAAAAGATCCGCGGTATTCCACACCGCGGCGAACAACCCGTCCTTGAGGAGCCGTTATGCCGGTGGATGTCACCGGCGCGTTTGCAACTGCGCCTTTTGGCTGCGATGCAGGTTTTGCCGCAGGCGCCTGTGTCGAAGAAACGCCGGGAGCGCCCGGCATCGGTGTTGATGTGGACAAAGTAACTTCAGGAGGCACGTTAGCCGCCGGAGTTTGCGCCGGAGTTCCGGACTGTTTACCGGACACGCCTTTTGGCGCCCCCATTTTGAACAGAGGTCCTTCCTTTTTGCCGATGATATAAGCAACCAGTCCCAGCGCGCATATGGCGGCAATCATTACGCCGAGAGAAGGCCGTTCCCGGTGGTCATCCAGTCCCGCCTGCCTTCCGAGCCTGGTCAGCAGCAGGTTGGGGACCTTGGTTGGAATACCATGGCCGGAAGCCTCGCGCTTGAAGCGCTCCTGTTTGGCGCGGACCTTGTCCAGGTGCGCGCGGCAGGAATCGCAGACAAGCAGATGCGCTTCCACCTCTCTTCTCTGAGCTTCTGTCAGACCACCGCTTAAATAAGCGGGCAGTTCATTTTTAAAATGACGGTTCTCACTCATAATTTTCGATCACGCACAAATGTTTTGCCCGCATTGTCTGACCAGCGGAGGGGGAGGGATTCGAACCCTCGATACGGGTTTTCACCCGTATAGCGGTTTAGCAAACCGCCGCACTAGGCCGCTATGCGACCCCTCCGCTGGTCAGAGATGCCAGGCAACATCCGTCTCTGAGGGTAGCACCCTCAGAAGGGTCTGTATATCTCATTCTATCAACATGATTTGACGCTGAAGAAGTGAATTTTTGAAAAAGAATGTCTTTGGTATGCAGACCGAAAGTCATAGCGATTTGATTGCTGCTGAGGAATATGGAGCGGGGTTGCCATCTTTCTAAAACCCCAATGGCATCTTGCTTGGATCCTTCAGGCGTTTGGAAACAACCTGGATGACGCGCTGCATCTGGCGAATGGCTTGAAGCGCGTCCTTCTTTTCTGGGAGTCCTTCGGGAAGGATTCCTGGGGCAGATTCGGGATATCTTACAGGGATGTAGTAGCGATCCAGCAACAGGGCGGTCGATTTATGACGCATGAACGTACGGTCGATCTTTGCGCAGAGTTCGATGAGTTTAGCTAGAGAATGGACTTTCGGAACATCGCCTGTACGAGCCCTCAAGAAAGCTTTTAATACCTTTTCCGTGGCCTGTTGTGCATGAAAACAAACGAGATTCCAAAGGTCTTCTGAAACGAGTGATTTAGCCGCCGTGGCATCATCGCGCGCATATGCCAGCCAGGCTTCAGCCGCGCTGGTAGAGGATTTTTCCTTTTGCTTTGATTTCATTTGCCCAGAAAGGGTTTCTATTCTTTTCCATCTCCTGAACTTCTTCAGGGGTATAGACCAGCACATCAAAAGCTTCTTTAGGGTTTGCGGTTAAAAGTGCGTCTCCCAGACGATCAATGAACCTGCGGCGGGTCTTTTTGACAATCGCTAAATCAATATCGCTCCAACGGCCAGCACGATTACCCGCCATCGATCCGAAAAGAATAATCTGTTCCGGGCGATAAAATCGGACCAGTCGGTTAACGATGCGGCGTAACTCGAGCCGAAGAATGTTTTCCGAAGTATTCATAGGCTGACAAAATTATAGCACTCATAAGACTTACAAACCCGAGCAAATCCGCTGCAAATGAACTATGGAAAATGAGGGGAATTGGTGGGAAATGAAAATAGTTTTCCGTCTGAAAAATGCAGTGAGCCTGAGCATTCACCTGAGTTAGCAAACCGCCGCACTAGGCCGCTATGCGACCCCTCCGCTGGTCAGAGATGCCAGGCAACATCCGTCTCTGAGGGTAGCGCCCTCAGAAGGGTCTGTATATCTCATTTTATCAACATGATTTGACGCTGAAGAAGTGAATTTTTGAATTCCAGGCAATTTGAAATAATCAAATTGATGGGTACCCGCCCTCGTTTATCGCTCCTTAGCCGGACGGTTCACATGCTTCTGATCGTTTGTCTGTCGAGTCCTTCAGAAGCTATGAATAGCGAGCTTCTGCGCCCGGTCATGATTGAGGACGTCTCTGTCGTTAAGAAAAACGTTTTTGATCCGACGGCCCCCGGAGAGAATTACTGGTTCTTCCGGCTGGCCAATTATCTCCATTTGAGCACGCGGTCCGTCGTGATCCGCAACGCCCTGTTATTCAAGCCGGGAGATACCGTTCCTCAGGAATTGATCGAAGAATCGGAACGCAACCTGCGGGCCCTGCCTTTTATCAAATCAGCTGAAATACGCAGCACTCCCGACGGCCCCGGCAAGGTCAACCTGCAGGTAACGACCCAGGACTCCTGGACCACTCAACCCCAGCTGAATTTTAACACCGCAGGAGAGCAGTCGCATTTTGGAGCGGGCTTTGAGGAAGACAACTTCCTTGGCTACGGGAAAACTGTTTCATTTTTTTATCGCTCGAATCCTCAAAGCAACGGATTAGAATACGCTTATTCCGATCCTCAGATTCTCGGATCCCGCTGGACTCTGGATTCGTTTCTGCTGGACCAGACCGGAGGAAACCAGCAGCGGCTGGACATAGAACGCCCGTTTTTCTCTCTTGCGACCCGCGCCGCCGGAGGCGCGGCGTGGAACCGGTCATTCGGGCCGACAAAAGTTTATCAGAACGGGAATCAGATCAATGAATATGATTTCGACCAGTACAGCGCGGATTTTTATACGGGGGTGCGGGCCAATTCGGATCTGCTGAACGTCCAGCGCCTCAACCTGCGCTATCGTTATTCACAAACCACTTACGCGCCGGACGGTAACACGGTGAGCCTGCCGTCGAACACCGCTTTTTCCGGGCCGGTGCTGCAATGGTCTCTGACCCAGTCGCGGTTTATCAAAGAAACGTTCGTGGATAAGGTGGACAGGGTAGAAGACATCAACCTGGGGCATGTCGCGGGGATTTCCGCGCAGTATTCCGGGCGCGTTCTGGGGGCGTCGGATTATACCGCGCCCGTCGCCTTTTACGACAATTTTGGCTGGGGCGGGGATCACAATACATTTGGTCTGGCAGGATTCGGAGCATCCGGGCGGTACAATCTTTATGCGCCGGATCAGATGGGAGGCGTGCTCCGGAACACCATTTATTTCATGACGATGAACATGTATTCCCACCTGTTCCCCGACCCTGTAGTCACCGGCGTTTTCCACATGGAAAGCGCGTATGTGGAAAATCCCGACGTGGAAAATCCCCTTTCTTTAGGGGGGAATACCGGCCTTCGTGGTTTCAAAGTGAACAAATTCACCGGCGACAAAGATATTCTTGCCAATCTGGAAGCGCGGTCTTACATTCCCACGGAATGGTTCCATCTGTTTTATGCGGGCGGCGCCGCCTTTGTTGACGCCGGACAGGCACAGCCCGCAGGATTGGATTTCCGCAGACAGGATTTTCATGCTGATGTGGGAATAGGAGCCAGGATCGCAACCAGCCGCTCCACGTCGGGAACGGTTTTCCGGTTCGATATGGCCTATGCAATAGGACCTGTCGACGGCGATCCCCGCGTGGTGTTTTCCGTCAGCGTCGGGCAGGGCTTCCAGCGCACGGCCAATACCTTCTCCGGCTATCCGGATATTGTGACTTCCAACTAGGAGGCTTATTCGGAGCAGCTGTTATCCGATGAGAGCTGGTTCGGGAAGGCGGATAGCGCTTTTCCGCTGACATCCGTACATTTCACATCCAGGGTTTTCAGGTATGGCAGCCATCCCCTGATCTGTGAAAGGCCTTCGTCCGTGACCGGGGTATTGTTCAGGCGCAGCGTTTCCAGTTCCGGGAATTCTTTCAATGCCAGAAGGTCCCAATTATGAATGGGTGTATTGCTCAAATCCAGATCTTTCAAATTTTTAAGCTTTTTAAGATATTGAAGGCCTATGCCTGAAACTTTTGTTCCGCTCAGATTAAGCTTTTCGAGCAGGTTCATGTTTTCCATGGATACCAGCCCGCTGTCTGTTATGCCTGTGCCGGAGAGATCCAGATCTTTAAGCTCCACGGCATTATGAAAGGGACGCATCGCAGCATCAGAGAATTCCCTGTGCCCAGCCAGAGACAGGCTCTTCCAGCGCCCTGATACAGCTTTCCGGGCCAGAGTCCGCGCTGTACGCGCATCTATTTTTTCTGATGCCGGAATAACCCATGCGTCCGCCAGGGCCGAAACGGCTCCGGCGAGAAAAACTCCTGCGATTAATGCCCGAACTTTCATTTTCCCCGGCCTTATTTTAAAAGAATATATGAATTTTTCAGCATCAGGGGGATCTAACAGTCATGGACGGATTGCTTATCCGCGACATGCCGGTTGTGGAAAGGCCGCGCCAGCGCCTGCAGAAGCTGGGAGTGGAAGCGCTCAGGGAGGAAGAACTTCTGGCGCTTGTGTTCGGCACCGGCTATAAAGGCCACAGCGCGCTGGATGTGGCCAGGACCGTCCTCGCCCGGTACCCTTTAAACCGGCTGCTGTCTCTTACGCCTCTGGAACTGCAGAGAATCAAGGGGGTGGGAGAAAGCCGCGCCGCCCGCCTGCTTGCCGGCCAGGAGCTTTGCCGGCGCCTGCGGCAGGAAGACACCGCTCCCACCCTGCGCTCGGTAAATGACGTGGTCAGCCAGGCGCTGGAATTGCGGGACAAGAAGAAAGAGCATCTCATGGCTTTTTTCCTGAATGCCAGGCATCAGCTTCTCGCCAAAGAGATCATTTCAATAGGCACGCTGACAGCCTCCCTTGCCCATCCGCGCGAAATATTCTTTCCGGCCATCGGCAAAGCGGCAGCGGGCGTGATTTTAGTGCATAACCATCCTTCAGGAAACCCCGCGCCCAGCGAAGAAGACATACGCCTGACCCGTCGCGTGTCCCAGGCCGGCCAGATCCTCGGCATAGACCTGCTTGATCATTTGATCATCGCTGCCGAGGGCTGTTATTCGTTTAAGACAAGCGGGGCATTGTAATGCAATGTATATACAGATATAATAAAGGTGCTTCTCGTTGAATATCCATTGGCTGATCTGGGACGATTGGAACAGAGAGCATATCTCAAGGCACCGGATCGTCCAGAGCGAGATCGAGGAACTCATTGAGGGGCCTTATCTTAAGCGGAAGGCGCGATCTGACTGCTATATGATTTTTGGCCGCAGCTTCACGGGAAGATATTTAATGGTAGTTGTTGCCGTGCGAACAGAAGGCGCCGTTTACGTTGTGACCGCACGAGAAATGAACAAATCCGAGAAAAAGTGGTTCGGGAGACGCATATGAAGAAATTAAAACCTTTGCCAAAAAAGATTCCCCGTTTCTCGAGTTATGAGGAAGAAGCGAACTTCTGGGATACCCATGATGCTTCCCGGCTGCTTTGGTATGGGAAGGATGCAGATATCGAATTTGTTAAGCCGGTTAAGCACCTGATTTCAATTCGCATGGACCGCACCCTTCTGCACGGGCTGCAGGTCATGGCTGCCAGGAAACACATGCCCTATCAGACGCTGATCCAGTCAATTCTTGCCGAGAAACTTCACGAATGGCATAAGAAAAGCGCATAAACGCGGTGAGTGACTGTCGCTAAACTGAATCTCTTTAGTTGAGCGGCGAGATCGACGGAACCCGTTAACTGCCTCACCCCCGCCCTCTCCCTGTGTCCGCTTCGCGTCCCGGGCGAGGGAGCTCACCACGTCCACTCCAGCGCGGGCCTTATTCCTACTCCGCCGAAGCCGAGGAGGGAAGCCTCACCCTCCCCTCTCCCCGAGGGAGAGGGTGGTCGAAGACCCGGTGAGGCAAGAGGGGAGGAAGCTTTCTTATGGGGTGACGCCTTTGATGCTCCGGCTCCTGGAATAGACCACGTGGTACGTAAAGCCTGGGCCCAGGGAATCCCACTTGAGGATCACCCGGTGAGCAGGATCGTAGCCCAGCATCCTGACCACAGGAACTCCTGACTGCCCGGTCTGTCCAGCGCCATTGGCCGCCGACCTGGAAACGGCAGGGCCCGGCCGCAACTGCGGCCAGAAGTTCCACCTGCCCATTTTGATGGCGTACTCCAGATGCCACGCCCCCAGGAACGCCAGAACTGACCCGAGCAGGATCAGGGCAGTCCGTACCGCACGCCTGCCCCAGAACCAGCTTTTCAGCAGGTCCTGCCAGTCATCTATTACATGACCCATGTCTTTAAATTGATCCGAAGTTTTGGGCCAGAGAAATAACAGCATAATCCAGGCAATTATAGTTCTGCGGATTAAATGGTCTTTGGGAGCGGTATCCCCGCT